>Ga0208112_100099_pt1 | contig 152662 bp, 140 predicted proteins | sample HotLakConsoUCCLE_FD_184736 | JGI IMG/M metagenome (GOLD analysis project Ga0208112, IMG submission 184736) | Hypersaline microbial mat communities from Hot Lake, Washington, USA - Hot Lake Consortium UCC-LE (SPAdes) (version 2) ...
AACGCTACCCCTGCCGGGTCCTCCGGAAATTGCATCGTCCGCCTTTTTGCAGACCGGCTCGTCACCTCCGGCCTGCTCGGGACACCACCCTTCGCCGCCCGACCTGAAGACGCTGCAGACCGCCCCCCTCCGTCACGGCGAAGTGCGAGCAGTATGGGCCAGGTTTGAGCGGGGGCGGATAAGCGGCGACGATATCCATGGCGCCGTCTGTGACATCTCAGGAAGACCAACCGCCGTTGAAGCCCCTTCTCCCCCATGGGCATGGGGGAGAAGGTGAGGATGAGGGGGACGGACAGTTCCAGACAACGCGGCGCAGACCGGTGAGCCGGAGCGGCCGCAACCCCTCACCCTGCCCTCTCCCCCATGGACATGGGGGAGAGGAGGTGGCGGCGGGGCGTTTAGAAACTGGACTGTTCGTCGACCCGCCCCTTCCTCCTTCATGTGAGGCGGCGCGGCCCTTAATCGCAGCGGCGTCAGAGCCTCACCCCGCCTCGCGGAAATTGTCCACGTCGAGATCGTACTCGCGCACCTTGCGATAGAGCGTGGAGCGGCCGACGCCCAGGCGCCGGGCGACTTCGGCCATGCGGCCCGAATAGGTCTCGATGGCGAAGGCGATGAGGTCGCGCTCGATGCTGTCCAGCGAGCGCAGATGACCACCGGAGTCCAGAATCTCCACCGGGAAATCCTCGCCGTGCTCACCCGTATGCGCATCGCCGCCCGCAGCCGGCGCGTCATACCCGGCCGGCTCCGCGGCCGGAGCGGCCTCCGGCGTGGCCGGCGCCGGGGCGTCCTCGCGCAGGGTCGGGTTGAGGCCGGAGATCTGCGGGAAGTCCTCCAGCGTCAGATAATCGCTGTCCGACAGCACCACGGCGCGGAACACCGCGTTTTCCAGCTGGCGCACATTGCCCTTCCACTCATGACCGGCCAGGAGATTCATCGTCTCCGACGTGGCGTCCAGCACGCTCTTGCCCTCCTGGGCGTTGAAGCGGGCGATGAAGTGGCGCACGAGGGCGGGGATGTCGTCGCGGCGCTCGGCCAGGCTCGGCACGTCGATGGGGAAGACGTTGAGGCGATAGAACAGATCCTCGCGGAACCGGCCGGTCTTCACCTGTTCGGCGAGATCGCGATTGGTGGCCGAGACGATGCGCACGTCCACCTTCACCGGCTTCTTGCCGCCGACCGGATCGACCTCGCCTTCCTGCAGGGCGCGCAGAAGCTTCACCTGCATCTCCAGAGGCAGCTCGCCGATCTCGTCCAGGAACAGCGTCCCGCCGTCGGCTTCCTGGAATTTGCCCAGATGCTTGGCCACGGCGCCGGTGAAGGCGCCCTTCTCGTGACCGAACAGCGTGCTCTCCACCAGGTTCTCCGGGATCGCGCCGCAGTTCACCGCCACGAAGGGCCGGCCGGCGCGGTCGGACGCCGCCGCGATGGAGCGCGCCACAAGCTCCTTGCCGACGCCGCTTTCGCCCTGAATGAGGATGGGAATGTTGGATTTCGCCGCCCGCTCGCCCAGCCGCACCACCTGGCGCATGGCCGGCGCGCCGGCGATCATGTCGGCGAAGCCGAGCTGGCCGGATTTCGTCTTTTTCAGGCGCGACACCTCGCCGGAGAGGTCCCTGACCTTCAACGCGTTGCGGATGGAGACCGCGATGCGTTCGGGGCTGGCCGGCTTGACGAAGAAGTCGCAGGCGCCGCCGCGCATGGCCTTCACCACGGTCTCGATCCCGCCATGGGCGGTGAGCACGATGACCGGAAGGTCGGGTTCGCGGGCCTTGATCGCCTCCAGGGTCTCGATCCCGTCCATGCCGGGCATGACCATGTCCAGCATGACCACGTCGATCCCGCCGCGCTTCACGGCGGCGAGCCCCGCCTCGCCGTCTTCGGCGCCCTGTACAAGATGTCCCTGCTTTTCCAGCACCGCCTGCATCAGGCGGCGCTGGGTCGGGTCGTCATCCACCACCAATACTGTCTTCGCCATCTCACCCACGCCTTTTCGGTCGCTACGGGGCGGCCCTGTTCTTCGCCGGACCGGGGTTTTCCCCGTGACCGGCGAGACCGCCCTCGCTTCTGTGCGACCCGTTATGGGACACGCCTCGTAAAGATCACGTGTAAGGCGCGGTGAGAAAGGGTTAGGGTAAATAGGAGGTTAGCGGGAAGCGGAGCCGGATCTCAGGCTCTCTGAAAGCAAGGCCGAAGCAAAGACGCGGACGCTCTGTCCATTTGACGCGGCGCACCATGAGCGGGCACTAAAGAGGTCTGATCTTATTGGAATTATCCCCATTATGACCCAGTCAGCCTCGAAACCCGACCCGCGCCCCGCCCCCAAACCCGACCGCCTGCCGCCGCCGCTGGCGGAGCTGCACGGCGAACCGCTGGCGCCGCCCGCCTGGTTCGCCGCCGCGCAGGCCGATCCCGTCGAGACCGGAAGCGCGCCGTTCGAGGACGGCGAAGTGGTCTGGAAAGCCTGGGGAACGCGCGGCGATCCGGGCCTGGTGCTGATTCATGGCGGCACGGCGCATAAGGGCTGGTGGGACGCGCTGGGTCCGTTTCTGGCGCGCCAGGGCCGCCGCGTGGTGGCGCCCGACCTGCCGGGCATGGGCGAAAGCAGCTGGCGTGACGCCTACACCCTGCAGAACCACGCCGAGGCCGCGCGGGCGGCCGCTGAGCACGCCGGCGCGTTCGAGGGCGGGGCGCCGGTCTTCACCGGCCACAGCTTCGGCGGCTTCGTGACCTTGAAGGCCGCCACCGTCTTCGGCGACGCCCTGAAGGCCGCGATCATCCTGGACAGTCCGATCCGCAAGCCGGAGCAGCAGCGCGAGGGCGCGCCGCCCCAGCGCGGCGGCAAAATCTATCCCGATCTGGCGACCGCCCTGGCCCGCTTCCGGCTCCTGCCCGAACAGCCTTGCGACACGGTCTGGCTGGTCGATCACATCGCGCGCGGATCCCTGAAGGCGGCCGAGGGCGGCTGGACCTGGTGGTTCGATCCCGGCATCTGGGCCAAGCTGACCTATGAGCGGCGCGACCCGGAAAAGGCGTTCGCCGAGCTGAAATGCCCGCTCGCCTTCATTCGCGGCGAGCAGTCCTCGCTGATGCAGGCGGAGACGTGGAACTATATGAAATCGGTGTTCGTCACCTCGCCCTTCGTGACGGTGTCGAACGCGCGCCATCATCTTTTGCTGGATGAACCGCTGGCCACGGCGGCGGCGATCGACGCGCTGGTCGAGGGCTGGGCGAAGTAAGGCGCGATCCGCCGCAGCGCTCGCGTCTTGGCGGGGCGGGGCCTGCGTGATATGGGCCTGCCGGTTGATCTTTTTCAAAAATAGTCGAGGGCGACATGGCTGACGAGTACACCCGCGGTCAGATGGATATTTCCGAGCACAAGCAGACCTTTGACGCGGTCATGCGCGTATCGGTCTACGCCAGTCTGCTGACGGGCCTCGTGGTCCTTTACCTGACGCTGGTGTTTGCAACCGGGCTGGACTGGTTCCTGTCGCTGGTCATCACCGGTCTCGTCGGCGGGATCGGCGGCTTCATGACCAAGCAGGGCGTATTGTACTGGTCGAGCCTGGCCGGGCTGTCTGTGATCGCCGTCCTCTCTGGCGTGATCGCCTCGCTTCTGGGCTGAAGCACCGGGGCTCTTCAGAGCTCCCAAGCGGTCTTCCAGGGGGCTCGCGACCCGCCGGTGAGCGGCCGGGACCGATTATCCCGTTGCCTTCTTCGTCGATTCGGCCATGTTTGGGGTCTCTTACACCGAACGCTTGGGACTGATCGACTGATGCTTATCGCCGTCCTCGCCGAAACCCTTTCGGGTGAAAACCGTGTCGCGGCGACGCCCGACACCGTCAAAGCGCTGATCAAGGCCGGCGCCGAGGTCACGGTCGAGAAGAAGGCGGGCGCCGGCGCGAACTTCTCCGACGCCGCCTATGAGGAGGCGGGCGCGAAGCTCGCCACCCGCGCCGCGGCGCTGAAGAGCGCCGACGCGCTGTTCTGCGTGCGCCGGCCCGACGCGGCCACCCTTGAAAAATTGAAGGACGGCGCGGCCGTGGTCGGGCTGCTGGAGCCCCACGGCGATATCGAGTTCGCCAAGGCGTGTGCGGCCGCGAAGGTCAACGCCTTCGCCATGGAGTTCACCCCGAGGATCACCCGGGCCCAGTCCATGGACGCGCTCTCGAGCCAGTCCAACCTCGCCGGCTACCGCGCCGTCATCGAGGCGTCGGCCCTCTACGGGCGCGCCTTTCCCATGATGATGACGGCGGCCGGCACCATCGCGGCGGCCAAGGCCTTCGTCATGGGCGCCGGCGTCGCCGGCCTGCAGGCGATCGCGACGGCCCGGCGGCTCGGCGCGGTGGTCACGGCCACCGACGTGCGTCCCGCCGCCAAGGAGCAGGTCGCCAGCCTCGGCGCGAAATTCGTCGCCGTGGAGGACGAGGAGTTCAAGGCCGCCGAGACCGCCGGCGGCTACGCCAAGGAAATGAGCGACGCCTACAAGGCCAAGCAGGCAGAGCTGGTGGCCGCCCACATCGCCAAGCAGGACGTGGTGGTCACCACCGCCCTGATCCCCGGCCGCCCGGCGCCGCGCCTGATCTCGGCCGCCATGGTCGAGGCCATGAAGCCGGGCTCGGTGATCATCGACATCGCCGCGGCCAATGGCGGCAATTGCGAGCTGACCCAGGCCGACAAGGTCATCGTCCACAAGGGCGTCACCATCGCGGGCTACACCAATCTTCCCGGCCGGCTTCCCGCCGACGCCAGCCAGCTTCTGGCCAAGAACCTGGTCAATCTCGCCCCGCTGCTGATGGGCGAGGGCGGCGTCCTGGCGCCGCACTGGGACGACGACATCATCAAGGGCATGGCGCTGACCCGCGACGGCGAGGTCGTCCACGCCTCCTTCGAGAAAGCCTGACGCCCATGAAGCGCCGCATCGCCCAGATCACCCTCGCCATCGCCGCCGTCGCGATGCTGTCGGCCTGCATCGTGATCAACACCACCGAAGCCCCCGCAGCCTTCGCGCCGCATGCCGCGCCGGCCTCCGCCGAATAAGCCGCAAGAGAGAGTTCACCATGGACGTCGCCGCCACAGTCGATCCCTTCATCTTCCGCGTCGCGATCTTCGTGCTCGCCGTGTTCGTCGGCTATTACGTCGTCTGGTCGGTGACCCCGGCCCTCCACACGCCGCTGATGAGCGTCACCAACGCCATCTCCTCGGTGATCATCGTCGGCGCGCTGATCGGCGCCGGCGCGGCGGCCACCACCGACGCCGGCCTGTTCAGCAAGGGGATGGGCGCCATGGCGGTGCTGCTGGCCAGCATCAACATCTTCGGCGGCTTCATGGTCACCCAGCGCATGCTCGCCATGTACAAGAAAAAGGAAAAGCCGGCCAAGCCCGCCTCATCGGGCGGCGACGCCGCGTAAGCCAGGCGCTTCCCCCGTCGCACCGAGCCCGCCTTTTTTCCACCGGAGACGTTCATGTCCGTTGATTTCGCCGCCCTCCTCTACCTCGTGTCCGGCATCCTGTTCATCATGGCGCTGCGCGGGCTGTCCAATCCCGAAACCGCCCGCCAGGGCAATTATCTCGGCATGGCCGGCATGGCCGTGGCGGTGCTGACGACCTTGCTTCTGGTGGAGCTGGACGGGCTTGGCTGGCTCCTCATCGCCGGAGCGGTGGCGATCGGCGGCGGGATCGGCGCGGTCACCGCCCGCAAGATTCCCATGACGGCCATGCCCCAGCTGGTGGCGGCCTTCCACTCCCTCGTGGGCCTGTGCGCGGTCCTGGTGGCCGCCGCCGCGCTCTACGAGCCGGAGGCTTTCAACATCGCCGCGCCCCTGGGCGGGCTGAAGGCGCTGTCCCTGGTGGAGCTGGCGCTGGGCGTGGCCATCGGCGCGATCACGTTTTCCGGTTCGGTCATCGCCTTCATGAAGCTGCAGGGCCTGATGAGCGGCGCGCCCATCGTGTTCAAGGGCCAGCACTGGCTCAATCTGGCGCTGGGCGTCGGCGTGTTCGTGTTCATCGTCTTCCTCACCGCCAGCGGCGGCGACAACAAGACCGCGTTCTGGATCATCACCCTGATCGCCCTGGTGCTCGGCGTGCTGCTGATCATCCCCATCGGCGGCGCCGACATGCCGGTGGTGGTCTCCATGCTCAACTCCTATTCCGGCTGGGCCGCCGCCGCGCTGGGCTTCACGCTGGAGAACACGGCGCTGCTGATCACCGGCGCGCTGGTGGGCAGCTCCGGCGCCATCCTCTCCTACATCATGTGCAAGGGGATGAATCGCTCCTTCATCTCGGTGCTTCTGGGCGGATTCGGCGGCGACACCGGCCCGGCGTCGGCGGCGGCGGACATCGACCGCACCGTGAAGCAGGGCTCGGCCGAAGACGCCGCCTTCATCATGAAGAACGCCGGCAAGGTCATCATCGTGCCCGGCTACGGCATGGCCGTGGCCCAGGCCCAGCACGCCCTGAAGGAAATGGCCGAGATGCTCAAAGAGGAAGGCGTGGACGTGTCCTACGCCATCCATCCCGTCGCGGGCCGCATGCCGGGCCACATGAACGTGCTGCTGGCCGAAGCCCAGGTGCCCTATGACGAGGTGTTCGAGCTAGAAGACATCAACTCCGAGTTCTCCACCGCCGACGTGGCCTTCGTCATCGGCGCCAACGACGTCACCAACCCCGCCGCCGAGGACGACCCTTCCTCGCCGATCTACGGCATGCCGGTGCTGCAGGTGTGGAAGGCGAAGACCGTGTTCTTCATCAAGCGCTCGCTGGGCTCGGGATACGCCGGCATCGAGAACCCGCTCTTCTTCCGCGACAACACGATGATGCTGCTCGGCGACGCGAAAAAGATGACCGAGCAAGTGGTGAAGTCGCTGGATTGACGCCCCGCTTGCACGAATCGCGGTGCCGCGACACGCTCAGGCTTTATGCGTGATCGTGGGCGGAGAGTATGACGCGGAATTTCCGGGCAGCGTTTCGGGAGCTGTTTTTCAGCGATGTGCCGGAGTACTTCGGTTCCGGATTCCATTGGCTTGCTAAATTTACAGCGCCAGCCCGAGCAATCATGATTGCGAAGGCGCTTCTTCTGACATTTATCGCATGGCTGCTTTTAGTGTTCATCGCCATCCAATCGCTACCGTTTGGCGAGGCCAATCCACTTTCCCCATCGGATTGGATCGACGGAAACAACAAGGCAACCGATCTAAGAGATTATTATTGGGCTTGGAGCTTTTCGCTCGGCGCATTGCTTGTGAGCCTGACGCTCGTGAACGCGCTACGCCGAACACGCATAATGGAAACTCAAGCTGGAACTGACTTGTCGCGGGCACGGATCGCTGAAGAAGAACTTCAAGCGAGTATTAGCAGCAAAAGAAATGAATTGAACACCGCGACCTTTGCCCGGTCTGTAGAAATGTTAAGCTCCACAGAGCTCACAACTCGAGTTGGCGCAGTTTATTCACTTGAGGAGCTAATGCGTTCGCAGTTTTCTGAAATAGATGCATCAGATCGGATTATTTTTGGGCGCCAGATTGGAGACACGCTAGCGTCTTTTGTGCGCTCAAGAGGGAGCATTCCCGGCCCTGCGGCAATTCTTTCTAACGATGAAAGCTACGAGGATCAAAGAGAAAGTAATACACAAATTGACGTAGCCGCAGCATTTCTGGCCCTTGTCCGCAGCTACCCTCCAAATTTTCGCCCAAGCATTTATAAAACGGGCGGTATAGACTTAGGTTATTCTAACCTCAGAGGTATATCTCTGCCTGCGGGCTCTCATTTAAGCAATATGAGCTTCATCGGGACGGATCTCACAAGAACCAATCTAAGATCCGCAATTATTGAGTTCTGCGACTTTCGAGAAGCTTCGCTTGAAAGTAGCTATATTTTAAACAGCAAAATTTTTGATTCAAGCTTCGAGATGGCAGATTTTGAGGAAACATCGCTTAATAGATGCGAAATCATAGCATGCGATTTTACCGGTTCTAGAATGTATAGTGCGTACCTCGATCAAATCAAAATAGATTCATGTAATTGGGCTCGAGTACAGACATTAAGATTACATATAGACGGCGCAGTAATAGTAGACATCGATCCGCACGAAGATAACAAGAGTCGAAATTTGTCACAGGCTCAATTATCAGACTGTGAATGGTTGACGGCACCAATCATTCCCGCTCGCCTCCATCTTAAATAGGAGCATGTACCTAGGGCGACGATCCTTGATCCGTCCCCCGGAAGAAGGCGGGGCGAGCAGCTCGTTGAGGACGTCGGTGACATTGGCCTTGATGGACGCCGCCAGCGCGGCCCCTTGTCTGACAGACGCAAGACACTAACGCGCGCATCCTCGGCGCTGACTTCGCGCGTCACGAAGCCTTTCGTCTCCAGGCGCTGGATCGTCCGCGTCGTCTGCGCCTTGTCCGGGAATTCAGGGCGTAGAGGCGAACACCCCTATTTCAGCCACCCCGCATTGACGCAGCCTTCGGCGATCTGCACCGCGTTCAGCGCCGCGCCCTTCCTGAGATTGTCGGAGACGATCCACATGGCGAGGCCGTTCTCCACGGTGGGGTCGGTGCGGATGCGGCTGACGAAGGTGGCGAATTCGCCGACGCTTTCCACCGGGGTGATGAACTGGGGCTCGTCCTCGTCGGCGCGGTCAATGACCATGAGGCCGGGGCTTTCGCGCAGCAGGTCGCGGGCGTCGTCGGCGCTCAATTCGCGCTCCAGCTCCAGATGGGCGGCGACGCAATGGCCGACGAAGACCGGCACGCGCGCACACGTGGCGAAGAGCTTGATCTTCGGATCAAGGATCTTCTTGGTCTCCATCATCATCTTCCACTCTTCCTTGGTGGAGCCGTCGTCCATGAAGACGTCGATTTTCGGGATGACGTTGAAGGCGATCTGCTTGGGGAAGTGCTCCGGCGTGATCTCGTCATTGACGAAGATGCCGCGGGTCTGGGTCCACAGCTCGTCCATGCCCTCGCGCCCGGCGCCGGAGACCGACTGATAGGTGGCGCAAGTGGCGCGCAGGATACCGGCGCGTTCATGGATGGGGCTGAGCGCCACCACGGTCTGGATGGTGGAGCAGTTAGGATTGGCGATGATGTTCTTCTTCGGCCGCTGGCGGAGCTGGTCGGCGTTCACTTCCGGCACCACCAGGGGCACGTCCGGGTCCATGCGCCAGGCGCTGGAATTGTCGATGACCAGGGCGCCGGCCTTGGCGATTTTCGGCGCCCAGTCCTTGGACACGTCGCCGCCGGCGCTCATCAGAACGAGATCAACGGTGGAGAAATCGAACGTGTCGACATCCTTCACTTTGAGCGTCCGGTCGCCATAGGACAATTCGCGCCCCATGGATTTGCGCGTGGCGAGCGCGTGCACGGTGTCAGCCGGGAACAGGCGCTCGGCCAGGATGGTGAGCATTTCAGCGCCGACCGCTCCGGTCGCGCCCATGACGGCGATGTTGAGGGCCATTGGGGGCTCCATGATCAAGGCGCGCCATGCTGGACGAGGCGCGCGTAAAGAAAAACCCCCGGACCGGTCCCGGTCCGGGGGCTCTGATTTCACGTCAGAGGTCGGACCTTATGCGAGGCTGGGATCCAGCGTCTTGCAGGTGGCCACCAGCTCCTTCACCGCGTCCACCGAGTGATTGAACATCTTCTGCTCGTCCTCATTGAGGTCGATCTCGACGATCTTCTCGCAGCCGCCGGCGCCGATGACGATGGGCACGCCCACATAGAGGCCGTCGAGGCCGTACTGGCCGGTGAGGTTCGCGGCGGCCGGCAGGACGCGTTTCTTGTCCAGCAGGTAGGATTTGGCCATGGCCACGGCGCTTTCCGCCGGAGCGTAGAAGGCCGAGCCATTGCCCAGGAGCTGGACGATCTCGCCGCCGCCCTTGCGGGTGCGGTCGACGATGGCGTCGATCTTGGCGTCGGTGGACCAGCCCATCTTGACCATGTCGGGCACCGGGATGCCGGCCACGGTGGAATAGCGCGTCAGCGGCACCATGGTGTCGCCGTGGCCGCCCATGACGAAGGCCGTGACATCCTCCACCGAGACGCCGAACTCTTCGGCCAGGAACCAGCGGAAGCGCGCCGAATCCAGCACGCCGGCCATGCCGACGACTTTCTCCGCGGGCAGGCCGGAGAACTCGCGCAGGGCCCAGACCATGGCGTCCAGCGGGTTTGTGATGCAGATCACGAAGGCGTCCGGGGCGTGTTTGGCGATACCCTCGCCCACGGCCTTCATGACCTTCAGATTGATGCCCAGAAGATCATCGCGGCTCATGCCCGGCTTGCGCGGCACGCCGGCGGTGACGATGCACACGTCTGCTCCGGCGATGGGGGTGTAATCCTCGACCGAGCCGCCGGTGAGATGGCTGTCCTTGCCGAATACGGGGCTGGCTTCGCACAGATCCAGCGCCTTGCCCTTGGCCGTGCCTTCAGCCAGGTCCATCAGCACCACGTCGCCCAGCTCCTCGCGGGCGCAGATGTGAGCGAGCGTGCCGCCGATCATGCCGGCGCCGATAAGGGCGATCTTCTTGCGAGCCATGGAGAACCTCGTTGCGTCAATGGGGGCCTGCGCCTTCGCGCATGCAATATGCTGCGCGAGGTCTAGCGCCGCACGGCGCGAAGCGCAATTGCCGCCATGGCGATGAGACTCACCTGGTTCGGGATCAGTCGCCGTGCCAGTGGGTGAAGCTGACATTGCGCAGGCGCTCGCCGCCGATCTCCATGCCGCCGACCAGGGCCGGTTCGGAGTGCGGCTGCATCGCATCGCCCTGCAGGTATTCTGACTGGATCTGACCGGAAATCAGCACATTGCCCATGGGCGAGCCGGCGGCTGCGAACTCGAACGCGCCGTCGGCGAGGGTCAGGCGGTCGGGCCGCACGCGAACGGAGTCGGGATAATACTCGCGGCCCTGCTCATTGATCTGAGGCTCTACGCCAACGGGATAGGCCTCGATCCAGACCGGAACGGCCTGCGGATCCGAGCCCTCTTGGCGCCACTGCTCGAACATCCAGCCCGCCGGCAGGAAGAGATGATCGACCACCCAGCCGTTCGCGGTGTCGTTGGCCGCCGGCAGATAATAACCGGCCGGATCAAAGCTGGCGGTCCACTCATAACTGGACGATGGCGCGTCCGGGGCCACAGTCTCCGTCGCGGCGGACTCGGACCGAACCCCGCTTTCGGCCTCCGGCGGCTCGGCGGCTTCGGGCTGCGAGCACGCGGCGAGCGCAAGAAGAGTGATGGCGGCGAAGCGATACATGTCGGATCTCCCCGGACTTGATAGCTGAGAATACCATAATCGGGCGCGCGAGATTAAGCGCCCGCCTCGCCCTCGCCGCCCGTGCGCTCCGCCGCCAGATAGTCATGGCTGCGCATCTCCATGAGGCGGGAGACCGTGCGCTGGAACTCGAACGCGTAATCGCCGTCGGGGTAGAGGGCGTCCGGCTCGGCGGCCGCGCTCATGACCAGCTTGGTCTTCACCTCGTAGAGCTGGTCGATCAGGGTGGCGAAGCGTTTGGCCTGATCGCGCTTGTCCGGGGTGAGAAGCGGCGTGTCGTCGATCATCACCGTGCTGAACGTGTCCGCCAAGGCGAAATAGTCCGCCGCGCCCAGCGGCCTGTCGCACAGCTCGGCGAAGCTCAGACGCGCCACGCCGGCGGCTTCGCGGGCGATATGGAGGGTGCGGCCCTTGACCATCAGGTCGCAGGACTGCGCCTTCGCCCCGAGGGTCAGCCGGTCGAACGTCTCGTCCATGGCCCGCGTCGCATCGGGGCCCAGCGGGGCATAATACACCGGCGCGCTTTCCAGACGCTCCAGCCGGTAGTCCCGTCCGGAATCCAGCTTCATAACATCCAGCGTGTTCACGATGAGATCGATGAAGGGTTCGAAAAGCTGGCGGTTGAGCCCGTGCTTGTAGAGCTCGACCGGGTGGCGGTTGGAGGTGGCCACCACCACGACGCCTGCGGAGAACAGGTTTTCAAACAGACGGCCCAGGATCATGGCGTCGCCCACATCGGTGACCTGCAGCTCGTCGAAGCAGAGAAGCCGGGTTTCCTTGGCGATGGCCTCGGCCACGCGGGGCGCGGGATCGCGGTCCTTGCGCTCGCGCTCCTTCGACAGCCGCGCCTGAATCTCCTGCAGGAATTGATGAAAATGGACGCGGCGCTTCTCCGCGACAGGCGCGGCCTCGAAGAACAGATCCATGATCAGCGACTTGCCCGTGCCCACCCCGCCATAGACATAGAGCCCGCGCGGCGCCTCGCGCTTGCGGCCGAACAGGCCGGCCTTGCCGCCTTTCCAGCGCTCGATCTCGCGCGCAAGGCGGGTGAGGCGTTCGGCGGCTGCGGTCTGGGCCGGATCGGGCTCCAGCCGGCCCGCCTCGACCGCCTCGCGCAGGGCCTGCGCCGGGCTGAGATCCTCGCTCACCGCAAGCCCCACATCACCATCGCCGCGGCCAGCAGGCCGAAGGCGAGCACGGCGGCGAGGATGAGCAGGACGGGGCGGTCGATCTGGCGCATGGCCTGCTGATACCGCGCGCCGCGGCGCGGCGGCAAGGCGCGGGCGTTGCGGCGCGCACGCGGTTGCGGCATATACGCCCGTGAGGGAGGCGGGCATGCCGGGACGGGGTCTGCGGGACAAGGAACTGGACACGCTCGCCGACGCCGGCGCGCCTCCTGCGCTGATGAAGGCGGTCGCCGAAGAGGCGCGAACCATGCGCTGGCTTTTCATGCAGCGTTTCAGCGGTTTCGTCGTTACCGGACTGGCCGGCTTCGCCGTCAGCCTCTGGCTTAATCTCACCTTCGATCTCGACGGCTGGCGCGAAGTCCTGGCGACTGGAATCGCGCCGGCCGCAGTCGGCCTTCTGGCGGCGACCTCCAGGCTCGAGGCGGACACGATGCGCGCCCACGCCCCGGTGCGCTGGGCGGCGCGCCGGCTGGCGGCGCTCACGGTGGAGGCGAGCCAGTGGTGGAATAATCCCGACAGCTCGACCATCAAGGAACTGGCGCGCCTCATCACCGCAGGGCGCGACCATGACGACCCGCGCTCGGCCTTGCGCGAGATCGCCCATGCGCTCCAGCGCGGCAGACCGAAACAGGCCCGCGGGCGCACGAAGCCGAACGGCGCGATCGCACCCAGTCAGACCAATCTGAACGTCCTGGCGCTTGTCGCCTTCCTGATCGCCCTCTCCGCGCTCGCCATGATGGCGGTGCTGAAATTCAGCTAGCCCCAGCCCGCCAGCGTTTCACGCCAGCGCGCGTCCAGCGGTTTCGGCCGCCGTGTCCGGCGGTCCACATAGACATGGACGAAGAAGCCTTCGGCCACCGCCGCATCCTCGCCCGCTCTGAAGATGGCCAGCTCGTAGCGCACCGAGCTCGACCCGATGCGTGCAATCTTCACGCCGGCCTCCAGCGCGTCGGGAAACGCGGCCGGCGCGTGATAGCGGCAGCCGGTCTCCACCACCAGGCCGATGGTCTCGCCGTGCTCGATGTCCAGCAGCCCGGCCTTGGCCAGGCGCCGGTTTACGGCGGTGTCGAAGAAGCCGTAATAGACCACGTTGTTCACATGGCCGTAGGCGTCATTGTCCGCCCAGCGCGTCTCGATCGGCTCGAAGCTTGAGAAGTCGGCGCGGGTGGCGCGGGTTCGGTCGGTCATGGATAGGCAACCTGTTGAATCGAATTGCGCGTGAGGCCAGAGTAGGGGGCGTTACGCAACCTGTGTGGAGGCGGAAGTGAGCGGTCTGACAGGGGCCGAGCGGGAGCGGCTCGTCCGCGCCGGGTTCACCCCGGAGCGCGTCGCCGGGCTGGATGTACTGGCGCGACGGACACCCTGGCTCGCCCAGGCGCGCTGGACGGTCCGGCGCGAAACCGTGCTGTCGCTCGTCGCGATCCTGCCGATGATCGCGGCCGGACCCCTGTTCTACGAACGCCCCTCGCTCTGGGCCCTCATCGTGCTGGCTTGCTCTGCGCATTACTGGTCGCTCGGCCTGCGCCGTGCGGCAAGCCGCATCAAAGAACCCGCTCTGTCCGGCGACCGCACGCTTATTGCGCTCGCGGTGAGGGCAGATCCCGAGGACATGAGCGGGCGCGGCGCGGCGTTCGCGCGGCTGAAGGCTCGCGCCGACGCCTGATTGGCGCTCACAAAATCTCCTCATACATCGCCACGATGGAGTCGTATGTCATCTCGCGCGGATTGTTGGGCAGGAGACGGTCATTGGCGGCCACGTCCTCGGCCATGCGCGGCACGTCGTTATGGCTGATCCCCAGCTGTGACAGCCGGCGCTCGATGCCCACGGTGTCGGCGATGCGGTCCATCTCGTCGATCAGCCCGGCGGAGCCGGACTTCAGGCCGAGATGCTCTGAAATCTCGCCGTAGAGACCCTCGGCTTGCGACGCGTTGAACCGAAGGACCGGCGGCAGGACGACGGCGTTGGAAAGCCCGTGGGGCACGTGGAACATGCCGCCCAGCGGATAGGCCATGGCGTGCACGCCCGCACACGGCGAGTTGGAGAAGGCCTGGCCCGCCAGCATGGCGCCCAGCAGCATGTCGCCGCGCGCTTCGCGGTCGGCGCCGTCCTCGCACGCCTTCAGGATGGCGCCGTGGAGCTTTTTCAGCGCCGCCAGCGCCAGGGCGTCGGACACCGGGTTCTTGGCGCGGCGATTGGTGAACGCCTCGATGGCGTGAACCATGGCGTCGATGCCGGTATAGGCGGTCGGGTGACGCGGCAGACCGAGGGTGAGATCGGCGTCCAGGATCGCCATGTCCGCATACAAAGGATCGGCCGCGATCCCGCGCTTGCTGGTGGCGCCGGTGGTGATGACGGCCACATTGGTCACCTCGCTGCCGGTGCCGGACGTCGTCGGCAGGAGGATCAGCGGCGGGCGGCTCGCGCGCACCTGCTGCACCCCGTACATTTCAGACAGGGGCTGCTCGCCGGACAGCAGCACGGCCACCACCTTGGCGGTGTCCATGGGGCTGCCGCCGCCAAACCCGATCACCGCTTCGGCGCCGAACGCGCGGCCTTCCTCCACGGCCTCGTGGATCACGCTTTCCGGCGGATCAGCGACCACCTTGTCATAGATGTGCACCGCCAGCCCGGCCGCCTCCAGCCCCGCCAGCGCACCGTCGGCGAGGCCGGCGCCGCGCACGCCCGCGTCCGTGATGAACAGCACGCGTTTTGCGCCTTTCAGCGCCGGCGCGGCGGTCTTGGCGAGGTCGCCCGCGGAGCCCGCCTCGAACAGGATTTTCGGCACGGTGGTGAAGGTGAAGGCGGCGGTCATGATGGTCTCCCCGGCTGTCACGCAGCGCATCGCTTTATGTCGCGTTGTCTCTTGGGCACACTAGGCGATACATACAGCGCCAGACAATCCGCCGCCCTGACGCAGGAGGCCGCCATGCCCGACGACGCCCGACGCATCGACACCGCCATCCCCGACATGGGCGAAGCGTATTTCGATCCGCTGACCCAGGACCAGGGCGAAGGCCTCACCGGCCCTGGCGGCGCGCTGCACCGCTATGCGATCCGCCCCGAAGGCCACAGGCTCTCCGATGAGGATTTCGAAAGCCGGGGATGGCGGATCAAGCGCCAGCCGACCTACACACAGGCCGAGCACGGGCGCTGGCGGCTGCTGTTCGACAATCAGCGCAAGATGCTGCCGGCGCGCGCCTGCAAGGACTTCATGAAAGGATTCGAGCAGCTCGAACACCTGTTCCAGGACGGCATCCCGCAGTTCGACGACATCAACAGGATTCTCGAGCCCGCCACCGGCTGGACGGTGATCGCGGTGCCTGAGCTGATCCCCGACAACATCTTCTTCTGGCATCTGGAGAACCGGCGCTTTCCCGCCGGCGCCTTCATCCGCGGCGGCAAGCCGAAGACCGCCAAGGTCCGCGCCGCCAATGAAGGCCGCGCGCCGGAGGAGATCGAGTACACGGCGGTGGAGGACGATCTCTTCTACCTGCAGGAGCCGGACATCTTCCACGACGTGTTCGGCCATGTGCCCATGCTCATGGACCCGTTCTTCGCCGATTACATCCAGGCCTACGGCGCGGGCGGGCGCCGCGCGATCGAGTTCAACCGCCTGAAGAATTTCGGCGCGGTGTACTGGTACACCGTGGAATTCGGGCTGATCCTGGAACACGGCGAGCTGCGCGTCTATGGCGCCGGCATTCTTTCAAGCCCGGACGAAACCCTGTTCTCGCTGTATTCCGACAGCCCCCACCGCATCAAGATGGTGCCGGAACGCGTGATGCGCACCGACTATGTGATCAGCGATTTCCAGGACACGTATTTCGTCATCGACTCCCTGAAAGCGCTGCACGACGCCACGGCGGGCCGGGACTTCACGCCGATCTACAAGAAGCTTCCCGCCGGCTTCACCTACGCGACCACCGCGCTGCTCGACACCGATGTCGTGGTGACGGAAGGGACGCAGGAATACAAATTCTGCGGCGGCAAGGGCAAGCCGCGCGCCATGACCCACATGCAGGCGATCCGCGACGCGCATAGGCGGTAGGATTGCGCGCGTCCTTCGAGGCTCGCCTCCGGCTCGCTCCTCAGGATAACGGACGTAAATTCATATACCGGCCTCACCCTGAGGAGACATTTCGTGCAGCGAAAAGCCTCGAAGGGCGCCCCTAAACCATCCCTTTGAGCGCGTAGATCAGGTCCAGCGCCTCGCGCGGGGTGAGATTGTCCACGTCGACGCCTTTGAGCCGGGCCTCCACCGCGCTGGGCTTCGCCACCGGTTCGGGCGCGCGCGCCGAAAACAGCGGCAGGTCGGCCAGCGCGGCGGCCGGCGCGCCGTCGGCCTCCAGCCGGCAGAGGATCTCGGTGGCGCGGGCCACGGCGGCGGGCGGCAGGCCGGCGCGCTTGGCCACCTCCACCCCGTAGGAGCGGTCGGCGGCGCCTTTGTGAACCTCGTGCAGGAAGACCAGATCGCCTTTCCACTCCTTGGCTTTCAGCGACAGGTTTCCGGCGGCGTCGAGCTCGTCCACCAGCCTTGTGAGCTCATGATAATGAGTGGCGAACAGGGCGCGGGATTTATTCACGGCGTGCAGGTGCTCCACCGCCGCCCAGGCTATGGAGAGCCCGTCGAAGGTCGCCGTGCCGCGCCCGATTTCATCCAGGATCACCAGCGCCCGCGGGCCGGCCTGGTTGAGGATGGCGGCGGTCTCGATCATCTCCGCCATGAAGGTGGAGCGGCCGCGCGCCAGATCATCGGCCGCCCCGACCCGGCTGAACAGGCGGTCCACCAGCCCGATGCGCACGGACTTGGCCGGGCAGTAGAGCCCCGCCTGGGCCATCACCGCCATCAGGGCGTTCTGGCGCAGGAAGGTGGACTTGCCCGCCATGTTGGGACCGGTGACGAGCATCAGCCGGTCGCCGGTTTCCCCCGCCCCGTCCAGCGTGCAGGAATTGGGCGTGAACCGGCCTTCTCCGGAACGCTTCAGCGCCCGTTCCACCACCGGGTGGCGGGCCTGCTCGATTTCGAAGCACAGGCTGTCGTCCACATGCGGCCGGCAGGCGCCGTGCTCGGCGGCCCATTCGGCGGTGGCGGCCGCCACATCAAGATGGGCGAGGGCTGTCGCCGCCCCGCGCACAGCGTCGGCCTGGGCCTCGATCCGGGCGCGGAACGCCTCGAAGATCTCCAGCTCCATGGCCAGCGCGCGCTCGCCGGCCTGGGCGATCTTCGCCTCCAGCTCCGCGAGTTCCGGCGTGGAGAAGCGTACGGCGTTGGCCATGGTCTGGCGGTGGATGAAGCCGTCGGCGCCCATGAGCGCGTCGGCGTTTTTCGCGCTGACCTCGATGAAATAGCCCAGCACGTTGTTGTGCTTCACCTTCAAAGATGCGACTCCGCTCTGGTCGGCGTAGGTCTTTTGCAGCCCCGCGACCACCCGCCGGCTTTCGTCGCGCAGCTTGCGCGCCTCGTCCAGCGGCGCCGACCAGCCCGGCGCGATGAAGCCGCCGTCGCGCGCCAGCAGCGGCGGCTCACCGGCGAGGGCGCGCCCGGAATCCTCCACCAGGGCGGCGAGGTCCGGCTTGGACGAGAGCGACAGGGCGTCAAGGCAGGCGTCCACCGCCGGCGGCGGCGGATTGAGGCGCTCTTTCGAGAACCCCGCGATCAGGCGCTCGCCTTCCTTGAGGGCCCTTGAGAGCTGGACGAGATCGCGCGGCCCGCCGCGGCCCAGAAGAAGCCGGGTGAGGCAGCGCGCCGGATCGCCGGCGGCCTTCAGGCGCTCGCGCACGGCGCCGCGCACCGCCCGGTCATCGAGAAAATACTGCGCCGCATCGAGCCGGCCGTTGATTTCGGTAAGGTCCATGCTCGGCCGGGCCAGGCGCTCCGCCAGCAGCCGGGCGCCAGGCGCGGTGAGCGTGCGGTCCACAGCGTCGATCAGGGAGCCCTTGCGTTGGCCCTGCAGGGTACGTTCGATCTCCAGGCTCGCGCGCGCCGCCGGATCGATGGCCATGGCCGCGCCCACCGGCTGGCTCTTCGGCGCGGTGAGGCGCGCCGGGGCGCCGGCCTGGGACAGTTCGAGATAATCGAGCAGACAGCCCAGCGCCGAGATTTCCGCCTTCGAAAACGCCCCGAACGCATCAAGGCTCTGAACCCCGAATCGCGCCTTCAGCCGGCGCTCGCCGGAGCCGGCGTCGAATTTCGCCCGGGCGCGCGGCGTTACGACGGCCATGGGCGCCAGCGCCTCGGCGGCCTTGGCTTCATCGTCGAGGCAGAGCAATTCGCTCGGCCCCAGAGCGGCGAGCTCGGCCTCCAGCGCCTCAGGCGGCGCGGGCGTCGACTGGAACGTGCCGTCGGACACGTCCGCCCAGGCGAGCGCGGTCTCCCCCGTGGCCAGTCTCGCCAGCGCGGCGATCCGGTTGGCGCTGCGCGCTTCGAGAAGATCGTCCTCGGTGAGCGTGCCCGGAGTGACGATGCGGGTGATGGCCCGGCGCACCACCGATTTGGCCCCGCGCTTCTTCGCCTCGGCCGGATCCTCCATCTGCTCGCCCACAGCGACCTTGAATCCCGCCTTGATCAGGCGCGACAGATAGGTCTGGGCGTGATGGACCGGCACGCCACACATGGAGACCGGCTCGCCCTGGTGCTCGCCGCGCCGGGTGAGCGCGATATCCAGGGCCTCGGCCGCCTTCACGGCGTCATCGAAGAACAGCTCGTAAAAATCGCCCATGCGGTAGAACAGGAGCGCGTCCCGCGGGGCCTCGGCGCGCAGTTCCAGAAACTGCGCCATCATGGGCGTCGCGCCGTCCGGCGTCGGAAAGGCGCGCGCAGTGAGCGCTTCGGGTTCGGCGGGGCGAGTCATGGGCGAGAGCCTAGCCGTGCAAGGCCGGTCCGCAAGCGGCGCGTTGCGCCGGACTGAGGCTCGCGAGCGCTGGCGGGGCGGGTTTTCAACAGGCGCACGCACACCGACGCTTTCCCGCTGGTCAGGCCGTCACCGCGCATTGTCAAAGGCGTCTGCGGCGTTAGGCTGGGAGTCCCGCCTTACGCCTTGTTCTTGAGGACCTTCCAAGCATGACCGAACGCCCCCGCGTGGACGACGAAGAAGCGCTGAATTTCCACCGCTATCCGGAGCCCGGAAAGCTGGCCATGCGGGCGACCAAGCCCATGGCCACCCAGCGCGATCTTTCGCTCGCCTACTCGCCGGGCGTCGCCGCGCCGGTGAAGGCGATCGCGGCCGATCCCGACCTCGCCTACGATTACACGTCCAAGGGCAATATGGTGGCGGTGATCTCCAACGGCACCGCGATCCTGGGACTCGGCGACCTCGGCGCTCTGGCGTCGAAGCCGGTGATGGAAGGCAAGGCGGTGCTGTTCAAGCGCTTCGCCGACGTGGACGCCATCGATATCGAGGTGGACGAAAAGGACCCCGACGCCTTCTACGAATGCGTGAAGCGCTTCGGCGCCAGCTTCGGCGGCATCAATCTGGAGGACATCAAGGGGCCTGACTGTTTCATCATCGAGGAGCGCCTGCGCGAAGCGCTGGACGTGCCGGTCTTCCATGACGACCAGCACGGCACGGCGATCATCTCCGCGGCCGGCATCATCAACGCCTGCGAGCTGACCGGACGCGAGATCAAGGATCTCAAGGTGGTGGTCAACGGCGCCGGCGCGGCCGGGATCGCCGTTCTCGAGCTGCTCAAGGCCATGGGGGTGGCCCACGACAACGCGATTCTGTGCGACTCCAAGGGCGTCATCTACGCCGGCCGCGACCATGGTATGAACCAGTGGAAGTCCGCCCACGCCGCCGACACTGCGGCCCGCACCCTGGACGAGGCCATGGACGGCGCCGACTGCTTCATCGGCCTGTCGGTGAAAGGCGCCGTGACGAAAGCCATGGTGAAATCCATGGCGGCCGATCCGATCATCTTCGCCATGGCCAATCCCGACCCGGAGATCACGCCCGAAGAGGTCGCCGAGGCGCGCTCTGACGCCATCATGGCCACCGGCCGGTCCGATTATCCCAATCAGGTCAACAATGTCCTCGGCTTCCCCTATATCTTCCGCGGCGCGCTGGACGTGCGTGCGCGCACCATCAATGAAGAAATGAAGATCGCCGCCGCCCGCGCCCTCGCCGAGCTGGCGCGCGAGGACGTGCCCGACGAGGTCGCCGCCGCCTATCACGGCGCCCGGCCCACCTTCGGACGCACCTATATCATCCCGGCGCCCTTCGATCCGCGGCTTATCAGCCATGTGCCGCCCTATGTGGCGCAGGCCGCGATGGACAGCGGCGTCGCCCGCAAGCCCATCGCCGACATGGAGCGCTACAAGGCCGAGCTGGCCCGCCGGCTCGATCCCACGGCGGCGATCCTGCAGGCGATCCAGGACGAGGTGCGCTCGGCGCCGCGCAAGACCATCGTCTTCGCCGAGGGCGAGGAGCCCAGCGTCATCCGCGCCGCCCACGCCTTCCAGAACCAGGATCTGGGCCGCGCCCTCCTGATCGGCCGCGAAGAGACCGTGCAGGCCAATATGCGCCTGCTGGGCGTGCCAGAGGACGCCATCGAGATCGTCAACGCCCGGCTGTCGGACCGAAACGCCGACTATGGCGATTTCCTCTATGGCCGCCTGCAGCGCCAGGGTTATCTGCGCCGCGACGTGCAACGCCTCGTCAACAATGACCGCAATGTCTTCGCCGCCTGCATGGTGGCCCTCGGCGACGCCCAGGGCATGGTCACGGGCACCACCCGCAACTACGCTCAGGCGCTGGGCGACGTGCAGCTGGCGCTCGATCCCAAGCCGGACGAGCGCGTCATGGGCATGAGCCTGGTGCTGTCCCAGGGCCGCACCCTGTTCATCGCCGACACCAATGTCACCGAATTTCCCAGCCCCGCGGCCCTCGCCGACATGGCCTGCGAGACGGCGGCGGCGGCCCGGCGCTTCGGCGTCGATCCGCGCGTCGCCTTCCTGTCCTACTCCACCTTCGGCAATCCCTCCGGCGACCGGGCCGACGCCATCCAGACCGCCGTCGCGGAGCTCGACCGGCGCGACACCGATTTCGAATACGAGGGCGAGATGAACGCTGATGTCGCGCTGGATCCAGACCATCGCCGGCTCTACCCGTTCTCGCGCCTGTCAGGGCCGGCGAACGTCCTGATCATGCCGGCGATCCACTCCGCCTCCATCGCCACCAAGCTGATGGGCGCGGCCGGCGGCGCCACGGTCCTCGGCCCGATGCTGCTGGGCCTTGAAAAGCCGGTGCAGATCGCCCGCCTGGGCGCCGGCGTCGCCGACATCCTCACCCTCGCGGCCCTGGCCGCCCATGATCTTTCGGGAGCGAACGGAGAGGATGATCGCGACGACTAAGGCCGGCGCGGCGCGCTAACCCTTTTCAGGCGGATCCTGGGAGTGGCGGGTGGCTTCGGCGCCCACCGCCTCCTCGTCCGCCAGCCGGCGCTCGCCGAAATCGAACCGGCCTTTGGCCGCCTTCGGACCGAACATCACGATGATGGTCAGGAGCACGGCGGCCGGAATCGTCCACGCGGCGGTCAGCAGGAAGAAGGCGGTGTAGCCGACCGCGTCGGCGATCACGCCCGAAAATCCGGACAGGAATTTGGCGAACAAGGCGTAGAGCGAGGCGAGCACGGCGTATTGCGTCGCCGCGTTGTCGGGGTCCACCAGGCTGGACAGATAGGCGATGAACACCGTGGTCACGAATCCGCCGGCGAGATTGTCGCCGACGATCGCCAGGGTGAGTTTCCACACCGCGTCGCCGTCGCCGGTCGCCGCCAGCCAGGCGAAGGCGCCGTTGGTGACGAAGGTGATCACAAGACCGGCCATGAGGGCTCGGATCAGGCCGAACCGGTAGGCGGCGATCCCGCCGATGAACAGGCCGATGATCGTCGCCACGAGGCCCGGACCGGTCTGGACGCCGCCGACGATCGCCTTGTTGAACCCAAGGTCTGAATAGAGCGGGCTCGCCATGACGCCCATGGTGAAGTCCGACATGCGGTAGAGCGAGACCAGCGCGATCACCGCGATCAGCCAGAAGCCCAGCCGCGCGCCCATCTGCCGGAACGGCTCGATCACCGCCTTGGCCACTTTGACCCCGAAACTGCCGGTCAGCTCCGCCTTGCGGGCGCCGGCGGCCGGCTCCTTCATGAAGCACACCAGGCCGGCCGAAATCGCCATGGCGCCGGCCATGACGAAGAAGCTCACATGCCAGTTGGCGAACTCGGCGACCGCCAGCCCCACCCCGCTCATCAGATAAGCGCCGCGATAGCCGAGCGAATAGGCGGCGGCCATGTTGGCCTGCATGTCGTTGGGCGCGCTTTCGATGCGCCAGGCGTCGATGGCGACGTCCAGCGTCGCCCCGGCGTAGGCGAGCAGGAGCGCGGCGAAGATCACCGGCAGAAGCGCCAGGGCCGGGCGCGCCTCGGAGAGCCGGGCGGAGTCTGCGTTGGCGTCCACGAGATGAACCAGCGCTTCATAGGTCTCAGGCGTCAGGCGGATACGCGCCTCGCCGTTTTCGCCGGTTCGCAGCAGCCCCGGATCAGCGGGAATCGCCGCTGCGGCCTCGGCCCGGTCGGCGGCGCCGTCCGCCTCGGGATTCTCCGGCGCCAGCGCCGCATCGCGCACCGAAACCAGTACCTCGTACTCGGCGGCGCCGATCTCCACGAGGGGCTCGCCATCCGGTCCGCGCACATAGTCCGCGCCGCTGGGATTGGTGGTTCCGACGATGGCCAGGGCGATCACGGTGCCGCTGATCGCCGCGACGATCCACGAGCGCCGGCGGCCAAGGACCCGGTTGAGGACCGGAATCTTCGCCCGGTCCACCACAGGCGCCCAGAGCCATTTCAGCGAATAGGCGATGGTGACCCAGTAGAAGAACCCAATCGTCGAACGCTCGATGCCGGCGTCGCGCAGCCAGAAGCTCAACTTCTGGAACACCATGTAGAGCGGCAGGCCGGAGGCGAAGCCGAGCACCAGCATGGAGAGCATGACCGGGGTGAAATAGACGCTCACCGTTTCGCGCCAGGTGCGCTTCGGCGCATCCGCGCCGATTTCGCCTGTGGCGTCGCTCATGAAATCCGTCCTTCAAGCCGTTCGCAGCTAACCGAAACTGGCCCGGTTTCGATCCCCGCACAAGCGGGCGAGAGTTCGGGCGAGGGCGTCGGGATCCAGCGGCTTGGTCAGGAAATCGTCCATGCCGGCGGCCAGGCATTCGGCCCGATCGGTCTCGGTGGCGTTGGCGGTGAGCGCGATGAGGGGCAGCGCCGCCAGCGCGCCCGGCAGCGAACGGATGGCGCGCGCGGCGCCTTTCCCGTCCAGCACGGGCATGCGCAGGTCCAGCAGCGCGGCGTCGAAGGCGCCGCCGGACGCGGCCTCCACCGCCGCCCGCCCGTCGGCCACATGGACCGGATCCGCGCCCAGGCGCGCCAGAACCGTTCTGGCGATCATGGAATTGACCGGGTCGTCCTCGGCGATCAGCACGCGCAGGCCGGCGAGGGGGCGCGAGGCGTCGTCTGTGTGCGCGCCGGGCGCCGGCGGCGGCTCGGCGATTCCGGCGCCGGATGCATAAAGCGCGAGCGACGCCAGACGCACCGGCGCCACCAGCCAGCCGTCGAACCCGGCCGGGCGCTGGTCCGGGGCGAACAGGTCCTTGGTGCGCGGCTGCGCCACGGCGAGGACGCGTACGCCCGCCGCGCACTGCTTCAAGGCTTGCGCAATATCGGCCCAGCTTTCGTCCAGCAGCACGGTGACAGGTCCGGGCGCTTCGGCGGCCAGACGCAGGGCCTGGTCGCGGTCGGCGGCGTCAAGGCTGGTGGCGCCCAGAGCGACGCACTGGCGGCGCAGCGCTTCGCGCAGGATCATGTCGCCGCTGGCGGCCAGCGTGATCCGGCCTGCCAGCGGGCGCGCCGCCGGTGGCGGATCAACGGTCTGCAGCGGCGCCTCGAACCAGAACAATGCGCCCTTTCCAGGTTCGGAGCGCACCCCGACGGCGCCGCCCATGGCTTCGGCAAGCCGGCGCACCATGGCGAGACCGATCCCGGCGCCGGGCGCGGCGGTGCGCTCGGCCGAGCCGCGCTCGAAATACTCGAACAGGTTCGTCTGGTCGGCCTTGGAGACGCCCGGCCCGGTGTCGCGGACCGTCAGCCGCAAGCGCCCCTCGGTCACCTCCGCACCGACGAGCACGCCGCCAGCCTCGGTGAACTTCACCGCATTGCCGGCGAGATTGAACAGAACCTGGCGCAGGCGGGCGGGATCGGCGTGGACCCGGTGCGGCGTGTCGGCGTCGACGGCGTGGACCAGGCTCAGACCCTTCTCGGCGGCGCGCGGGGCGAGAATCTCGGCCACATCCTCGATGAGGGCGCGCACGTTCACCGGCTCCGCGCGCAGGTCAAGCCGGCCGGCCTCCAGCCGCGTGATGTCGAGAATGTCGTCGATCAGGTTGAGCGCATGGGCCGCGCTGGAGCGCACGGCGTCCAGATAGGCGGCCTGATCCGGCTTCAGACCGGTTTCCTCCAGCAGCGCGGCGGCCCCGAGGGCGCCCGACAGGGGCGTGCGCAACTCGTGGGTCACCGAGGCGAAGAAGATCGACTTGCCGCGCGCCGCCTCGCTCTGTTCGGCGCGGGCGGTGCGCTCTTCGCTGACATCGCGGCCCACGGCCACGGCGCCGCCGCCGGGAACCGGGGTCTCGGACCATTCGATCCAGGAGGGCCCGGAGCGGATCCGCATGGCGGCGTCATAGCGCTTGGGTGCGCCGTCATCGCCGAAGGCCGGCGCCACGGCGAACCAGCGCCCGATCCAGTCGGCCCGCGCGCCGCCGAACGCGTGCAGGAAGGCCCGGTTCACCGACGCCACCCGGCCGGCCGCGTCGCGCACCAGGACGATCTCCTCCATGGCGTCGAGCACCGCATCGGCGCTCGGCGCGGCGGCGGCGCCGGATCTGTCGCTGTCACGCCGGGTCTCGGTCATGGCGCAGTGTTAGTCCGAACAGCGTTAAGGAAGGCTGGACGCCGCCCGCAGCGGCCGGACGCGACCGCAAACCTTGACCCGGGCGGGGCGAGCACGCCCTTATGGCCCCAGATTGAAATCGGGGAGATCCATATGAGCCATGTTCTTACGCGCCTCACCGCCGCCTGCGCGCTGATGAGCCTCACCGCCGGCCCGGCCCTGGCTCAGACCGCCGGCGGCGGCGACGCTCCGCCGCCGCCCGGCGAGGTTCCGGCGATCTACGACATCGTCGAGGCGGTCTCCGCCGAACGTATCGAATCCGACATTCGCACGCTCGCCGGCTTCGGCACCCGCCACACCGCGTCGGAGACCGGGTCCGAGACCCGCGGGATCGGCGCGGCCCGGCGCTGGATCTTCGAGGAGTTCGAGCGCATCTCCGCCGACTGCGGCGGCTGCCTTGAGGTGCGCTATGTCTCCGAGACGGTGGAGGGCGAAACCCGCATCCCCGATCCGGTCGAGGTGGTGTCGGTGATCGCGATCCAGCGCGGCGCTCTGGACCCGGACCGCGTCGTGATGATGAGCGGCGACATCGACAGCCGCGCCAGCGACGTGATGGACGCTGAGATCGACGCGCCCGGCGCCAACGACAACGCGTCCGGCGTGGCCGGTGCGCTGGAGGCGGCGCGCGTGCTGTCCGGCCGCGACTTCGCCGGAACGATCGTCTATGCGGCCCTGGCCGGCGAAGAGCAGGGCCTGTTCGGGGGCGAGATTCTCGCCCGCCATGCGCTGGAGGAGGGATGGCGCATCAAGGCGGTGCTGAACAACGACATGATCGGCAACACCGCCGGGATCGACGGGGTGATCGACAACAGCTCGATCCGGGTGTTCTCCGAAGGCACGCGCGCCGATGAAACCGAGCGCGAGGCGCGCATCCGCCGCTTCACCGGCGGCGAGGTGGACTCTCCGTCACGCAATCTGGCGCGCTATATCGACCGCGTCTCCGACCAGTACGTCACCAATCTGGACGTGATGATGGTGTATCGCCTGGACCGGTTCGGCCGCGGCGGCCACCACCGGCCGTTCAACGACGCGGGCATGCCCGGCGTCCGCCTGATGGAGACCCACGAGCATTACGACCGACAGCACCAGGACATCCGCATGGAGGACGGGCGCCATTTCGGAGACACGGTGGAGTTCGTCGATTTCGACTACGCGGCGAAGGCCACCGGCCTGAACGCCGCGACGCTCGCCCTGCTGGCCGGCGCGCCGCCGATTCCGGCTGACGTCACCGTGGAAGGCGCGGTGCGCGCCGACACCACCCTGTCCTGGACCCGGGCCGACGGCCCGCAAGCGGACAATCTCGCCGGCTACCGCGTCCACTGGCGCCTCACCGATGCGCCGCAATGGACCCATAGCCGGTGGGTGGGCCTCACCGACAGCCACACGCTGGAGAACATCGTCATCGACAATTACTATTTCGGCGTCTCCGCCGTGGCCCATGACGGCTCGGCGACGCCGGTGGTGTTTCCCGGACCGGCCGGCGATTTCGGCGATTAGGCCGAGCCCGCGCTGCGGGTCAGGCCGAGAAGGCGCCGGGGCGCGATATGGCCTGCCCCGTGGTGCGGGCGCGCCGGGCGCTCAGGGCCTCGGCGACATGGATGCGGCGCACGCCGTCCGCGCCGTCCAGATCGGCGATGGTGCGCGCCACGCGCAGGATGCGGTGATAGGCCCTGGCGGTGAGGCCCATGGCCTCCGCCGCTTTCGACAGAAGCGCCGCACCGGGCGCGTCCGGCGCCGCGATGGAGTCCAGCCGGTCGCCGCCCAGCCGGGCGTTCAGCCCGCCGCGTTCGGCCTGGACGGCGCGCGCCGCGGCGACCCGGGCGGCGGCCTCCGCCGTGCCTTCCGGGGCCGGCGGCAGGGCGAGATCGGCGGGCGTCACCGAGGGCACGTCGATCTGCAGATCGATGCGGTCCATCATCGGGCCTGACACCCGCGCCTGGTAGCTCTGGGCGCATTTGGGCCCGCGCGCGCAGGCCTGCCCGTTCTCGCCCGCCCAGCCGCAGCGGCACGGATTCATGGCGGCGATGAGCTGGAACCGGGCCGGGAAGGTGATGCGCTGATTGGCCCGCGCCACCGCGATCTCCCCGGTCTCCAGCGGCTGACGCAGGCTGTCGAGCACCTGGGGATGAAATTCGGGCAGTTCGTCCAAAAACAACACGCCGTGATGGGCCAGGGACGCCTCGCCCGGCCGGATCCGGCTGCCCCCGCCCACCATGGCGGCCATGGAGGCCGAATGGTGCGGCGCCCGGATCGGGCGCGAGCGCGACAGCCGGCCGCGCTCCACCAGTCCGGCCACGGACTGGATCATGGACAGTTCCAGCAATTCACGTGCGTCCAGCGGCGGCAGCAGGCCTGGCGCGCGCTCGGCCAGCATGGACTTGCCGGCGCCGGGCGGGCCGACCATGAGCAGGTTGTGGCCGCCGGCCGCCGCGACTTCGAGCGCGCGCTTGGCGGTCTCCTGGCCGCGCACGTCCTTGAGATCCTTCACCGGCGCGCCGTCCACCAGATCGCCGGGCGCCGGCCGCGACAGCGATTGCGATCCCTTGAAGTGATTGATCAGCTGGATCAGCGAGCCCGGCGCGAGGATCGCCAGATCGCCGCTCGCCCAGGCCGCTTCGGGACCGCTGGCTTCGGGACAGATGAAGCCCTTGCCCTCGCTTTGCGCCAGCATGGCGGCCGGCAACGCCCCTGGGGTGGGCGCGATGGAGCCGTCCAGCCCCAGCTCGCCCATGGCGAGATATTCGGCGATCTCCCGGGCCGGCAAGACGTCCAGCGCCGCCAGCAATCCCAGCGCGATGGGAAGATCGTAATGGCTGCCTTCCTTGGGCCGGTCCGCCGGGGCGAGATTGACGATGAGCCGCTTGCTGGGCAGTGAAAGCCCGATCGCCGCGAAGGCCGCGCGCACGCGCTCGCGGCTTTCCGCCACCGCCTTGTCGGCGAGCCCCACCACCGTGAAGGCGATCGTGCCGCCGGTCATCTGGACCTGCACGTCCACGGGCTTGGCCTCGGCGCCTTCAAACGCGGCGGACGCGGTGCGATACCCCATCCTCATCTCCGTTCAATAAACACGTATTGCGAATTCCGGCGTCCCTCAAGGTTATCCACAGGATGCGGGACGCAGGCGATCAAAACCGGAACATGATGGGAACAGAAGAAGGCTTGAAGGTCAACCCACAGGCGAAAATTTATGGGCCTGTGTCGCGCGAGGCGAGGATTACCGCATCGCTCCAGACGGTTGGGTCCGGTCGATCTGCGGCTCGAAGTCCCGCGGAGAGGGCTCTGAAGCAGTCCTGCCGCCGGCGGGAGCGGAGTCCGACGCGCTGCTCTGAGCGGGTTCGGGCGCGCCGTCCAGCATTGGCGCCGGAGCGGCGGCTGGCCGGGGCGCGCCGGGCTGCAGCGGCGGGCCGTCGGCGGCGTCGCAGGCTTCCGCCTGGAGCGCGCCGCGGGCGGGAAGGTCCGGCGTCTCGCCGGTGACGCGCACCAGATCCACCACCCGCTCCACGCCCGACACGCGCGCCGCATGCTCGGCGGCGTGGTCGGCCTCGGCGCGGTCGCGGGCGTAGCCGAGCAGGTACACGACGGCCATGCGGGTCTCGATATTGAAATTGAGCGCGCGCACGTCCGGATCCTGCACCAGCCGGGCGCGCACCTGCTGGGTGATCACGCCGTCGCGGGCCAGCTCGCGCGGGGTGCGCCATTCACCGACGTCGATCGCGTTGACCACGGAGCGTACGGCCGGGGCCGACCAGGCGAGGCATTCGGCGTAGAGGCGGTCGGCGTCGCGCGGCGCCGAACCGGACAGCAGCATCACGCCTTCGGTGATCTCCACATCCACCTGGTCCAGAGCATAGCCTTCCGAACGCAGCATGGCTGATTTGACGGCGAGGGAGGCGTTGAAGTCGTCGATCTGGCGGCCCATGGAGCGGCCCGGCTCGAACGGGGCGCAGGCGGTCAGCGCGGTCGCGGCGAGCAGGACGGCGAGAAGAGAGGTGCGGACCATGGCGGGGCGCTCCGGAGCTTGAGGGACGCGGCGAGGATCGCCGGGGCCGGCTGAAAAAGGGTAAACGCGGCGGTCACGACGACCCGCCGCCGGAGGGCGACAGGACGCTTGCTAGATGAGATCAAGGGCGCTGCGGGTCTCGGCTTCGAAGGCGCTCGCAACCCGCTTTGGCCAGCGCCGGGGAGTCACCACCATGAGATCGAAACGCGGCTGAAGATGGGCGAAGCGGGGATGGCGGGCGCGCCACAGGGCGCCGGCGCGCAGCAGGCGCTCACGCTGGCGCGGCGTCACGGCGGTCATGCCGGCCTCCCTGTCGGCGCGCGCCTTCACCTCGATGAAGCACACCACGCCGCCGCGCACCGCCACCAGATCGATCTCGCCCGCCCCGGTGCGCGCGCGCCGGTCGACCACGCGCCAGCCGGTAAGCATCAGGTGAAGCGCGCACAGGCGTTCGGCGGACCGCCCGCGCGACTCGGCGCGGCGCCGGCTTTTCCGGGAGCGTCCCGCGGTCACGAAATCGCCGCCATGGCGCGGCCTCCTGCGGTTGCCCGCGCGCGGTCGGGCGGGTAGCTTCCACAAGCCGAGAGGGGCCGCGCGGCCCGAACTGTCGAGGGGACGATCATGACCGTTGCAGCATCGCTCATGCGCGCGCTCGCGCCAAGCCGCCTGGCCGCGGGGCTCGCCGGCCTCGCCGTGTTCGCGCTCGCCGCCTGCGAAAGCACGACCGGCCCCGCGACGCCCGTGCAGACGATTCCGGAAAGCCCCGTCGTCGGCGCCCCGCCCGAGCCGATAACCGTTCCCGTGGATCTGGCGGACCGCGCTTACACCCCCGCCCATATGGAGGGCGAGCCGATCACCCGCGTCGCCCTGCTGCTGCCGTTCTCCGCCAGCTCCGAAGCGGCGCGACGGGAAGCCTCGCGCATCCTGCGGGCGGCGGAGCTCGCCCTGTTCGAACGGGCCGGCGACGCGCTGGTGCTGCTGCCAAGGGACACCGGCGGCACGGATGAGGGCGCCCGCGAAGCGGCGCGTTCGGCGATCTCCGACGGCGCCGAGCTCATTCTCGGTCCGCTGTTCAGCGCCGCCGCTGCGGCGGCGGGCGAAGAGGCGCGCGGCGCCGGCGTGCCGGTCATCACCTTCACCACCGACGCCACCGTGGCCGGAGACGGCGTGTACATGCTCAGCTTCCCGCCGGGTGAGGAAGTCCGGCGCGTCACCGACTATGCCGCCAGCCTCGGTGCCGAACGCTTCGCCTTCATCGGACCGAACACCGCCTACGGCCAGGTCGCCAGTGATGCGTATCAAAGCACGATCGACGATCTGCTGGGTGAGAACCCGGAGCCGCGCGAAGCCGAAATCACCGAGCCCCTGCCCGAGGACGCCCCGTCGGACGCCGAGCCGCGCACGCGGGTGCGCAGATTTGATCGCGGACTTGTGACAACCGCCTTCTATGACGGCGGGGTCAGCGCCATGACCGAGGCCGCCGCCCGGCTCGCCTCCATCGGGGTGGAGTCTCTGGACCCGGCGCGCGCCGCCACCATGTCGGGCCGTGACTGGAGCCCTTCGCCCGGTTCGCCCTTCCAGGCGGTGCTGCTGCCCGAAGGCGGCGACCAGTTGCGCATCCTGGCGCCCGTCCTGGTCTATGAGGACATCGATCCTCTGCTGGTGAAATTCATGGGCACGAGCGTGTGGCGCGACGAGGTGATCCTGCGCGAGCCGGCGCTGGCCAATGGCTGGTTCGCCGGGCCCGACCCGGCGGCCCGCGACCGTTTCGAACAGGTCTATGAAAACATCTTCGGCGAAGCGCCGTCACGGCTCGCGGGACTTGGCTATGATGCGGCGTCCCTGGCCGCGCTGTTCGCCTCCGAGGACGATTTCAGCGAAGACCGGCTCACCGATCCCGACGGGTTTGTCGGCGTGGACGGCCTGTTCCGCCTGCGCGAAGACGGCACGATCGAGCGCGGCCTTGCGGTCTACACCGTGCGGCGCGACGGGTTTCGGGTGATCGACGCGGCGCCGCGCACGTTCGATGTCGATCCGTTCCTGCCCACCGGCGCCGTTGGCGAGCCGACGGACGTGGAGCCGGATGAGCCGTCCTGACCGTCAGTCCGGGATCAGCGCCTCGGCCACCGCGTCAGCGTAGATCCGGCCCGTCCGGGTGAGTCGCAGGCGACCGCCCTCTTGCGCCAGCAGGCCTTGAGCGCACAAGCGCGCCGCCGCATCCGCGTCATGGCCGAGTCCGGTGATCTCTGCGACCCGCGCCGCATCGACCCCTTCGGTCACAAGGCGCACGCCCATGAGCAGCCGCTCCACCGCCTCGTCACGCGGCGACAGCGCCTCGACGCCGTGACCGGCGCCCGAGTGCACCGCGGCGATGTAATCGGCCGGCTTCAGGGCGGCGGCGTAGCCGGTCCTGCCGCCGCGGTCGGCGCGCCCGAGCCTTGAATGGGCGCCGGGCCCGACGCTGATCCAGTCGGCGCCCTCCCAGTAGAGCCGGTTATGAACCGACTGGGCGTCGCGGGAGCGGGCGTGATTGGAGACCTCGTAGGCGGGAAGGCCCGCGCGTTCCGTGATCTCCTGCGTCAGTTCGAACAGATCGGCGGCGCGGTCCTCGCCCGGCGGGGTCAGGCTTCCACGGCGCGCCTGGCGCTCGAAGGCGGTGCCGGGCTCGATGGTGAGCTGGTAGAGCGAGAGATGGTCGAGCCCCAGCGTGATGGCTTCGTCCAGCTCGCCGCGCCAGGCGTCGAGGCTCTGGCCCTCGCGCGCATAGATCATGTCGATGGAGACCCGGGCGAAGCTGGCCTGCGCGGCCGCGATGGCGCGGCGGGCCTCGTCGGCGCCGTGGTCGCGGCCGAGGCGTTTCAGGTCCGCGTCGTCGAAGGCCTGCACGCCCAGGGACAGGCGTTTGATCCCGGCGCCGGCGAGACCGTCGAAGGCCGCGGCTTCCTTCGGATTGGCCTCCAGCCCGATCTCGGCGCCCGGTTCAAACCCGAAGAGGCGTTCGGCGCTGTCGATCAGGCGCGCCACCTGCGCCGGACTCATGAGCGAGGGCGTGCCGCCGCCGAAATGCACGCTGGCCAGCGCGCGCGAGCCGGTGATGTCCCGCCAGCGCTCCAGATCGGTGAGCATGGCCGCGAACAGCGTATCGCCGTCCGCATTCGCCGCCTTGTAGACGTTAAAATCGCAATACGGACAGATGCGCACGCAATAGGGCCAGTGGATATACAGGCCGAGCCGGTCTTCACGCGCGCCGCTCACGCCCCGAATATGTCCGCTTTCAGGAGGCGGAAGGCGTGGGCGCGATGGCTCATGGCGTGCTTTTTCGACGGCTCCATCTGCCCGAACGTGACAGCGTGGCCGTCTGGAATGAAGATCGGGTCATAGCCGAATCCCTGCTCGCCCCGGGGCGGGAAGGTGAGCGCGCCGTGCACCTCGCCCTCATAGACGCGGGTCTCGCCGCCGGGATGGGCCAAAGCCAGGGCGCACACGAAGCGCGCGGAATAATCGGTCGCGCCCTTCGCCTCCAGCTCGGCGCGGACCTTCTCCATGGCGGCGTAGAAATCGCGCGGCTCGCCGGCCCAGCGCGCCGAATAGATGCCCGGCGCGCCGTCCAGTGCGGCCACCTCCAGCCCGCTGTCATCAGCCAGCGCCACCAGCCCGGAATGCTCCGCGCCGGCGCGCGCTTTCAGGAGGGCGTTGCCGATAAAGCTGTCCTCGGTCTCTTCCGGTTCCGGCAGACCCAGCGAATCGGCGCCCTTCGCGTCCAGTCCGAAAGGCGCGATCAGCTCGGCTATCTCCCTGATCTTGCCTGCATTGTGGCTAGCGATCGCCCATGTGCGGGCGCTTGCGAATACATTCATGCATACCGTCCCTGCTGATTGCTCATATCGCCTTTCGAAAAATTCATATTGTTTTTCGATATATTTTTGTTGCGTCCCGATACAGCGTGGTCTACATACAGTTTCGAGGCGGACGGGAACACCCCGCAAGCCTCCGGCGACTGAGGGCAAAAGACCCGACGCGCCGAAATGGTTGGTCGACAAAAACGCTTAGGAGAGTATGAGATGGTCAGGTCTAACAACAACACCAACACCGGTCACGCCGCATTCGCGATGGTGATCAATCTGGTTCTGGTCGCCGGCGTGTTCGCCGGCATGGTCGCCGCGATCAGCCCGCTGATCGCGTAACCGGAATGAGGGCCGAAAAGGCCGGCCCGCTTCGGCGCGCACCGCTCCTCCCCCCTGGCGGCGCCGAAGCGGCCGGCCTCAATGGCCCGCGCAGCAACGTTTTATCGGGGGGCGCATGAGAACGCTCGGACCAGGATCGCTGGCCTCAATCCTCAAGCTCATCCTGGATGTGGCGTTCTATGTGCTATGGGCGTTTCTGGGGCTCGCAAGCCTCATCATCGTCCTCATCGTGTTCACCGGCTTGTACCGGATCGCCGGTTTCGGCGCCGGCCTGCCCGACGGCGTGGCGCAGTTTCTCGCCATGGACGTGGTGCTCGCCCTGCCCATGGCGGTGGTGGCGATCGCGGCCCTCATCTTCATCATCGACAGGCTGCGCCGGATCTTCAAGACGCTGATCGGCGGCGATCCCTTCGTGCCGGAAAACGCCAATAATCTGCGCGCCATCGCGCTGGGGATCGCGGTCTACCAGATCCTCAACTACGCCAGTCACGGCGTCATCTCGCTGGTGTTCACCCTGTCGGGGCAGCCCGTCCAGGGCGGCGCGCGCGTGGTGCCGGAGTTTTCGCTCAATCTGGGCGCCTGGTTCGCGGTGCTGGCCTTCTTCGTGCTGGCCGAGATCTTCCGCGAAGGCGCCCGCCTTCGTGACGAACAGAAATACACCATATAAGGGGGACGCCATGCCGATACGCGTCACCCTGGACCGGATGCTGCTGGAACGGCGCATGTCTCTGACCGAGCTGTGCGACCGGGTCGGCATCACCATGGCCAATCTGTCCATCCTGAAGACCGGCAAGGCCAAGGCGGTGCGCTTCTCCACCCTGGAGGCCCTGTGCCGCGAGCTGAACTGCCAGCCGGCCGACCTTCTGGTGTTCGACCCGGACGGCGAAGACAGCGACGACGGCTCGGACTGACCGGCCGCGCGCCCGATCGCGCGTGCAGGGATTCTAGTCGACCTTCAGCCGCACCCGGCTTTCCGGCGCGTCTCCGCGCCGCACGCGCATCTCGATCAGCGGACATCGCGCCTTCATGCAGTCGGTTTGCGCCACCAGGCGCACCGGCCCCTCCGATGCGGCCAGCGCCAGGATCACCGGCCCGGTCTGAAACTCGACCGCCGCCCCGGTGCGCGCCGGCGCGGCCGTGACCACGCCGCCGGCCAGCATCAGCGCGACGGCCGAGAGGCCGCAAATCCACAGGGCGAAAGTCACACAGCGTCTCCAGAGTCGGGGTTCGCCTTCATGATGCGCCCGGCCCCGCGGATGGATGCGGCGCCCATATTGCGTGGAGGACCTTCAGAGAGATCGAGTCTGGAGCGAAACGGCACGCATGACCGCGATGACACGACGAGACCAGGTGGAGGCGGCGCTGCGCATCGCCGACGGCGGCCAGCCCGGACCGGACCGGCGCACCCGGGCGCGCCATATCTGGTTTTTGAACTCCGCCTTCGACAATATCGGCTTCGACACCGCGCTGGAGCGCATCGCCCGGCGCGATCCGCGCAAGCCCTTCGCCTTCGTCGTGACGCCCAATGTGGACCATCTGGTGCGCTTGCGCCGCGATCCGGTGTTTGCGCCGCTCTACGCCCAGGCCTGGCTCACAGTGTGCGACAGCCGCATCCTGGAGCTGATCGCCGGCCTGTCCGGCGAGGATATCGACGTCACCCCCGGCGCCGACCTTACCGAAACCCTGTTTGAAACCCTGATCGACCCCGACGAGCCGGTTGTCGTGATCGGGGGCGACGAACAGGTGGTGGAGGGCGTGAAGCGCCGCTACGGGCTGACTGACCTGCGCTGGCACGAACCGCCCATGGGACTGCGCGACAATCGTGCGGCGATAGAAGACTGCGCCCGCTTCGTCTCGGAGAATCCGGCCCGCTTCGTGTTCCTGTGCGTCGGCTCGCCCCAGCAGGAAATGATCGCCGAGGCCTGCCAGGACCGCGGCGACTGCACCGGTGTCGGGCTGTGCGTCGGCGCCTCGCTGGATTTTCTCTCCGGCAAGACTCGACGGGCGCCGGTCTGGATGCGCCGGGCGCGGCTGGAATGGCTGCATCGCCTGGCCGCGGCGCCGCGGCGCATGTGGCGACGCTATCTGGTGGACGGTCCCAAGATCGCCTTCCTGTGGTGGGAATGGCGCAATGCGCGCGCCCGCCTGCGCGAATTCGAGCGCGACATGGCGAAGCAAGTGGGTCTCTAGGCTTGCGCGGCGGGCCGCCGCGGCCTTAATCGGCCCATGATGACCCGCCTCCTCGTGTTCAGTCTCGCCGCCCTGATCCTCTCCGCCTGCGGCCGGGACGACGGCCCCGACACGCCGCTCTACTCTATCGATCAAACCCGTCCGGCCGCGCCGGCCGACCCAGCTCTTCACGGCTGCTGGTCGAGCGTGCTGCGCACGCCGGTGGAGCCGCGGCCCCTGATCCTCGCCGTGGAGGCCGAAACCGCGGCCTACCGGGTCAGCCTGATCTCCCCCGGCCAGGGCGGCGCGGTCGTGGTGTTCGACCAGGTGCGCCTGGACGGGCCGACGCTGGCCGCCGCCACCCCGCTGGGCGCGTTCCGCTTTGAAGGCGTGCTCGACGGTCCGGACCGGCTCTCGGGCGAGGTGGTCCAGGGCGGACTCACCGATACGCTGGTCTTCGACCGCGCCGAGGGCGAACCGCCGGGGTGTTAAGGGATTAGCAGTTTTGTCAGCTTACCCTAACCTTCGGTTATATTTGATAAAACAGGAATCGACCGATGCAAAGTCCGCGAGAGACGCTTGAACGCGAGCGCCTGAGGGCGTTGGCGGATCTCAAGGTGCTCGACACGCCGGCGGAAAAGATGTTCGACGACATCGTGAACGCTGCGGCGCTTGCGCTCGACGCGAAGATCGCGCTGGTCTCCCTCGTCGATATCGACCGCCAGTGGTTCAAGGCCCGGTGCGGTCTGGACACGCGCGAGACCGGCCGCGACATCGCGTTTTGCGCCTATGCGATCGAACAGGCCGAGCCCTTCATCGTGATGAACGCCGCGCAGGATTCCCGTTTTGCGGACAATCCGCTGGTGACCGGCCCGCCCCATATCCGGTTTTACGCCGGGACGCCGCTGGTCACGCCGAGCGGCCACGCAGTGGGCACGCTTTGCGTCATCGACGACGAGCCGCGCTTTGCGGTGACCACCCGTGAGATCAGCCTGATGACCGCTTTCGCCGGCCTGGTGATGGAACGGCTTCTGGCGCGTCTGGCGGAACCCGTCCCGGCCTGACTCCGGCGCGTGGCGCTGGGGATCGGGGACGCGCTGGACAGGGCGCGGCGAAGCCTCCACCTTCGGGCTCGTCCCGTCCGCTCAAGGAGCATCGCCATGGCCCGCCGTCTTTGCCTCGTCACCGGAGCCTCCAGCGGCATCGGCGCCGCGTTCGCCCGTGAATTCGCCCGCCACGGCTGGGACCTCGCTCTGGTGGCCCGGCGTGAGGACAAGCTGAAGGATCTCGCCGAGGAGCTGAAGGCCCAGTTCGGCGTCGACAGCCTTGTGATCACCGCCGATCTGTCCCATCCCGACGCGCCGAAAGGCGTCGTCGACAAAGTGGCCAAAGCCGGGCGCACCATCGACGGGCTGGTGAACAACGCCGGCGCCGGGCAGCCCGGCGGGTTCACCGAGACCGACTGGGACACCCAGGCCCGCTTCATGGACTTGATGGTCATGAGCTATCTCAAACTCATGCACCTCACCGCCCCGGGCATGGCCGAGCGCGGCTTCGGGCGGATCGTCAACATCTCCTCGGTGAGCGCGCTTCTGCCCAGCGCCAACGCCCACACGCGCTATTCCGGCGCGCTCTATCCCGGCATGAAATCTCTGTTGATCAAGGCCAGCGAAGCCCTCGGGCTGGAGCTGGAACACAAGGGCGTCAAGGTGACCGCCGTGGCGCCGGGCTATACCTGGTCGGAATTTCACGACGTGAACGGCGCGCGCGCCACGGTGAACAAGCTGCCGTCCTACTGGATGTTGTCGGCGAAAGAGGTGGCCGAAACCGGCTATGACGCGGTGGAGCGCGGCGTGCCGCTGCGCGTGCCGGGCGCCTGGTACAAGATCCTCGTCGGCATGGCGCGGGTGCTGCCGGATCCCGTGGGACGCGCCCTCATGCGCGCCCAGGAAAAGCGCATGGCCCGGGAAGCCCGCAGCCAGGCCCAGGAGGCGTAGGCTCGCCGCCTTGCCTCACCGCTCCGCGGCGGCGCGCTCCAGCCGGTCGTTGATCGCCTCACCCAGCCCCTCGCGCGGGATCGGCGCCGCCGCGATCCGGTCCGCGCGTGCGTCCAGCGCGTGCAGGCCGGCGAAGAGAGTCGCAGCCGCTTCGACGAGATCACCGGCCGGCGACAGGTTGAAGAGGGCGGCGGCCTCGATCCCGGCATGGGGCCCGAACGCCAGATAAGCCTCGCCGGGGCGCACGTCGCGGGCGTTCAGGCGCAGCGCGGCGCGCGGCGCGTAATGGCTCTTCATCATGCCGGGCGCGGTGACCTGGCTCCCGACGCCCGCGAGCGGTCCGCACACCGCCTCCAGCGTTTCCCGCGCGATCCCGCCGGGGCGCAGCAGGCGCGGCGGCGACACGCTGACGTCCACGATGGTGCTTTCCACGCCCACCGGGCACGGACCGCCGTCGAGGATCAAATGAATGCGCCCGTTCAGGCTCGCCTTCACATGCTGCGCCGTGGTGGGACTGATCTGTCCCGAGGCGTTGGCGCTGGGCGCCGCCAGAGGGCGATCCAGCCGCGCGATCAGCGCCCTGAGCGCCTCCGAGCGCGGCACGCGCACCGCCAGCGTCTCAAGCCCCGCCGCCGCCAGATCGCTCACCGGCGCGCCCGCGCGCCGCGGCGCCACCAGGGTCAGCGGCCCCGGCCAGAAGGCGCTCGCCAGCGCGGCGCCGATATCGCCCGGATCAACGAGCCGTGCGGCGCGCGCCGCCGTGTCGCAATGGGCGATAAGCGGATTGAAGCGCGGCCGGCCCTTGGCCTGATAGATCCCGGCGACCGCCGCGCCGTTCGACGCGTCCGCGGCCAGCCCGTAAACGGTCTCGGTGGGAACCGCCACGCAGCCGCCGGCCGCCAGAATCGCCGCCGCCGCGTCCAGCGCGGCCGGATCGGCGGCGGGCCGGATCGGCGTGTCGTCAGGCAGGGTCAGGATCGGGGCGGACGGGTAGGCCATGGCGCGCCGATGTACGCCCGCGGCCGCCCGCTGGCAATTCCTACTCCGACGCGCCGCATGCGCCTTGCGACGACACGCTGGCGCCCGCCGCATTGGCCGTGCACGCATTGGAATAGGTCTCGCCGTCGCAGCCGCACACCGGGCGGTATTCACGCGTGCAGACCTGGGGCCGCTCGCGGCAGACCCCGCCCTGATCGGCCGCGCCGCACATCGCCTGCTGTTCCATATGGCAATAGGTCCGGCCTTCATCCGCGCCCGCGCAGCGCAGGCCCGCCATGCCGCCGCACATCTCGCCAAGGGCCACCACCGCGCCGGGCTGCAGCGGCGGCGCCTCCGGCTCGGCGCCGGGTTGAGGTTGGGCGCAGGCGGCCAGCGCCATCACGAGGGCGAGCACAAAGGGAGCCAGGGCGATGCGGATCATGACGACACTCTCCTGAGAAATTTCACCGGTCGATCCTGCCACGGACCGCTCCGTTCGACATCTGGACTTTTCACACGCCGTGATCCGCGCGAGGCTCCCGCCGGTCAGTTTCAAGGAGCCCCCCAATGTCCGATCCCCGCCAGACCCCGCTCGACAGCCCCTTCGGCCCGCGCACCACCGCAAGAGAGGCCGCCGCCGGGCTGGATCTGTCCGGCAAGACCATCGTCATCACCGGCGGCTATTCCGGGATCGGGCTGGAGGCGTCCCGGGCGCTGGCGAGCGCCGGGGCGCGCCTGATCGTGCCCGGCCGGTCCCCGGACAAGGCGGACGCGGCCCTCAAAGGACTGGACGCCACGGTGATCGAGCTGGATCTGGGGGAGCCGGACAGCATCGCCTCCGGCGCCGAGGCGATCCGCGCCGAAGCCCGCGACGGGATCGACATCCTGATCAATAACGCCGGGATCATGGCGACGCCCCTGCGGCGCAACTCCAGGGGCTGGGAGAGCCAGTTCGCCACCAATCATCTGGGCCATTTCGCCCTGTTCGCCCGCCTGAAGGACTTGCTGTTCAAACGCAAGGACGCGCGCGTGGTGGCCCTGTCCTCGCTCGCCCACCGCATCAGCGACGTGGACCTGGGCGACTGGAACTGGGAGGCCGGCGAGTACGACAAGTGGAAAGCCTATGGCCGCTCCAAGAGCGCCAACGCCCTGTTCGCCCTCGCCCTGAACGACCGCTACGAGGCAGAGGGGCTAAAGGCCTATTCGGTCCATCCCGGCGGCATCATGACCGAGCTGCAGCGCGATCTCGACGAAGAGGAGATGCGCGCCATGGGCTGGTTCGATGAGAAGGGCGAGCTGAACGCCGTCTTCAAGTCCATCGAGGAAGGCGCCTCCACCACGGTGTGGGCGGCGACGTCTGCGCTGCTGGAGGATCGCGGCGGGGTGTATTGCGAGGACTGCACCATCGCCACGCCCGCCGAGGAGGGCCGCTTCGCCGGCTATCACCCCCATATCCGCGATCTGGAGACCGCGAAAAAACTCTGGGCGCTGAGCGAGGCGGTGACGGGCCTCGACGCGTGAGGCTTCACCTGGCGCGCGCTTCGGCCTAAGTGAACGCGAAACCAGCCGAGACGGACCCGACCATGCCATTGCGCCTCGCCTTCATGGGCACGCCCGACTTCGCCGCCGCCAGCCTCGCCGAGATCGTCGGGGCGGGACACGAGGTGGCCGCCGTCTACACCCAGCCGCCGCGCCGCCGCGGGCGCGGCCAGCAGGAAACCAAGACGCCGGTCCACCGGCTCGCCGAGCAGTTCGGCCTCACCGTCCACACGCCGGAACGCTTCCGCGACGCCGATGTGCTGGAGGCGTTCGAGGCGCTGGATCTCGATGCGGCCTGCGTCGTGGCCTACGGCCAGATCCTTCCCCTGGGCGCCCTGGAGGCGCCGCGGCTGGGGTGCCTGAACCTGCACGCTTCGCTGTTGCCGCGCTGGCGCGGCGCGGCGCCGATCCAGCGCGCCATCCAGGCCGGTGACGAGGTGACCGGCGTGCAGATCATGCAGATGGAGGAGGGGCTGGACACCGGCCCGGTCCTGATGAGCGAGATCGTGCCCATCGCCGACACCGACACGGCGGGAAGTCTCCACGACCGGCTCATGACCACCGGCGCGCTTTTGTGGCCGCGCACCCTGGCGGCGCTGGAGCGCGGCTCGCTGGGCGCGGTCCCGCAAGGCGAAGACGGCGTCACCTACGCGAAGAAAATCACCAGCGCCGAGGCGCGCATCGACTGGACCCGCCCCGCCGGCGAGATCGTCGATCATATCCGCGGCCTTTCGCCCGTCCCCGGCGCCTGGTTTGAATTGCCCGGCGACACGCCGGTCCGGGTGAAGATCCATTTCGCCGAAGCTGTGCGCGGCGACGGCGAACCGGGCGAAGTCCTCGACGACGCCCTCACCATCGCCTGCGGCCGCGGCGCGATCCGTCCCGTCCGCCTGCAGCGCGAAGGCCGCGGCGTGGTGGACCGGGCCGCGTTCCTGAACGGAACCGACGTGAAGCCCGGGACGGTGGTGAGGTGAACACGCCGCCTCTTTACGCGGCCTGACACGAAGATGGGGCGCCGCCGGCTACTGTCACCCAACCTGTAAAGCGGAGGGACAAAAAGGCGTGCGTCTGTCCTCCCCCTTCATGGGGGAGGTGTCCGGCGCAGCGGGACGGAGGGGGTGCACGGAAGGCGTTGCTGATACTCCGCCGCCGGCAAACCCCACCCGACCGCGCCTTGCGGCGCGCCCACCCTCCCCATAAAGGGGAGGGACAAGAAGGTGCGCCGCTTCTTCGAACCCTTGAAGAATGGCGCCGGCAAGCTCCGCCGCTTGTCCGCGACCTCAATTCAAAGCAGACAGACCCCATGCCCCGCTACAAGCTCACCCTTGAATATGACGGCGGTCCCTTTGTCGGCTGGCAGCGCCAGGACAACGGGCCGAGCGTACAGGCGGCGCTGGAGAAAGCGGCGCGAAAGCTCGATCCGGCCGCCAGCGAGGTCCATGGCGCAGGGCGCACCGATTCCGGCGTGCACGCGCTTGCCCAGGTCGCTCATCTGGACCTTGAAAAGGACCTGCCGGGCGACCGGGTGCGCGACGGGCTCAATCACCATCTCAAGCCCGCCCTCATCTCGGTGCTCGGCGCCGAGAGGGTGGGCGAGACTTTCCACGCCCGCTTCGACGCGGTGAAGCGCGGCTATGTCTATCGCATCATCGCCCGGCGCGCGCCGCTGGCCCTGGAGCGCGGCAAGGCCTGGCGGATTTCGAGGCCCCTGGACGCCGACGCCATGCACGCCGCGGCGCAGCACCTGATCGGGCGTCACGATTTCACGACTTTCCGGGATTCCCGGTGCCAGGCCGACAGCCCGGTGAAGTCCATCGACAAGGCTGTCGTGACGGCGCTGCCCGGCGACGAGATCCAGATCGTGGTGGAGGCGATCAGCTTTCTTCACCGCCAGGTGCGCTCCATCACCGGCTCGCTGGTGGAGGTGGGGCTGGGCAAGTGGACTCCAGCCGATTTCAAGGCGGCGCTGGACGCCGCCGACCGCGTGCGCTGCGGTCCCGTGGCGCCGCCGGACGGGCTGTATCTGGACTTCGTGCGCTACTGATCGGCGTCCCGCCTCAACATGGCCGTTTTCCAAACGGCTCGCGGTCTGCTATAGGGCGCGGCTGACTGGCGGGCGTTCCCGCTGCGAGACCTTTTGCGCCGGGCCGAACGCCGCCCGGGCTGACACGGATATTCATGACCCTGCCCGAGAACTTTCCCTCCGCGCTCCAAGCCGCGCTGGAGGCCAAAGGCTATACCAGCCTTACCGAAGTCCAGTCCGCCGTTCTGGCGCCCGAGGCGGAAGGCCGCGACCTGCTGGTCAGCGCCCAGACCGGCTCCGGCAAGACCGTCGCCTTCGGACTGGCCATCGCCCCCGAACTGCTGGCCGGCGAAGAGCGCCTGCCCCCGGCCGGCGCGCCGCTCGCCCTGGTGATCGCGCCGACCCGTGAACTGGCCCTGCAGGTGCAGCGCGAGCTGGCCTGGCTGTACGCTCCGGTAGGGGCGCGCCTGGCGTCCTGCGTCGGCGGCATGGATGCGCGCGCCGAGCGCCGGACGCTGGAGCGCGGCGCCCATATCGTGGTGGGAACGCCCGGCCGCCTGCGCGACCATATCGAGCGCGGCGGGCTGGACCTTTCCGCGGCCCGCGCGACGATCCTCGACGAAGCCGACGAGATGCTCGATTTCGGCTTCAAGGAGGATCTCGAATTCATCCTGGACTCCGCCCCGGCCGAGCGGCGCACGCTTTTGTTCTCCGCCACCGTGTCGAAACCCATCGCGCGCATCGCCGAGACCTATCAGAAGAACGCGCTGCGCATCTCCACGGTGAGCGGCCAGGGCCAGCACGCCGACATCTCCTATCTCGCCCACCTGGTGGCGCCCCATGACCGCGACAACGCGGTGATCAACGTGCTGCGCTATCACGGCGCGCCGCGGGCCCTGGTGTTCTGCGCCACCCGCGAGGCGGTGAACCGTCTGGCGGCGCGGCTCGGCAATCGCGGCTTCGCCAGCGTGGCCCTGTCCGGCGAGCTGTCCCAGGCCGAGCGCACCAAGGCGCTGCAGGCGCTGCGCGACGGGCGCGCGCGGGTCTGCGTCGCCACCGACGTGGCGGCGCGGGGCATCGACCTGCCCGGCCTTGACCTGGTGATCCACGCCGAACCGCCGACCAATGGCGAAGGCCTGCTACACCGCTCCGGCCGCACCGGGCGGGCGGGCGCCAAGGGCGTCAGCGCCCTCATCGTGCCGACCAACCGGCGCGGCAAGGTCGTGCGCCTGCTGCGCGACGCCCGCATCCAGGCCGAATGGACCGACGCGCCCGACGCCGACGCCGTGCGCGCCAAGGACGCCGAGCGCCTGGCCGACCATCCCGCCCTCGCCGGCGAGATCGACGAGACCCGGCTGGGGGAGGCCCGCGCCCTTCTGGAGCGCTTCAGCGCCGAGAAGATCGCCGCGGCCTTCATCGCCGAGCTGGAAACCCGCCTGCCTGCGCCGGAAGAGCTGGGCGCGGCGCCGGCCATGCGCGACCGGCCCGAACGCGGCGACCGCCCGGACCGGGGCGAGCGCTTCGAGCGCGGCGATCGTCCGGAGCGGGGACCCAAACCCTCGCGCGCCGATTTCGCGCCGGGCGCCTGGTTTGAAATGAATGTGGGCCGCAAGCACCGCGCCGAGCCGCGCTGGATCCTGCCGCTGATCTGCCGCATCGGCGGCGTCACCGGCTCGGATATCGGCCAGATCGATATCGGCGAGACCGCCACCCGCTTTGAAATCACCGGCGCCCAGGTGGCGACGTTCGAAGCCGGCATGAACGCCCCGCGCGACCATGACGAGAAGGTGCGCATCGCCCGCGCCGGATCCGCGCCGTTGCAGCCGGCCGATCAGAACGCCCCGCCGCCGCGCGGCAAGCCGGCGCGCGCCCCGCGCCCGGGCAAGTCGGAACGCCACGCCGTGAGGTCCGATCGCGCCCCGTCCACCCTTTACGAAGACGGACAGGCCCGGCCGACAAAACCGCGTTCGGCCAAGACCGCCGGGACCGGCCCGGCGAAATTCGCCAAGCCCGCCGGCGACGGCGCCGGCAAATTCGCAAGGTCCGAGGGCGAGGCGCCGCGCAAGTTCGCCAAATCGCCCGGCGACGGGCCGCGCAAATCCGCGAAAGCCTGGCCGCCGGAAGGCGAAGGCAAGCTGAAGCGGGTCAAGCGCAAGAAGGATTAGAGGGCGGCCGCTCGCGGGGGCGCGCTTTTTATAATTGCATATTCATAAACGGCGCGCTCTAACCGCCCGGCCGCAGGCTGGGGAGCCGCGCGGGGGGCGGCCGGCGGCGCGCCGGACATGAGCGCGCCGCCGGCCCCTCTCCTCGCCTGACCCGTCTGAAAGTCGGGGGGCCGCAGCCCTAGCCCGCGCCGGCGATGGCGGCCTGGACTTTCAGCGCCTGCACCGTCTCGCGCACGTCGTGGACGCGGATCACCGCGCACCCGGCGCGCGCCGCGTGCAGCGCCGCGGCGAGCCCGCCGCCGAGTCGGTCCAGGGGGTCGGCGGCCGTTTCGTCGATCGCTTGGATGAAGCGCTTGCGCGAGGCGCCGAACAGGACCGGAAACCCCAGCCCCGAAAAGCTCTCCAGCGCCGCCATGAGCGCCAGGTTATGGGCGAGCGTCTTACCGAAGCCGATGCCGGGATCGATCAGCACATGGCCGCGCTCCACCCCGTGGGCCAGCGCCGCGCCCGCCCTCTGGCCCAGATGGCGCGCCACGTCAGTGACCACGTTTTCGTAGGCCGGGCGCTGCTGCATGGTCTGCGGCGCGCCCTGCATATGCATCAGGCAGACCAGGCACTCCAGCTCCGCCGCCGTCTCCAGCGCGTCCGGCGCGTCGAGCGCCGTGACGTCGTTCCACATCTGCGCCCCGGCGCCGATCGCCGCGCGGGCCACGCCGGGCTTCATGGTGTCGATGCTGATCGCCGCGTCGGGCCGTGCGGCCAGAACCCGCTCGATCACCGGCAGCACGCGGGCCATCTCTTCGGCTTCCTCAACGGGCTGCGCGCCAGGCCGGGTGCTCTCGCCGCCGATATCCAGCCAGTCCGCGCCCTGGTCCAGCAGCGCGAGCGCATGCTCCGCCGCCGCTCCTGGACCGGTGAACCGGCCGCCGTCGGAGAAGCTGTCCGGCGTGACGTTCACGACGCCCATGACGCGCGGGCGACCGTCGGGGTGGGGGTGAAGACGCGGGTCCATGACTGGCGCGTAGGGGCGCCGCGGCGGCAGGTCAAGCCGGGACGGAAAATCGCCCGCGCACCGTGCTGCGCTGCGTTGCGGGGCGGCGCGCCCGCGTCTAGGGTTCCGCCAGTCCCGGAGCGCTCCATGACAGACCCCTATCCCCTCGACGAGTCCGCTGCGCGCCCAGACGCCGGCGCCGAGCCTGACGACGGCTCCCAGGCGTCGTCGGACGCCGCGCCGGAAGCCGCGCCGTCGTCCGGCCTCATCGCGGCGCTGGAGGAGATCGCCGGGACCGCGCCGGCCGACGGCCTCACCCTGGGCGCCTTCACCCAGGCGCTGGGCGAGCGGGTGTTCGGCGTTCTGCTGTTCGCCCTGGCGATTCCGGTCTGCATGCCCTTCCTCTACGGCGTGCCCCAGGTGGTGGCCCTGCCCATGATGGCGCTGGCGCTGCAGATGGCCGCCGGGCGCGACGAGCCCTGGCTGCCGAAGAAATTTTCCGCCCGGACCATGGCCAAGGCGGATCTTGAAAAAATGGCCCGCGGCGCCCGCAAATGGTTCGGCTGGGTCGAGGCGCTGGCCCGCCCGCGCCTGCGCGTCCTGTCCGGACCGGCCGCAGAGCGGATCGTGGGCGGCGTCTTCGTGCTGTTCTGCGCCTCCATTCTGGTGCCCCTGCCGGCCACCAACACGACGCCGGGGATCGCGGTGGCGCTCGCCTCCATCGGCCTGATCACGAAAGACGGATTTCTTGTCCTGATCGGGCTCGCGCTGGGCGTCGCCTGGATCGCGCTCCTGATCATCGGGTTTTCCGTCTTCGGCCTCGCCTTCCTCGATCTGGCCAAGGATTTCATTCTGGGCCTGTTCGGCGCCGGAGACCCGGCGTCCTGAGGCTCGCATCCCGCTCCAACTCACGGTATTGAACTCCCATGAGCCGCGCATCCGACCTCATCTCCGCCCTCGTCCGGCCCGACCGCTGGCCGATCGCCGGCGCGGCCGCCTCGGCGGCGCTGCTGCTGGGCGCGTTGGCGTTTGAAGTGTTCGGAAGCTATCCGCCGTGCCCGCTCTGCATCGAGCAGCGCTGGATCCACGCCTGGGTGATCTGGGCGGGCGTTGTCGGGTTCGCCCTGGCCCACGCGCTACGGGCTCTTGGGCCGCGGGCGGCGCGCGATGCGGCGCGGGCCATGGAGCCGGTGGTCCAGGGCTCGCGCCTGAAACGCTTCTGGCTCGCCTTGCGGGCCCCGGCCGGCCTTGGGCGCGTCACGTGCGGCGCGATGGCGGTGTTCTATGTCTGGTCGGCCTGGACCGCCATGCGTCACGCCGGCGCCGAATACGGCTGGTGGCGCATCGACTGCCAGAGCGTCGACGTTTCCGGCGTCACCGCGCAGAGCGTGCTGGACGGCCTGGCCCAGGCCCAGACCGTGGTGCTGTGCGACGAGGCCGCCTGGACGCTGCTTGGCGTTTCCATGGCCGGCTATAACGCCCTGTTCAGCGCGGCGCTCTGCCTTATCTCCCTCACAGCCATGTCCCGCAATCCGTCCTGGAGGGTGTTATGAGCTTTGAACGCAAGACCGTGCGCCGCCCCGGCCGCACCCGCGACGAGCGCCGCATCGCCGGCATGGTGCGCGTCGATCACGCCGGGGAATACGGCGCGGTGCGCATCTACAAGGGCCAGCTCGCCGTGTTCGGCGATCAGCCGTCCAAGGCGCGCATCGCCGGGCAGCTCCAGAGGATGGAGGCCGACGAGCAGCACCATCTCAACGCCTTCGACGATCATATCCGCGCCGGCCTCGCCCGCCCGACCCTGCTGGGCCCGATCTGGGATGCGGCCGGGTTCGCGCTGGGCGCCGTGACCGCCCTGATGGGTGAACGCGCCGCCCACGCCTGCACCGAAGCGGTGGAGACCGTCATCGAGGGCCATTACGGCACGCAGGTCGAGGAATTGCGCCTCATGGGCGAGACGGAGCTGGCCGACCAGTTCGCGCAGTTCCAGGCCGAAGAGGTCGAACACAAGGACCTGGCCGTCACCGAAGGCGCCAAGGAGGCGTTCGGCTACCCGCTCCTGTCCGCCGCCATCACCGCCGGGTGTCACGCCGCGATCGCGGTGACGGCGCGGGTTTAGGCCTCAAGACCTTCTAGCCCGCCGGCCCCCGCGCAAACCGCATCTCCTCGCCGATCCGCCGCGCCGCGTCTCCCGGATCGTCTGCGGCGGAAATCGGCCGGCCCACCACCAGATGCGTCGCGCCGGCGTTCAGGGCGTCCGCCGGCGTGGCGACGCGCTTCTGGTCGCCGGCGTCAGAGCCGGCCGGGCGCACGCCGGGGGTCACGATGAGAAACCCGTCCGGGACCCGCGCGCGGATCTCGGCGGCCTCCAGCGGCGAGGCGACGACGCCGTCCACCCCCGCTTCCACCGCCTGATCCACACGGCGCAGCACCAGATCGCGGGCGCCGAACGCGTAGCCCATCTCGGCCAGCAGGGCGTCGTCATAGGCGGTCAGCACCGTCACCGCGAGGATTTTCAGGGCCGAGCCGGCGCGCCCCTCCACCGCGGCGCGCATGACCGGCGGCTCGCCGTGAACGGTGAGCAGGTCGCCGGCGCCGGTGTCGGCGATGGAGCGCGTCGCCTTCTCCACCGTGGCGGGGATGTCGTGGAGCTTGAAGTCCAGAAAAGTGTTGTAGCCGCCGCCCTTCAGGCGCGCGGCCAGCGCCATTCCCCCGACGGGAAGCAGCTGCAGGCCGATCTTGTAGAAGGAACACCCGGCGCCGATGCGCCCCACCAGGGTTTCCGCCTGCGCCGTCGTGGGCAGGTCCAGCGCGGCGATGAGGCGGGGATCGGCGGTCATGGCGGCGCTCCTGTCCTTTGGGTCGCGCCGGTGTACCGGCGGGCGCCGCAGCGGACAAGGCGCCCCTGTTCGCACGGCGGCGCGCGGCCTATGATCCTCGCCATGACCTCAGACCTGATCGCCTGCCTCACCGACACGCTCGATCCCAAAGCCTGGTCCACCGATCCAGGCGAGCTCGCCGGCCATGTCACCGACTGGCGCGGCCGCTATAAGGGCGCGAGCCCGCTGCTCTTGAAGCCGGGGTCCACCGCCGAAGTCTCGACGATCCTGGCGCGCTGCAACGAGGCGGGGATCGCGGTTCTGCCCCAGGGCGGAAACACCGGACTTGTCGGCGGCTCCACGCCCCAGGGCGAGGTGGTGCTCAGTTTAAAGCGCATGACCGCCATCCGCGCAGTGGACGCCGACAACGAGTCCCTGACCTGCGAGGCCGGCGCGATTCTGGAGACGGTGCAGGGCGCCGCGGCCGAGGCGGGCAAGCTGTTCCCGCTGTCTCTGGGCGCGCAAGGCTCGGCCATGATCGGCGGGCTGATCTCCACCAATGCGGGCGGGGTTCACGTGCTGCGCTACGGCATGATGCGCGATCTGGTGCTGGGCCTCGAAACCGTGCTGCCCGATGGCCGGGTGATCAGCGATCTCTCCGGCCTGCGCAAGGACAATACCGGCTATGATCTCAAACAGCTCTTCATCGGCGCGGAGGGCACGCTGGGCGTCGTCACCGCCGCGACGCTGAAGCTGTTCGCCCGCCCGGCCTCCACCAGCGTCGCGGTGTGCGCGGTGGACGATCCCGCCGCCGCCGTGGCGCTCTTGCGCCACATGAAGGACGCCACCGGCTCGGTCGCCGCGTTCGAGCTGATGCCGAAATTCGGGCTCGACCTGGTGATCGACCATGTCCCCGGCGCCCGTCACCCGCTGGCCGGCGATCCGCATTGGTGCGTGCTGATCGAGCTGACCAGCGCGGAGCCCGACCGCGCGCCCGCCCTGATGGAGCAGGCGCTGGAGGCGGCCTTCGAGAAAGCCCTGCTTTCAGACGCCGCCATCGCCCAGTCCGAGGCCCAGACGCGCGAGTTCTGGGCCTTGCGCGAGAGCATTCCCGAGGGCGAGAAGGCCCATGGCAAGGCGGCCAAGCACGACGTCTCCGTGCCGGTCTCGCGCATGGCCGATTTCATGGCCGAAGGAATCGCGCTGGCCGAAGACGCCGATCCGGAGATCCGGGTCATCGCGTTCGGCCATGTGGGCGACGGCAATGTCCACTTCAACGTGGCGGCGCGCGCACCGGGCTCGGGCGACGCGTTTCTGGCCCGCATCAAGCCGTTGACGGCGAAGATCTATGATCTGGTGGACCGCCACCACGGCTCGATCTCCGCCGAGCACGGGGTGGGAATCCTGAAGCAGGAGGAGTTCGCCCGCCGCAAGCCGGTGGAGGCCGAGCTCATGGGCCGGATCAAGGCGGCGCTCGACCCCAACGCCATCATGAATCCGCGCGTCCTGCTGGGGGTGAAACGCTAGCGCGGCGCGAAATCCAGCCGTTGCTCCGAGATCGCCACATAGCTGTAGTCCTTCGTGGCGGCGTAGACCTGCAGCGTCGCGCCGGTCTCGTCCAGATCGATGACGTTGAACCCGGCCGGCTCGTCGCGGGTGCGTTTGGACAGCGCCGTGGAGGCGCCCACATGCCAGGACTTGCCGCCGTCCGGCCGGTCGAAGGCCAGGGCGAAGGCCTGATGCAGATGGCCTGACAGGACCAGATCGACCTGGGAGTCCGCGAGGATTTTCGTCGCCTCGGTGGCGCCTTTGGTGCGCGAGCGGCCGGTCCGGCCTTCGGGCGAAAACAGCGGGTGATGCCCGGCCACGATGCGCGCGCCCTCCACGTCGGACAGCGCCTCGGCGGCTTCGCGGGCATGGGCCTCGCGCACCTTGCCCAGCGACCAGTCGAGGCGCGCCTGCAGCCCGCGCGAGGTGGCCAGCGTCTCGAGCCCGTTGCGCCCGCCGCGCCAGCGCGGCTTCACCGTTCCGCCCAGCAAGCGCTCGAACCGGCTCCACGGGCGGACCAGCCGGGAGAACAGATCCCAATAGGGCGTATCGTGATTGCCCGGTGCGGCGATCACCGGCGGCGCCAGCCGGGCGAAAAACTCCGCCGCCGCCTGGAACTCGCGCCGCCGGCCATACTGGGTGAAATCGCCGGCCGCGCAGATCACGTCGGCCTCAAGGGCGGTGATGGAGTCCGCCAGCCCGTCCACCAAAGGCGGGTCCTCGGCGCCGAAATGCAAATCGGCCAGATGGATCAGTCGGGTCATGCTCCCCCTTCAAACGCAGCGCGCAGACGCACGCAAGGCCAACGCACCCCAGCGGCGGGCGTTCCACCCTTCTTTGAACCGCAATTTATCCGAAAACCGGTTCCCACTTTTCGGATCGCGCTCCACCCTTCTCTGAACCGCAATCCGTCAGAAAACCGGTTCCCACTTTTCAGATTGCGCTCTAATGCGGCGTGTCCAGGCGCTCCCGCCGCGCGTGGCGGCGCTGGTCGCGGTCATTGCCTTCCCCGTCGATCACCTCGTGCAGGCTGCGCACGGGCAAGCGCTCCACGCCGTCGCCGTCGGTGCAGCGCCAGTCCATGACGCCGGTGGCGCCGTGGCGCCCGCCGGTGTCGCAGCTGACGTTCGACAGGGCTTCCGGCGGCGGCGGATCGGCCCAGTCGGGCGTCGATCCGCATCCGGCGAGCATCAGCGCCGCGGCGCCGCCAAGCAAAATCCGTATCATGACACGCCTCCCATCTCCGCCACCGCCGCGCGGCGCGGGCATCCCGTCAGGTGATCATTGACCAGCCCGCACGCCTGCATGAAGGCGTAGACGATGACCGGGCCGCAGAACTTGAAGCCCAGCCGTTTCAATTCCTGGCTCATGGCCTCGCTCACCGGCGTCTTCGCCGGGACCTCGGCCATGGCGGCCCGGGCGGTCTGCACCGGAACGCCGTCGACGAAGTCCCACAGCCGGGTGGAGAAATCGCGCTCGCTCTCCTGGATGTCGCACCAGACCTGCGCGCCCTTTACGGCGGCCTCGATCTTGGCGCGCGAACGCACGATTCCCGCATCGCCGAGCAGTCGGCCGATGTCCGCCTCGCCATAGCGGGCGATCTTTTCGGGATCGAAGCAATCAAAGGCGGCGCGAAAATTCTCGCGCTTTTTCAAGATGGTGATCCAGGCGAGCCCGGCCTGGAACCCGTCGAGCACCAGCTTTTCGTAAAGCGCGCGGGAGTCGTATTCGGGCACGCCCCATTCGGTGTCGTGATAGGCGACATAAAGCGGGTCCGTCCCGCACCAGGGGCAACGCTCGGTCATGACGCCAGCCTAGGCGATCAGCGCCGCGCGCGCCCGGCTTTTCTCACCCGCGCGTCTTGTGACCCGCGCGCGGAATCGCCGGACCGGGAGGGTGGAAAAAGAAAGGGCCGGTCCCGCACGTGCGGTGACCGGCCCAGTTTAGCATACCTCATCGGGGAGGAGACGGTATGCGCAAAGAGGAAAGACGGTGAGGGCGAGGCCCTGCCGCGTCGTTCGAGGGGGTATATGCCCCTGGGCCCGGCTCGCAACAACAGCCGCCGCGCCATAGCCGCTATGCAAATTTGCGCGGGATTGCTGTGAAATCGCCGCAAATACGTCACGGCGCCGTCACGCCATGCGCCGCGCGGCTGCGGGTCCGGGCGCCGCCACGCGCGGCCGCCCCCTGTTTCACGCCGGCTTCAGGCCGGGTTTTCAGGCCGGGTTTTCACGCCGCGCGCCAGCCTGTATGTCTCAGCTCAACGGGCGCATCAGCGCTGACACACCGAACTGGAGGAGCCTATGGACGTCAAGGGAATCGCGGCGGTCGTCACCGGCGGCGCATCGGGACTGGGCGAGGGCACGGCCCGGCGTCTGGCCGAAGAGGGCGCGAAGGTCACGCTGTTCGACCTGAACGAGGAGCGCGGCCAGAAAGTCGCCGCCGAGATCGGCGGGACCTTCGCCAAGGTCAATGTCGCCGATCCCGAGAGCGTCAGGGCCGGTTTCGAACACGCCCGCAAGGCCCACGGCCAGGAGCGCGTGCTGGTGAACTGCGCCGGGATCGGCTGGGCGGAGAAGACCGCGCGCCGCTCCTCCAAGGGCGACATCGTCATGCACCAGCTGGACAAGTTCGCCCTGGTGGTGAGCGTCAACCTGATCGGCAGCTTCAACTGCGCCGCCATCGCGGCGGCCGGCATGCTGGAGCTGGAGCCCGACGCGTCGGGGCGCGGCGTCATCGTGCACACCGCCTCGGTGGCCGCCCAGGACGGCCAGATCGGCCAGGTCGCCTATTCCGCCTCCAAGGGCGGTATTTACGGCATGACCCTGCCCATGGCCCGCGACCTCGCCCGCGAAGGCGTGCGCGTGAACACCATCCTGCCCGGCTTCTTCGAAACCCCGATCTACGAGCAGATGCCGCCGGAGGTGAAAACCAATCTGGCCGCCAATCTGCAATTTCCCCAGCGCTTCGGCACGCCGGCCGAATACGCTGATCTGGTCGCCTTCATGGTGAGCAATGATTACATCAACGCCGAATGCGTCCGCCTGGACGCCGGCGCGCGCATGCCCCCGAAATAGGCGCCGCGCCCGCCCCTGAACGAGAAAACCCCGGAGCGTCAGCTCCGGGGTTTTTTCTTGCGGGCGGGCGGCGGAGTCCCCCGGATCGCTCCGGGGTCTCAAAGACGCCCGCTCCGCGGCGGCTGTGAGCGCGGCGGGAGGAAGACACCCTCCCGCCTCACCTTGCTACATTTTCTTGGGGGACGGCGCCTGTTCGGTCGCAGGGCGCTTGTCGGTCGGCTTCACGTCGGCCGGAGCGTCCTGAGAGGGCGTATCGCCGGTCTTCTCGATTCCGGTCGATGCGGAGGCGCTTGAAAATTTATTGAATGACATTGGAATGCCTTTCTTATTCTCGGGTGAATGCCCGATGATCTTTATATCGGGTTCGAGCCTTTGAATTTCAACAGTAAGTCAATTATTTAAGCTGTATTATTTATTATTTCGTATATTCAAATGAAACTCGGCACTTTCTCGTAGGCGGATCTTGAAGCCGCTTTCAGGCCGGGCGAAGCTGCGACTCCGGAGCGTGGATCAGCCCGTGGACGAAGCGCATCTTTCCAAGCGCCGGCGGCGGCAACACGAAGGGATAGAGCTCGCCCTGGCCCATGGAGAGGCTCAGCGAGTTGAGCGCCTGGGTCAGCGGCCCCCAGGCTGCGATCAGGGCGTCGAAATCGCGCGGATCCACGCTTGAGAACACCGACGGCCCGTCCTCGCCGGTGTCGGGCCGGACCACGCCGGGATCGCCATGGGGATCGAGCCGCATCCGGAACGCCGCCGCGGTCTCCATCGTGTCGATGATGTGCAGATAATGCGCCCAGGTCTCCGCGAAATCCTCCCACGGGTGGGAGCTGGCGTAGCTGCTGATGAAATGGTTGCGCCAGTCGGCCGGCGGCCCGTTCATGTAATGGGCCTGGAGCGCGTCCGGATAGGACAGGCGTTCGTCGCCGAACAGGGTGCGGAACGTGGTCAGCAGCACGCCGGGCGTCACCAGCCGGTCAAAGTAATAATGGCCGATCTCGTGGCGGAAATGGCCCAGCACGGTGCGATAGGGTTCGGCCATCTCGCTCTTGCTGCGCTCGCGCTGGACGTCGTCGGCCTCCTCCACCGCCAGCGTGATCACCCCGGAGGCGTGACCGGTGACCGCGCGTGCGCCGTCGCCGCCCGGCTCGCCGGCGAGAAAGTCGAAGGCCAGGCCGCGGGCGGGATCTGAGAACCGGTCGGTGAGCGGCAGGTCCAGCGCCAGCAGCGTGTAGACCAGCCGGTGCTTGGCCTGCTCCAGCACGCGCCATCGCGTCAGGTTTTCAGGCTCGCTCAGATCGGGGATGGTCCGGTTCAGACGGCAGGCGCAGCAGTAAGTCGCCGGCGCCTCCGCCTCGATCAGCCAGTTGCACGCCTCCCATGCGGCGTTGTTGCAGAACCGGTAGCGCCGCCGGTCGCCGTCCAGCGCCCGCCAGACCTGGCCGCCCTGGGCGCCGAGCGCGGTGAGTTCAGCGCGTTCGGGCACATAGCCCAGCGTACAGCCGCACTGTTCGCAGCGCGTATTCTCGAAATACAGCCTCTGGCCGCAGACGGGGCATTTGAACAATTTCATCGGCCGGCTCTCTTTCGTGTGATGTCGCCGCCCCGGCGGCGCCGGACGAGGCGAGGCCGGAGGTAACCGCAAGCCGCGCCCGATCGATCCCTCTTCAGCCTTTTTGCGGCCTGCGCTGCTGTTCGGCAGGCTTTGGCGCGGGGCGCGCCGGCGCAGTCCCCGGACGCCGCGACCCTACACCGCCGCGCCCGCGCCGGTAAGGGGCGGCGCCCCGGCGAGCCGGACAGGGGCGTGCGGCGTGGCCATATCCGCTCCGCGCCGCTAGACTCGCCGCAAACAGCCGGGACCACCCGGCGCCAGGGGATCGCACCAATGTCTGTTCGCGCACGCATCACCGCCGCCGCCGGAACCGCCGGTCTTGTCACCGGCCTCGCCGCCGGCCTGTCGGCCGCCCTCACGGGCGCGGCTTCGGCGCAATGGACGCACCGCTATCCCAAGCTCGATGATTTCGGCCACCACACCTATCTGGAACAGCACGAGCTTCCCATCCTGTCCGGCGGTCCCGTGGACCCGGCGCCGGGACCGGACGGGACGCGGCTGGCCTTCGCGGCTCAGGGCTGGATCTGGATGCTCGATCTGGAGAGCGGGATCGCCGAGCGGGTCACGTCAGACGCCGGCGTCGATTCCCGGCCCCGCTGGTCGCCGGACGGGACGCGTCTGGCTTTCGTGCGCGATTTCGGCGCCGACACCGCCGTGGTGGTGCGCGATCTTTCAGGCGGCCAGGAGACGGTGATCGACAGCCCGGCCATTGATCTGGACCCGGAATTCACCGCCGACGGCGCCTATCTGATCTACACCTCGGGAGAGACCGGCAGCCTCAGCCTGATGCGCCGTCATCTGGAGACGGGCGCCGAGGAGCGCATCACCGATCTGAGCCAGGTGGAGCGCAACGCCCGCCGCCTGCCGGGCGGCGGGGTGATGTATCTGGCCGCCGCCGGCGCCTCGCGCACGCTGCGGGTCCGCGACTTCATGGCCGGCGAGGACCGCGTCGCCCATGGCGAGACCCTGACCTATCATCTGACCGCCGACGCCCATCCGGAGCGGCCGCTCATCGTCTACAGCGCGCCCATCGACAACGCCTATCATTTGTGGACGCTGGATCTCGACCAGCCCGGCGTCCGCCACCGCCTCACCGAGGGCGATCCCTACGCCCTGACACCGGCCTTCACCGCCGACGGCGACTCCATTTACTACACCGAGGCCGACGACCGGCGGCGCTTCCAGCTGCGCCGCCTCGCCACCCATGGCGGCGAGCCGGAGACGGTGACGATCACCGGCTGGGAGTACGGCGAAGCCGTGGGCGCGCTGACGCTCAGTGTCACGCAAGCGGACAGTGAACCTGGCGGCGCGCCGGACATCGCCCGGGTGTCGATCACGAACCCGGACGGCCATCCGGTCGCCAACCCCCACGGCGCCACCTATTTCGATCCCCAGACCGGGCGCTCTTATTTCTACATCGACGGCGAGACCCGCCTCACCCTGCCGGCCGGGCGCTATGCCGTCCTGGCGGCCCGCGGCCCCATGAACACCGTCGCCTCCGCGGACATCCGCGTGCGCCGCGGCGGCGAGGCGCGCGCCGACCTCACGCTGGAGCCGGTCTGGGATGCAGGCGCGGCCGGCTACGCCTCGGCCGACCACCATGTCCATCTCAACGGCGACGGTCATCACCGGGCGAGCCACGCCGACGCCCTGCGCGTGAGCGCGGGCGAGGATCTGGACCTGCTGGCGCCCATGTCCTGGAATCGCTGGGAGCGCCGGATCGACCGCGCCATCGTGGGCGAGGTCTCCGCCGGCGACGGCGGTATCGTCGCCCAGGGTCAGGAGGTCCGCTCTCACTTCCACGGTCATGTGGGGCTGATCGGGGTGGACACCCCCTTTTCGCCCTGGTTCTGGGGGCCGTCCAACCCCGTGCTCGGCGACCCGGACCTGACCAATGGCGATGTGTTCGCCTACGCCGACGCCACCGGCGCCTTCGCCACCTATGTCCATCCGCTGGGCTCGGACGCCGACCCGTTCGCCGACGTGGCCGCCGCCGGGATCCCGCTGGAGCTCGCCGCCGACGGCGTGCTGGCCGACCGCATGGGGCTGGAGCTGGTCTGCGCGTGGACCAGCCCGCTGGGCAATTCGCAGCTCTGGTACCGGCTTTTGAATATCGGGCGCCCCGTGGCCGCCATGTCGGGCACCGACGGCTGGGTGGACTTCCACCGGACCCCGGCCGTGGGCACCGGGCGCACCTATGTGCGCCTTGACGACGCGCACGCCACGGCCCCCGACGCTGACTCTCGCGCCGACGCCATCGGCGAGGCCGCCATCGCCGGGCGCAGCTTCGTCACCACCGGCCCGGCCCTGGTCTTCGCCCTGGGCGACGGCGCCCGTCCCGGCGGCGTCACCGCTCCCGGACCGGCGGATTGGCGCCTCGATCTCGCCAGCGCCACGGCGGTGGACACGGTGGAGATCCTGGTGAACGGCGAAATCGCCGCGCGGTTCGACGGCGTCTCGGCGGGCGAGGCCCGCACGCTGACTGGAACGCTGGACCTGCCCGAAGGCGGCTGGGTCGCGGCGCGCGCCTACGCCAGTGAACCGGGCGCGGACAGCTGGCCGACCATGCATGCCCGCCCCTTCGCCCACGCCTCGCCGATCTGGATCGGCGCCGTTGGGTCGGTGGAGCCCGGCGCCGCGGCGCGCGCCGCCGCCGATCTGATCGCCGCCATCGACGCCGCCGAAGCGCGCGCCCGCGCCGCCTATGGCGACATCGAGACCCCGCGCATGCACGCCCGCTTCGACGAGGCGCGCTCCCGCTTGCGGGCCATGATCCCGGACGCCGCGGGGGAGTAGGCGGGCGCGCTCAAGGCCGGCGCCCGGATGGAAGACCCTGGCGGTCTCGTGGGTCGCGATCTCCGGTGCGCCGAAGCGAGCGTGACGGCGGCGTCCGGTCGCGGTGACGGCGGGCCTTAGGATGTCGCGCGCTGGATCAATCCGTGCTCGCACCCGATCTGGGCCATTGAGTCAAACACATCGCCGGGTTCTGCCGAGCGGAGCCCCTCGCACAGGGGGCCATAATCGTCGAGCTCATAAGCGTCTACGAACCCCATTGACCATCTGTAAAAGGTCTGGATCGCGCTGTTGGTGTGAATGAGCGTCTCGATATTCTTGTGCCGTGGGTCGGACAGTATCCGTGAGTAACAAGCCTCAATCCGGCTCCTATCTCCCTCAATAACCTGAAAAAACTGGTCCTGATCATAGACCAGGAGCCCTGTGACGCTATCGCGCGAATTATTTTTATGACTGGTGCTCAGAATATTCCAGATAGATTTGGTGATCTCAGAATTTTCCAGCAAAGCGTCGCTTCGATAAATTATTGTATGAAGTTGCTCCAATTTTTTATATCCAAGTTTTGCGTACCAGAAATTGTATTGCATTGTTCTTTCAAATGGTGATAAATATTCAATTAGCAACAATTGTATCTTTATATCTGATTTTACGGCGAATCGCACCATCTCTCAGAAGCAATCTTTCGAGAAACTATCATCTGGATCGTGGCTTCGCCGCCTTGCGCGGATCGGAGTGAAGCCGTCCGGACTTGGGTCGGCGCCGGACCGCTGAGGGCCGCCGATCTCGCCGGGCGCCGCGTCGTTCCCAGGATCGGAACCGCCCGCGCCTGACGGGTGCGACGCCCGGTCACACCCTCTTTTCTGCACCTCACTCGCATCCGCTCTTGCGTGGATCTGTCGCTCGCGGTAGGTGCGAAGCATTCTCATTTACAGGCGCGGGCCCGGAGGCCGGGGCGCGCCAGGGTCACATCCAGGGGTTTTCATGCGTTTTCGCACCGTTCTCGCCGCGGCCGCTTCGGCGGCCGCCTTCACGCCCGCCGTGTTCGCCGACACCGGCGCAGACACGGACGCCGCCGATCCGGCGTTTCCCGAGATCATCACCGTTATCGGACTGCAGGGCGATCCAGGCGCCCTGCCCGGTTCGGCGGACCTGCTCACCGAGGCGGATCTGGAGCTGCAGGCCTATTCCGATATCGGCCGCATCGTGCGCGCCGTGCCCGGCGTCTACGTGCTGGAGGAAGACGGCTACGGATTGCGCCCCAATATCGGCCTGCGCGGCGCCGGGCTTGATCGCTCCGGCAAGATCACCCTGATGGAAGACGGCGTTCTCATCGCCCCGGCGCCCTATTCCGCGCCGGCGGCCTATTACTTCCCCCACGCCGCGCGTCTGGCCGGCGTCGAGATCATCAAGGGCGCGGCGGGCGTGCGCTACGGCCCGCAGACCCAGGGCGGCTCGATCAACCTGCTGGCGACGCCCGTGCCTGACGATCTGGCCGGCCGGCTGGAGCTGCAATATGGCGAAGAAGGCCAGCGCATGATCCATGGCTGGGTCGGCGGCATGGGCGAGGTCGCCCCGAATACAAGCGTCGGCGGACTGTTCGAGGCGCTCTACAATCATGCCGACGGGTTCAAGACCATCGAGAATTACGAGGACCGCGACACCGGGTTCGACGTTCTGGACTTCACCGGCCGTCTGCGCCTGGAGACCCGGGCCTTCGGCGCCGATCACGCCTTCGAGCTGAAGGGCCAGGTGTCCGACGAGCTGTCCAACGAAACCTATCTGGGCCTCACCGAAGACGATTACGCGCGCAGCCCCTATGCCCGCTACGCCGGCAGCGTGTTCGATGAAATGGACGCCGACCATAGCGAGCTGAGCCTGCGCTACGCCGGCGCGTTCGAGAACGGCATGGATCTGACCGCCGTCGCCTATCGCACCGATTTCGCCCGCGACTGGTTCAAGGCCGACCGGGTGGACGTCGACGGCGCCGGCCCGGGCGGAACGACCTCTATCTCCGCGATCCTGGACAATCCGGTGGCCAACGCCGACGCCTTTCGCGTTCTGCAGGCCCCGGCCGGCTTCACCAGCGCCCCCGATGCGCTCCTGGTGAAGCACAATAACCGCGAATACTACGCGGAAGGCGTCCAGGCCGAGCTCGCCGGCGATTCGTCGGTGCTCGGGTCCCAGACACGCTGGCGCATCGGCGCCCGCGCCCATTACGACCAGATGGACCGTTTCCAGTGGTATGAGCGCTTCCAGGCGGTGGACGGTGAGATCCGGCTGACCAGCCAGGACATCCCCGGAACCGACAGCAACCGCATCGACAGCGCCGAGGCGTTCGCGGCGTTTGCTCAGGCCGACATGAGTTGGGGCGCGCTGGCCCTGACGCCCGGCGTGCGCTTTGAGACCGTGGACCTGAAGCGGGAAAACTGGGGCGGCGGAGATCCCGCCCGCGCCGGCGCCGCGACCGTCACGGAAAACTCCGTGGACTGGGTCGCGCCGGGCCTCGGCTTCCGCTACGCCGCCACGCCGGCGGTGTCGGTCTTCGGCGGCGTCCATCGCGGCTATTCCCCGCCCTCGCCGGGCTCGGCCACCGCAAAGCCGGAAGACTCCGTCAATTACGAGCTCGGCGCGCGTTGGACCTCCGACCTCGGATCGCTCGAGGCGGTGGGCTTCTACAATGATTACGAAAACATCCTGGGGACCTGCACCGCCTCCACCGGCGGCGGCTGCACCATCGGCGACCAGTTCGACGGCGGTGAAGCGAAAGTCCAGGGCCTGGAGCTCACTGCGCAGACCGATCTCGCCGCCCGGATGGACACCGGCTTCGCGGTCCCGGTCCGTCTCGCCTACACTTATACGGACGCGGAATTCGAGAACGGCTTCTCCTCGGGATACGGCCCCTGGGGAAGTGTGGAGGCCGGCGATTCTTTCCCCGATATTCCCGAGCATCAGGTCTACGCCGCCATCGGCGTGACGTTCGACCGCTTCGGCGCCGAGATCGCGGCCAACTGGCTCGACGAGGTGCGCACCGAAGCCGGCTCCGGACCGATCCCCGCCGGCACGGGACTGGAGAGCCGCTGGCTCGCCGATCTCGCGCTGTGGGCGTCGCTCACCGACCGGATCGAAGGCCGGCTGAACGTCCGCAACCTGTTCGACGAGACCTATCTCGCCGGACGCCGCCCCGCCGGCCTGCGCCCCGGCGCGCCGCGCGCGGTGACCGTGGGGCTGGTCGCCGAGTTCTGATTTTCGATAAATACGTTTATCAAGCTCCTCCCACGACAGCGGGCCGTTTCCCACGAAGCGGCCCGTTTTCGTATGCGCCGCCCGGCGGACTCCAGAGCCGGCTGACGCAGTGCGGGCGAGTCGCAAAGCGGCGTCCCATCCGCTATCAGACCGGCGATGATTGCGCCGCCCGGAGCCTGAACGGAGTCCCGCCATGAGTTTTCTCGCCGTCTTCCTCGCCGTGTTTCTCGCCGAGCTGGGCGACAAGACTCAGATCGCCTCGGCCGCGTTCGCCGCCGGTGATCCGGCCAGGGCTTTGAAGATCTTCGCTGCGGCGAGCCTCGCCCTGATCGCCTCCACGGCGATCGCGGTGTTTCTGGGTCAGCTCGCCGGCGCCCATCTGGAGCGCGTTCCGCTCAAGCTGATCTCCGGCCTGATCTTCATCGCGCTGGGCGTGGCCGCGATTATCGACCATGTCCGCACCGCCGGCGGCGCCTGAAAAACCCGCCGGCGCAGGGCCGGCGGGTTTATGAACGGCTTCAGGACACAGATCCCGGTCTCCACGAGAAAACGGCGGTCAGTCGACCTCCGGCCGGGTCACCCGCGGGCCGAGATTGGCGACCACCTCGCGGGCTTCGAACGCCGACGGATCGTTCGGCGCCGGACCCCGGCCCAGGACGATCTCGGCCTTGGCCTGATAGCGGGAAACCTCGCGCACATTCACATCATTCCACAACGGATCATGCCAGCCATACCAGCCGTGACGCGGGTGGAAGTAATTGTAATGAAAGCCGAACCTGGAATAGCGCGAAGCAAAGGGATCGCCTGTGCCCACAAAGCGGCGGTCGGCTTCGGTGTCGCGCCGCGCGATGATGAAGTGATCGAATCCGCGCTCCAGCGTCAGTTCGGCTGCGCGATGAAGCAGATAGGTCTCCACCGTCTCCCGCTCGGTGAGCGAGTTGCCGTTGAAGCTGACCAGATAGCGGTCGGACTCGATCGCCTGTTCATTATACCCGTAAGCCCCTGTTTGCGCACTCTGATACGGCGTCGGGGCGGCGCAGGCGGCCAGTGTGGCCGCGGCGCCGATGGCGGCGAAAACTCGGATCATGATCGGTCTCCGTTGTGACAATCCAGCCGGCTGAGAGTATGGTTAACACGAGCCGGCTTTGAAAGCCCGCCTTCTGTTGCACGTCGCCGAAAAGGGAGAGCGGAAACATGGACATGGCGATGCGCTCCTTCATTCTGGCCGCCGCCCTGGCGCTGTTCGGCGCAGCCGGGCTGATCGGCTGGTCGGTGTTCGCCGGCGGCGTCTCCCTTCCCTGGGCCGGCTCAGACCCCGGGCCAGAAACCGGTTATGACTCAAGCGCAAGGCCTCTCGAAGGCTCGCTCTATGACGAGTTCGGGGAGGGGGCGCCGACCTCGCCGCAGCCGATCGTCATCCGCTCCGGCGGAACCACCGGCGCACGGCCGGCGCCCGGTCCTCGCTTTGACTGGAGCGGCTCACCATCGAGCGGCGATCTTACGGGTTTATCACGCGAATCTCCGGCGGACCGGGTCGAGGCGGACTGCCGGATCCGTGGCGGTTCCAGCTATGGCTGCCGGTGCCTGGTGCGCCTGGCCCGGCGTGATCTCGATGAGACCGAATTCGCCTTCCTGTCCCTGGCCGAGGAAGCCCAGCCCCGCCCCGACCGGCTGCAGGCCGCAGGGCTGGAGGCCCGCGACCTGGCGCCGCTGGCGGGACGCCTCGTCCGCCTTGACGTGGAGGCGCGGCGGCGCTGCGGCGCCGGGCTGACCCCCTGATTTTAAACGGCGATTCGCGCCGGAAGCTCGCCCGCTTCAGACCATCGAGGTCAATGCAGGCGCAGCTCCACATCGGCGCCGCGCCATTCGGCGGGTTTGAGAAGCTCGGCGTGGGCGACGCGCACCGAATGGATCACCGCCTCGATCTCCCGACGCCAGAAATCGAGGAATTTCATAAGCCTGGGAAAGTCCGGCGCCTGGTCATAGGTCTGCCAGAGAAAGGTCTGGATCAGGCCGGGATGGTCGGGAAGGTGGTAGAACACCTCCGCCGTGGTCAGCCGGGCGCCGCTGAGGGCGGTCAGAAAATCGGGATCGGTGCGCATGCTCCTGCTCCTTGAGGTTCGGAAGCGAAAAGCTTGACCGCGACCGCATGCCCGGGCAAGAGCATGCGGAGATTTTCTTTAATGTTTCCTGTATGTTGGCAGCGTCTCGTAGAGACTGCTGCCAACGTCAGTCCAGCGTTACGATGGTTCCGAGCCGGCGCGCCTCATTGATGCGGCCGCGCAGAAGCAGCACCTCGATATTGTCCGGCGCCGCGGCGCGGGCGGCGCGCATGTCGGCTTCGGCGCCGTCAAGATCGCCCTGGGCCAGGCGGGCCTCGCCGCGCAGGCGCAGGGCCTCGGCGTCTTCGGGATCCGCCGCGATCGCCTCGCCGGCATAGGTTTCGGCCGCCTCGTGATCCTCGCGCGTCAGCGCCGCTTCGGCGCGTCCCCGTCGCAGGCCGGGATCGCGTGCGTCGAAATCGATCCCGCGCGAGAACGCCGCCATCGCCGCTTCGCTCATGCCGGCCTCGAGATAGGCGTCTCCGGCCTGGCCGAACATGATGGCGCGGCTGCGATCCGTAGCGGTGATCGCGCCTTCCGCGGCGGCGCGCAGACGATCGGCGCCGTCCTCAGCCTGGCCCAAGGCGATCAGCGCCAGGGACACGCAATGCTCGGCCGGCCAGCCGCCGGCCTGGTGGCGCCAGGCGAGCGCTTCCTCGAACGCCGTCTCGGCGTCTTCGGCGATGGCGGCGATGCAGGTCCGGTGGCGCACGTCCGGCTCCTGCGGCTCCTGGGAGACAGCCGCGCCGGCGCCGAGAAGGGCGGCGCATGCGGCGCCGGCGGCAAGGCGGCGTGCGGTGGGTTTCATGGCGCGGTTCCTCAAAGCTGCGGCACCGTATAAGCCTAGGGACGAACGGAGCATAGCGCCATGGCCGAAACCCCTTCCATCCTCTTTGCCGGCTTCGGCTATGTCGCCGAAGCCACAGCGGCGCGCCTGGCCGCCGCCGGCTGGAGCGTGCTGGCGAGCACGCGCAGCACCGCCACCGCTGAGAGAATCGAACGGTTGGGCTACACCCAAGTGCACGCCGACCCGGGAGAGGCGTCTGGCGCAGCGGCCTTGCGCGCCGCCGCGTCCAGGGCCGACGCCGTCATCCTGAGCGCGGCGCCCACCGACGCCGGCGATCCCTTCGCCCCCGCCCTTGCAGGCCTTGCGCCGGACGAGACCTGGCTCGGCTATCTCTCCACCACTGGAGTTTACGGCGATCGGCGGGGCGGCTGGGCGTTTGAACGCGAGCCGGTCGCGCCGACCCAGCTGCGCAGCGTGCGCCGGGCGGCCGCCGAGGCGGTTTGGAAGGCGAAGGGCGCACGGATCTTCCGGCTCTCCGGAATCTACGGGCCGGGGCGCAGCGCCCTGGACAAGGTCCGGTCCGGCGACACGCAGGTTTTCCACAAGCCCGGCCAGGTGTTCTCGCGCATTCACGTGACCGATATCGCCTCGGCGCTGATCCGCGCGCTCGAACAGCCGGAGGCGGTCGGCGCCTTCAATCTCGCCGACGACCACCCGTCCAGCCAGGCCGAAGTCATGTGCGGCGCCGCGGAGCTGCTGAACGCGCCGCCGCCGGAGATCATCGCCTTCGATCCGGACGCGGCGAGCCCCATGCAGGCGAGCTTCTTCAATGAATGCCGGCGCGTCTCCAACGCCCGCGCCAAGGCCGTTCTGGGATGGCGTCCCGCCTATCCGCACTGGCGCGACGGCCTTCAGGCGATCCTCGCCCAGGGCGGCTAGGAGACCGCCTCAATCGTCGCCGTCAGACGTAAGAGATCGTCGGGCGAGGACAGGCGGTGATCGCCGGATTTCGACAGGTGCAGCGAGACATCGTCGCTTTTGAGGGCCTCCATGAGGCGGACGGCGTGGTTCCAGGGCACGTCGGGATCGCGCCAGCCCTGAAGGATGCGCACCGGCGTCCTGATTTCAACGGGCGTGTCCAGGATCGACCACTGCGCGCCGTCCTCGATCAGGCGCTTCGTGATCACCGTCTTGCCGCCATAGGGGGACGGCTGCTCCCAGCGCCCCTCGCTTTCGATCGCCTGCTTCACGTGGAACGGCAGGCCGGCCCACATCAGCTTCTCGGTGAAGTCCGGCGCCGGCGCAATCAACACCAGGGCCTTCACGCGCTGAGGCCGGGCCAGGGCGGCGAGCAGGGCCATCCAGCCGCCCATGGACGAGCCCACCAGGATTTGCGGCCCTTCGGTGAGGTGATCGAGCGCCGCCAGCGTATCGGCGCGCCACCGAGTGATGGTGGCGTCCTCGAAGGCGCCGGACGAGGCGCCATGGCCGAAATAATCGAAGCGCAGGAAGGCCCGGCCCGCGCTGCGCGCCCATGCGTCCAGATGGACCGCCTTGGTCCCGCCCATGTCTGACGCGTAGCCGCCCAGGAACACGACGCCGGGCCCATCGCCGTCATGGCGGACATGGGCGAGATGGTGGCCGTCGCCACGGTCGAAGCGGGCGGGATCGGTCATGATGGGCGCCTTTCCGGTTGGCGTGGCCTGGTGTGGACGGTTATGTGACCTTCCCGGCGCACACGGCAAGCGGGCTGTCTGGAAGGCCGATGTGAACATATTGCAGGTGATACCCGAACTGGACGCCGGCGGCGCCGAGCGCACGACGATCGAGATCGCCGATGCGGTGACGCGCGCCGGCGGGCGCTGCATCGTGGCGAGCCGGGGCGGCCGCCTGGAAGGCGAGCTTGAGGCCGCCGGCGGCGTTCTGGCGCGCCTCGACACGAAGACGAAGAACCCGGTCACGATCTGGCGCAATGCGGGACGGCTCGCCGCGCTGATCGAGGAAGAGGGAATCGACCTGGTCCACGCCCGTTCGCGCGCCCCGGCCTGGAGCGCCCTGTGGGCGGCGAGGCGCACGGGAAGGCCTTTCGTCACCACCTATCACGGGACCTACGCCGCCCGATCGGCGCTGAAACGCCGGTATAACGCGGTTATGGCGGCCGGCGACCGGGTGATCGCCAACTCGCAGTTCATCGCAGACCATGTGCGCCGCGAGCATGGCGTGGGCGAGGACCGGCTGCGGGTGATTCCGCGCGGCGTGGACCTTGCCCGCTTCGAGGTCGGCGCCGTGGACGAGGCCCGGATCGAAACGCTGAAGCGCCGCTGGGGCGCTCAGCCGGGCGAAGCGCTCATCGTCCTTCCCGGCCGGCTGACCCGATGGAAGGGGCAGGCCTTCTTAATTGACGCGCTCGCCGGTCTGGAGGCCCTGCATCCGATCCGCCTCATCTGCCCCGGCGATGCGCAAGGCCGCGAAGAGTATCGCGCCGAACTGGAACGCGCTGCAAAGGCCGCGGGCCTGACTCTGGTTCTGCCCGGCCATGAAACGGACATGCCCGCCGTTTACAAGAGCGCCGATGTCGTGGTCTGCCCCTCTCTGGAGCCGGAAGCGTTCGGGCGCACCGCGGCCGAGGCTCAGGCCATGGGGGCGCCGGTGATCGCCGCCGACCATGGCGGCGCGCGCGAAGTGGTGGCTCACGGCGAGACCGGCTGGCGCGCCGCGCCCGGCGACGCTGCGGCCTGGCGTGCGGCCGTCGGCGAGGCGCTGTCGCTGGACCCGCCGGCGCGCGCCGCGCTCGCCCGGATGGCGCGGGACCGCATCATTCATCGTTTTTCCACAGCCCGGCTGCAAGACTCCACCTTGCGGGTCTATCGGGAGCTTCTAGAGTAGCACCATGGTCGGGCAGGACGACAAAGAGCAAATTCTGGTGATTCATGACGGCGATCTCGCCGACATGGTGCGCATGCTCGCGCCGGCCAGACGGATTCGCGACCGCCATCGCAAGGCGCGCATCACCCTGCTCACCGGCGAGGATTTCGAAAGCCTTCTGAAACACTGCCCGTATTTCAACGCCGTGGAGCCCACCCTTCACGAGGCCGCCGGCCAGGGCTTCTTCGAGCGCATGAAGTCGGCGCGAAATTCGCGCTTTGATCTGATCTACGATCTGGGCTCCGGGTCCGCCGGCGGGAAAATTCGTCGGGCGGCGCGGTTCTCCAAGGCGAAATGGGTCGATCTGGCGCCGGATCCCAAGGCGGCCGGGCATCCGCTCGATCTCGCCGCTACCCGCCTGGGCGCGGCGGGGCTTTACGAGAACCCGGTCTACCGGCTCGGCGAGGCGCCTGCGCCGGAGCTGGACTGGGTGGATTTCGTGGCCAAGCGCTCGCGCACGCTGGATCCGGCCTATTTCGGCCTGCAGGGACGCTACGCCTTGTTCGCCCCCGCCGGAGAAGACAGCCCGCCCCCGACGCGCTGGCCCAAGGAGCGCTGGGCGTCGCTCGCCCATCAGCTGATCGAGAACGGCGTCGAGCCGGTGATCGTCGGCGGGCCGTCCACCCGCGATCTCGGCCGCTATGTGGCCCATGTCACGCCGGGCGCCCGCGACCTGACCGGACGCGCCAACCTGGTGCAGCTCGCCGGGCTGGGCCGCCAGGCCCAGTGCGCGTTCGGCGAGGACGTGCCGCTGCTGCACCTGCTGGTGGCCGCCGGCTCTCCGGCCGTACTCTTCCATCCCGGCGAAACGCCGCCCCTGGAGACCTCTCCGCGCGGGCCCCACGCGACCATCCTGATGCACGCCCCGACTTTGGCCCAGATCAGCGCGCCGGAGGCGGTTCAGGCGATGCGGTGCGCCGGCGGATTCGACGGCGACGCCAGAGCCGCATGACCGGCCGCATGACCGCCCGCATGATCGGCTGCGCACCGACCCGCGCGAGCGCTTGATCTGCTAAGCCTGATCGGGATATTCGCTGGTTCGCGCGCAACACTTCGGTTAGGATGCGCGTTCGAAATTTTCTGTTAGTCGCCGAAGGAGAAGACGCATAGCCCGACGTCCGCACGCCGCGCCGCCGCCGAAAAAGGAAGGCCCGCGCATCAACCGCGAAATCCGCACTCCCAGAGTGCTCCTGATCGATGAAGCCGGCGAGAAGCAGGGGGAAATGCCTCTGGACGCCGCGCTGGAGGCCGCCCAGGAGGCGGGACTCGACCTTGTCGAGGTCAGCCCCAACGCCCAGCCGCCGGTCTGCAAGATCGTCGATTACGGCAAGCTGAAATATCAGGAGCAGAAGAAGAAGGCCGAGGCCAAGAAGAAGCAGAAGACCCAGGACGTCAAAGAAATCAAGATGCGTCCCAACATCGACATCCACGATTACCAGGTCAAGACCAAGGCGATGACCCGGTTCTTCGAGGAGGGCGACAAGGTCAAGGTCACACTGCGCTTCCGGGGCCGGGAAATGGCCCACCAGGATCGCGGCATGGACGTGATGAACCGCGTCAAGGAAGATTTCGGCGCCGTCGCCAAGGTGGAGATGGAGCCCAAGCTCGAAGGCCGCCAGATGATCATGGTGATGTCTCCGCGCTGACCCGATTCCGGGATGTCGCGGACTGGCCGTGTTTTGGCCGAAGCGGCCTCCTTTGACTCCGGTTCTGACCCGAAAATGAACGGCGCGCGGCGAGGTCCTCTCCGCGCGTCGTTCAGATTCAATTCATAAAAACGCTGCCGCGCGAGAAGATTTCACGTGAAGGGCGAAGACGCGAAAAAAATCGCCCCTAACCTCGAATTGTCCCATTCCCGCCTTCATTGAGTTGAGCCATGGTGTCGCACCGGCTCAGACCGGGTGTTATCAGGGAACAGGGGATTTTCATGTTTCGCACCATCATCGCCGCCGCCGCGCTGAGCGCCGGCTTCACCACGCTTGCCTCAGCCCAGGATTTCGGGCTCGAGCCGGCGTACGGCACGCTTAATCTGAGCGCCGGCTTCAACAACGACCCGCGCACGGTCAACCTGCAGTCCGGCGGGTCGATCCCCGCCAGCAACCTGTCCAGCTCGTGCGCCGGCTTCATCGCCGATGCGCCGGACGTGCGCGTGAACTATTCGTCCGGCTCGCTGCCGTTGATCTTCTCGGTGGGCTCCGGCGCCGACACGACGCTGGTGATCAACGCACCGGACGGCCGGTGGTATTGCGACGATGACGGCGGCCAGGGGTTCAATCCGTCGGTCCGCTTCGGCTCCCCGTCCTCGGGCCAGTATGACATCTGGGTCGGCACCTATGGCGGCTCCACGCTGCAGAACGCGACGCTCTACGTGTCCGAACTGAGCAGCCAGTAAGCGTGCCCGGGCGTGCGCGGCCTGCTCGCCACGCACGCCCGACACCACCCGCCTGGACGCCAGCGGGACCACGTACTTTGTGAAGGGGGACTGACATGAGCTTCAAGACATTCATCGCGACCGCCGGCCTCGCCGCCGCCGCAGGCGCAGGCGCCGCCGACGCCCAGGACTGGACGCGGCCGGCCTCGTTCGGGGGAACCGATCTGCGGTCCGGCTTCACGCCCGATCCGCACGTCCGCAACCTGACCGCAGGCGGCTCGATTTCGGCCTCTTCGCGGTTTTCCAATTGCACGGGCTATATCGCCGACGCGCCGGATTATTCGGTGTCCTACCAGGCCGGCTCGCTGCCGCTCATCTTCAGCGTGGACGCCGATAGCGACACGACGCTCGTCATCAATGATCCCAACGGCGAATGGTGGTGCGACGACGACGGCGCCCAGGCGCCGCTCAACCCGCTCCTGCGCTTCGATCAGCCGAGGTCGGGCCGCTATGACGTCTGGGTCGGAACCTATTCCAGAGGCGCCGATGCATCGGCGACTCTGTTCATTTCGGAACTCGGCGAACATACTCGCGAGGGATCGGGTGGATCCTACGGCGGGTCCTATGGGGGGTCTTATCAGGGGTCCGGTCCGGACGGAAACCTGCAGGCGACATATGAAACCCTCTATCTCAACGCCGGTTTCGCCAATGATCCGCGGACGATCAGCCTGACCGCAGGCGGATCCTACCGCGCGTCGGACAGCCTGGGCGGGTCCTGCAACGGCAGTATCGCCGCGGCGCCCGACGTTTCGCTGACCTATTCGGCCGGCTCGCTGCCGCTCTATCTGAATGCGGAGTCCAGTTCGGACACGACCCTCGTGGTTCGCGCGCCCGACGGCCGCTGGTATTGCGATGACGACGGCGGCCGGACCGGCCTCAATCCGCTGGTGTGGTGGGATGCGCCGATGTCAGGCGAGTACGATATCTGGGTCGGCACGTTCGGCGACAGCACCGCGCCCGCCACGCTCTACATCTCAGAGCTCGGCGAGTCTGGAAATGGCGATGGCGGGTACGACGGCGGTGGATACAATGGCGGCGGATATGACGGCGGCGGGTACGGCGTGGACATCTCCCTGCCGGCGCGCGCCGGGACGATCTCGCTGAACGGCGGCTTCCTGCCCGATCCCGAGAGCCGCTACGTCGTGGCCGGCGGATCGCTTCGGGCCTCGGACGCGGTCAACAGCTCGTGCCGCGGCTACATCACCCGCGAACCCACGCTGGAGCTGCGCTATGACGGGTCCAGCAGCCTGTACATCTATACGAGCGGCTCCGACGACACGACCCTGGCCATCAACACCCCCGATGGAAACTGGATCTGCGATGATGACGGAGCGTCCGGCACGAATGCGGGGCTGGAGTTCCGCAACTACGCCAGCGGGACGTACGACATCTATGTCGGAACTTATGCTTCGGGCCAGCGCAATACGACGCTGAACATCTCCGAGCTGGGCATGGACCGGTAGAGCCCGCGCAAGGGCGCCGCGCCCGGCGGAGCGCCCTTGAACACACCACACATTGGCCGGGCCGATGGCGCGATTTCGCCCCATGGGTCCGGCCTTTTTGCTATTCAGGCGCAACGCAGCGCTCAAGCAGGATAAATGGGGACGCACGATGATGATGTTCAAACTCACGGGCGCTTCGGTGCTGGCGATCGCCGCAGCCGCAGCCGCCTCGGCCCAGAGCCATGGCGGCGCGCCGGGCTTCGGCGAGCAGACTTTCGACGGCGCAGCGATCAGCCTGCCGGCGCGGGCCGGCGGCGCGCTGAGCCTGGAGGGCCTCGGCTGCTGGGGCTATTCCACCATCGAACCGACTGCGGCCTTCTCCGTGTCCGGACCCGGACCCGTCCATGTCGCGGCGGGATCGGACATCGACCTCACCCTGGCCGTGCGCGGCCCGGACGGCGTAGTGAGCTGTTCCGACGATGACGCCGGCGATCTCAATCCCGGAGTCAGGATCGAGACCCCCCAGCCCGGTCGGTACGAAGTCTGGCTCGGCACGTTCGGCGCGGGCGAGGGCTATCCGCCGGTCCGCCTGAACATAACCGGTGACGATTTCGACACCGCCAACCCGTATGTCGTGCGCCCGGACGCCCGCCTTGCCGGCGACCAGACGCTGCGCCTGTCCGGCGGCTTCCGCAATGACCCGCGCACTCTGCCCGTCACCGCCGGCGGCCCGGCACAGATGTCGGGCCTGGACTCAAGCTGCTTCGGCCGAACCAGTGAAGCGCCGGCGGCGGTTCTGGAGTATGGCGGCGGCGCCCTGCCGCTCTTCGCGCTGCTGGACAGCGATCAGGACGCCACGATCGCGGTGGTGACACCGTCCGGCGAAATCCTGTGCGCCGACGATACGATCATGGCGAACCCGGGCGTCACCATCGACGCGCCCGAAGCCGGGCGCTACGCGATCTTCGCCGGGCTGTACAGCGGGGACGGCGAGACGACCACGCCCGCGACGCTGTCCTTTTCCGAAATCGGTTATGGCGGGGCGGACCGGCGGCTGGACGTAGCCGGCGCGCCCGAGTTCGGCGCCCATACGCTCGAGGCCGGCTTCCTGCCCGATCCCGCCAGCTTCGATATTGAAGCCGGCGGCCCGATGGACCTGTCCATGTCGCTCGGCGAGGACGCCATGGCCGGAGGCTGGTGCGCCGGCTACGCCACCCGCACTCCAACGCTGCGAATCCGCTATGACGGCGCCGGCCCGCTCTTCATCTCCGCGACAAGCGACGCCGACACCACTCTGGCGGTGAACGGCCCGGACGGGGCGTGGTCGTGCGACGACGATTCCCTCGGCGATCTCAACCCGACGATCCGCTATGAAACCGCCTCGCCGGGGGTTTACGACATCTTCGCCGGGACGTTCTCGGACACCGACACCGCCCCGGCGACGATCCATGTGTCCGAAATCGCGCCCGGCGCCGATCCGGCCACGCGCCTGATGGATGTCTCGCTTCCGGCGGTGGCGGCGACGCTGTCGCTGGCGCCGGGCTTCAACCCGGAGGCGGGCCGTGTCGCCCTCCTGGCCGGCGGCCCCGCCGAGCCGAACAGCACCGGCGACGCCTACTGCGCCGGCCGATACACCAATGCGCCCAGCGTCGAGCTTGACTGGGCGGGCGGGCCGCTCAGCTTCGCAACGCAAGGCGACGCCGACACGACGCTGGCAGTCAACCTGCCCGACGGAAGCTGGGCCTGTGACGACGACGGCGGCGAGGGCGTGCTGTCGCGCCTGGACCTCTCAGGCGAGGCCGGGGTCTACGACATCTGGGTGGGGACCTATGGCGGCGACGAGCCGGAGGACGCGGTCCTGATCATCGAGGAGCCCCGGTAGGTCGGATCACGGTCCTGGCTCCATACGCAGCGCTGACAGCGCGGCAGCGGGGCGGGCGCTTGCGTTTTGTCCGCGGGCGCGTATAACCCCCGCTCCACTTTTGACGGCCTACCCGGCCCACGACATGCCGGGCGGCCCTGGAACGCTGACGCGGACGGTTCGCCGCCGCCTCGATAAGGAGAGCGAAATGTCGAAACTGAAGACCAAGTCGGGCGCCAAAAAGCGCTTCAAGGTCACGGGTACGGGCAAGGTCATGGCCGCCCAGGCGGGCAAGCGCCACGGCATGATCAAGCGCACGCCGAAACAGATCCGGCAAAAGCGCGGCACCGACGTGCTCGCCGCGCCGGACGCCAAGATCGTCAAGCGCAGCTATCTGCCCTACAACCGCTAAGCGGTTGGCTGTTCTCAAAATATAAGGAGAGCGACCCATGGCCCGTGTGTCCTCAGGTCCCGCCCGTCACGCCCGTAAAAAGAAGATCATCGACCAGGCGAAAGGCTATTACGGCCGTCGCAAGAACACCTTCCGCGTCGCCAACCAGGCGGTGGAGAAGGCCGGTCAGTACGCCTATCGCGACCGCCGCGTCAAAAAACGCACCTTCCGCGCCCTGTGGATCCAGCGCATCAACGCCGGCGCCCGCCTGAACGGCCTGACCTACGCCACCTTCATGAACGGCCTGCACAAGGCCGGCGTGGAGCTGGACCGTAAAGTCCTGTCCGACATCGCCACCCACGAGCCGGAGGCGTTTGCCAGCCTGGTCAACCAGGCGAAGGCCGCTCTGGACGCTTAGGCGCAGCCGCGCCGACGTTTCTCAGAAAGCGCCCGCCTGGGAGACCAGGCGGGCGTTTTTCGTTTCCAGACCGAGCGTCTTTGGCGTCGCCCGCGCCCTTTCCTCGCTCGGCCCCCTCGTCTAAACAGCCTGCAATCGCCAGAACCCGTAACGGATCCCGCCATGACCGCCACCGCAGACCTCGATCAGCTTGAAGCCCGCCTGACCTCGCAGATCGAGGCCGCGAACGATCTTGCGGCGCTGGATCAGCTGCGCGTCTCCGCGCTGGGCAAGAAGGGCGAGGTGAGCCTGAAGATGCGCGAGCTGGGCAAGATGAGCCCGGAGGAGCGCCAGGTCATGGGCCCCGCGCTGAACGGCCTCAAAGACAGGCTGGCGCAATCGATCGAGGCGAAGAAGACCGCGCTGGAAGACGCCGCGCTGAACGCGGCGCTGGCCAGCGAGACCGTGGACGTCACCCGCCCGGTGCGCCGCGAGCCCGTGGGCTCTCTGCACCCGGTCAATCAGGTGATGGAGGAGCTGGCGGCGATCTTCGCCGATATGGGGTTCAAGGTCGCCGAAGGGCCGGACGTGGAGGATGATTTTCATAACTTCACGGCGCTGAACTTCCCGCCCGATCACCCGGCGCGCGACACCCACGACACCTTCTTCATGGCGGCCGCCGACGGCGAGACGCCGAAGGTCCTGCGCACCCACACCAGCCCGGTGCAGATCCGCACGCTGATGTCCGAAAAGCCGCCGATCCGGATCATCGCGCCGGGACGGGTCTATCGCTGCGACTGGGACCAGACCCACACGCCCATGTTCCATCAGGTGGAAGGCCTGGTGATCGACAAGGAGACCCATATGGGCCACCTGAAGGGCTGCCTGATGGATTTCGTCGCCGCCTTCTTCGAGACCGACGAGGTGGTGGCGCGCTTTCGCCCCCACCACTTCCCCTTCACAGAACCCAGCGCCGAAATGGACGTGCGCTATGAGCGCGTCGGCGAAGCGGTGAAGGTGGGCAGCGGCGACAAGTGGATGGAGATCCTCGGCTGCGGCATGGTCCACCCCAATGTGATCGCCGCCTGCGGCCTTGATCCGGAAGAGTATCAAGGCTTCGCCTTCGGCATGGGCGTGGATCGCCTCGCCATGCTGAAATACGGCATGAGCGATCTGCGCCCCTTCTTCGAGCCCGACGCCCGCTGGCTGTCGCACTACGGCTTCAGCCCGCTGCTGCAGGCCAATCTGGCGACGGGGCTCTCGTGACCGCTGCTAAGTACGGCTATGACCTTTTGATCCGTCACTCCAATACGATGTCTATGGAGACAAGACGGAATCACAAACCCGAGCTTGCAAAATTGCGCCCTGCCTTTCTCGCTCTAAGCAAGCATTTCGACTTCCTGTGCAACAAGGGGAAGTCACATCAGAACAATGTGAAGCTCGCGCTGCACACAAGATTTGTAAATCACCTGCTTTCCGCTTCCATACTCGTTGAGCGTGGCCTTCTGCTAGATGCCGCCTCATGCTTCCGTGCTGCAACCGAGACAACAGCTTTCTATTGGCTTGTATGCTTGAAGCCTGAGGCCGCAGCTCTCTACGACGGTAGCGCCAGCCCTCGACCGGTAGAAATACGAAAACAACTAGAGTCACTAGGCGTGGATATCTCACAATTGCGCGATAGGTATCGGATCGAAAGTGAAGTAGCTCATGTTGGAAACAAATCTGATAACCTTCAGATCAACTGGGATGCGCCAAAGTCTGGAACCCTTCTTTACGGCGGAGGTATGCGTCCAGAAATTCAACAGCTTATGTTTGCTGATGTACAAAACTACGTTTTGAATTGGTTTTCTGGCGATCCAGATTATGAGATTGGGGAACCTCAGGAATCCTAGGACCCCCAACTTCCTGTATCGCTGCAAGTTAACAGTTTGTGAGTGCATTGGCGCTCAGCGGCTTTGATGTGAGCACACCATGAAATTCACCCTCTCCTGGCTCAAAGAGCATCTCGACACCGATCTCGCCCTGGACGATCTGTCCGAAGCCATGACCATGGCGGGGCTGGAGATCGAGGAGATCGACAATCCGGCGGAAAAGCTCTCCGAGTTCACAATCGCCCATGTGACGGCCGCCGAGCCGCACCCGGACGCCGACCGCCTCCGTATCTGCACGGCGGAGACGAAGGACGGCACGAAGCAGATCGTCTGCGGCGCGCCGAACGCCCGCGCGGGCATGACCGCGATCTATGCGCCGCTGGGGACGTACATCCCCGGCCTCGACTTCGCCCTGGATAAGAAGCCCCGCAAGATCCGCGGGATCGAATCCCACGGCATGCTGTGCTCCAGCAAGGAGATCGAGGCCGGCGAGGACCATGACGGCATCGCCGATCTGGAGGGTGACTGGCCGGTGGGAACGCCTGCGGCCAAGGCGCTGGGGCTGGATGATCCCATCATCGATTTTGAAGTCACCCCCAACCGCCCCGACTGGCTTGGCGTCTACGGCATCGCGCGCGATCTCGCCGCGGCGGGCGCCGGAACACTGAAGACCGGCGCGGTGGAGGTGATTCCCGGCAACGGCCCCTGCCCGGTGACGATCGCGCTGGACTGGCCGGAAGCCTGCCCGCTATTCGCGGGACGGGTGATCAGCGGCGTGAAGAACGGCCCCTCGCCGGACTGGCTGCAGCAGCGCCTGATCGCCATTGGCCTGCGCCCCATCAACCTGCTGGCCGACGTGACGAATTACGTCTCCTTCGACCGGGCGCGCCCGCTGCACGTGTATGACCGGGCAAAGATCGGCGATGTCATCCACGCGCGTTATGGCCTTCGCAAAGCCCTCACCGCCGAGGGAAAAGAGCTAGAAGGTACCGAGCATCCTGAGTACTTGGACGCGCTTGATGGCGGAAAGTACGTCCTACAGCCACACTACTGCGTGATCTCCGACAACTCCCGCGCGCTCGGCCTTGGCGGGATAATGGGCGGGCAACACTCAGGCTGCACCGGGGACACAACCGAAGTCTTCATCGAAAGCGCCTGGTTCGATCCCGCGATCACCCGCGTCACGGGCCGCGAGACCGGCATCGAGTCCGACGCCAAATACCGGTTTGAACGCGGCGTGGATCCCGAAAGCGTGCTGGACGGTCTGCACCTGGCCACGGCTTTGATCCTGAAATATGGCGGCGGGACCGCCAGCGAGGTCACGGTTGCGGGCGAAGCCCCGGCGCGCCCCGCGCCCATAGCCTTCGATCCGGCGCGGGTGAAGAAACTGCTGGGCCTGGAGCTCGGCGAGGACCGGATCGAGGCGATCCTCACCTCCCTGGGTTTCGGCGTGGAGCGCGGATCGCCCTGGACGGTGAGCGTGCCCAGCTGGCGGCGTGATTGTTCGCAGGCCGCCGATCTGATCGAGGAAATCGCCCGGATTGCCGGCTATGACAGCCTGCCCACCGTGAGCTTCAAGCGCATTGAAGGCGAACGCTTCAGCGCGCCCGCCACCGAGTTGCAGAACCGCGTGCGCGCCACGCGCCGCGCCATCGCCCTGCGTGGCTATCAGGAGGCGATCACCTGGTCGTTCTGCCGCCATGACGAAGCCGATCTGTTCGGCGGCGCAGGGGACGGCCTGACGCTGACCAATCCGATCAGCTCGGAACTGGACGTGATGCGTCCCAGCGCCCTCGTCCACCTCTTGAAATCCGTCCAGAAGAGCGCTGACCGCGGCGTTGAGGATGCGCGCTATTTCGAGGCCGGACCCATCTATCTCGACGACAGCCCCACGGGGCAGAAGACTGTGATCGCCGGCGTGCGCCGCGTGGTCGCCGGACGCGACTGGCGCGGCGCGGCCGCCCCGGACGTGTTCGACGCCAAGGCCGACGCCCTGGCGGCGCTGGCCGCCGCGGGCGGACCGGCGGACAACGTCCAGATCAGCACCGATGCCCGCGCCTGGTGGCATCCGGGCCGCTCCGGCGTCCTGCGCCTGGGACCCAACGTGCTGGCCGAGTTCGGGGAAATCCACCCCAAAGTGCTCAAGGCGCTGGATATCGACGGCCGCGTCTTGGCCTTTGAAGTCTTCCTGGAGGCCGTACCGGCGCCGAAGAGAAAGGCCCTGAAGGCGCGGCCCGCCGTGGCGATCCCGGAGCTGAACCCGGTGCGCCGCGACTTCGCCTTCCTCGCCCCCGCCGATCTGCCGGCGGCGGACCTCTTGAAAGCCGTGAAGGGCGCGGACAAGGCGCTGGTGGCCGACGCGGTGCTGTTCGACGTCTATACCGGCAAGGGCGTGCCCGAAGGCCAGGTCTCGCTGGCGATCGACGTGACGCTGCAGCCGGGCGCGAAGACGCTCACCGACAAGGATATCGAAGCCGCCGCGGCGAAGATCGTCCAGGCCGGCGCCAAGGCGGGCGCGAGCCTGCGGGGGTAGGGGTTCTCGCCTTCTGAAAAAGCCGCCCCACCTTCTCTTTCCCGGCGCAGGCCGGGACCCAGAGCGGCACGGGGCGGCGCCGGTGAAATCTGGGCCCCGGCCTGCGCCGGGAAAGAGGCGGGTGTTTGAATATTCAGGGCCCAAACCTGCCCCTTCGAGCCTTGCCTCGCCCAGACGCCCTTGCGTGATCATCCAACATGGATTGATGGGGTGGTGCGATCGTGATGGCCGGACTCCCAAGCCCTGGCCATATGGCCGGCCTGCGCCGCGAACCGGACGGCGCGCACACCCTGCACGCGCCCTGTGGGCTGGACGCCCTGTTCGCCATGGAGACGGCGCGGAGCCATCCGGACGCCTTCACGGCGGATTGCGTCGGCAAGCAGCGGCGGCTCCAGGCCCTCTGGCCGGAAATGACCGGTCGCGGCGCTGACTCATATCGATAATCTGCATATCCGCTTCGAACCGCCATAAGGCTCTGAAACAGTTCATAAATTTAAGCTTTTGCCATGCCCCTCCGCTTGCCTTGGCCGGGCGGAACGGCCGTGTCCGGGCCCGTGTTCAGGTCGTCAGATGCGCCGATGAGCGGCGTATCCCGGAGACAGCAAGACAGGGAGGCCGACCCATGGCCCGCAATCAAGGACAGTTCAAACCTGACGATCCCGAGACTCGCAAGGCAGCGTCCAGGGGCGGCGAAGCCTCGAGCGGCTCTTTCCAACCGGGCGGCGCGCGCGCCCGTGAAGCCGGCCAGAAAGGCGGCGAAATGAGTTCCGGCTCCTTCGAGCAAGGCTCCGAACGCGCCCGTGAAGCCGGCCGCCAGGGCGGAGTCCGGTAGCCCTAGCTGCACCGCTTGCCCCGCCCCGCCGAACCGGGGCGGCACTTCGGGGGTTAATCGGACGAGCAGGGAGGCGAGTCCCCATGGTAGAGTCCACCGATACCCCCAATGCCGGCCGTTTCACCCCCGGAGCCTCGCGCGCCCGCGAGGCCGGACGCAAGGGCGGTCTGAAATCCTCGGGACGGTTCAAGCCGGGCGCCGAGGCAGCCAGCGCCGCAGGCCGCAAGGGCGGCCTGAAATCGCCGGGCAAGTTCACCGCCGGATCCGAACGCGCCCGTGAAGCCGGCCGCAAGGGCGGCCAGGCGCGGCGCAAGAAGAAGCCCGGCGACGAAAGCCAGGCTGGCTCCTAAAGCCCGCCTCCGACGCGGTTCTTCCAGTAACCGACATCTTCGGCGTACTTGCCGACGATCTCGCTCATCACCGCGTCAAGCCGCAACGTGTGGAAGCTGATCCACTCACCCTGGTCGATCTCCTCCAGCGCCTTCATGGCGTTGATCAGGAAGAAGGCGTAGAGCGCCACCACCAGCACGAACAGAACGGCGAACACCCAGCCCAGCGCGAAAATGGTTTCAAAGGGCGCGCGGGCGGTGAAGACGCCGAGCATCAGCAGAACCGCCGCCAGCGCGATCAGGAAGCCGGCCGGCACGAAGACCAGGTAATAGTGCGAGTTGCGCCGGATCTGAAAGACGGTGTTGCGCACATAGGTCTCGATGAAGAAGACCCGCAGCGCGATCCAGCTGATATTGAGCATCCAGAGCTGGGCCTCGTCGGCCAGGTGCTTTGAATCGCGCTCCTGTCCCACGGTCAGCGATTTCGCCTTGCCGACGGCCGTGCGGTAGTGATCGTTCACACGCGCCAGATAGCGCGTCAGAAAGTTCGCCATCTCCCGCCCGGTATTGCGCTGATAGGGCGAGTATTCCGCATAATAGAGCGCCCACATCACCATGGCGGCGAACAGGCAGCTTCCCGCGCCGACCACCAGCGAGGTGAGCTGGGCCGAACTCACCAGCGCGTCGTCGCTCATGCCCGCAAACAGTCCCAGGCGCTGCACCAGGCCGGCGTCATTGGCCAGAATGTTCACCAGAAGCACCGCGCCGAGAATGAGCGAGAACCACACCGCCAGCTTGCGCACATTGGCGTTCATCAGCTTGCGGCTCTCGTTCAACAGGTAGAGCACGCCGGAATCACTCTCGTGAAACTGCTGGGCGATGACGGCGCCTTCCACGTCCTCGAACAAAGCGCGCGGGTCGGCTTCGATGGGCACGCGCCCGCCGAGAAAGCCTTGGGCGAGACCGCGATAGTGCTCGGCGGTTTCGCGGGTGAGTTCTTCCGGCATGCGCATGTAGCCGACACGCACCATCAGCCATTTGAACAAAACGCCCTGACGCTGGAGGAAGCTCTCTTCGTGATCGAAATCGTCGCCCAGCGACGCCTCGGTGAGGGTTTTGTGCGCGGCGACCGCGGCCGCCGCCGCGGCGCCTGTGGACGGCGCCGCCTTCTTGCCGCGGCCGAGGCTGCGCAGGATCGGGCGAAACGGCCAGGCGAGGGCCCGCAACGCACCGGCGAACAGCTGCCAGACCCAGCGGCGCAGCAGATAGGCCAGCAAGGCCAGCGCCAGGCCGAGGACCAGCCCCGCCGCGAACAGCTCGATCTGCGTTGCGCTCGTCATGCCGGCTTTCCCGCCTCTACTCGCTTCATTCGAGCCCCCTCAGGCTGTTAACCAGCTTAACGGGAGGGCGCACGAAAGGCGAGGGAAAGCGGACCCTGCCGCTGGCCCTAGAACGGAATCCAGTTGCGCTGGCGCGAATAGGAGAGATAGCCGACATTGGCGCCGGCCCTCAGCCCCACGCCGGAGCGGATCGGCGCCAGGGTGATGTCGTCGGCGCGCTGATAGTTCACCCCGAAGCCCGCCACCAGATAGGCCGTGCCCTCCACGCCCGGGAAGCGCTGGTACAGCCGGTCGATATCGTTCAGGCGGTAGACGAGGGTGAACACCCGGCTGGCGTTGCCGCCGGCGTCAAAGCCCACCGACGGCCCTTGCCAGTAGACCTTGTGCTGGTCGCCTGACCCTTTCAGCGTCAGATAGCCCTCGCCATAGCGCAGCCCTACGCCGGCGGCTGCGGCGAGCTCCTCGCCCGCGATATAGCCCACCGGCCGGCCGAGATCGGCGAACACGCGCTCCAGCGTGCTGGCGGCGGCTTCGGCGGTGACGCCGAAGAAATCGGCGGCCGCCTCAACCATTTCATCGCGCGAATAGGTGTCGATGGGCTCCTGATTGGCGCTGGGCTGGCCGTATTCGGGCGGCGGAGCGCTGCTGGACGCACAGGCGGTCAAGGCGAGAGCGGCGAGGCCGGTGAGGGCCGAAGCGAGGCGCATGGGGGTCTCCTGCACAAGATCAAACGCCGCCAGACCCTGCGCGCGGTTTGCGGCAGGGTTTGGGCGCAAGGGTTAAGCAGACATTACCCGGTCAGCACGCCGCCCGCCCCGCGCTCATGGTGTTGATGCGGGTGAAGAGGGCCCGCAGCGCGGCCGGCGTCTCGCACAGATGGCGTTCTTCCAGAGGGGCGGAGAAACCGCCCCATCGGGCAGGCGACGGCGCGCCGGACCTCGGCTAGGCTGCGCTTCGGACGCCACGTCGCGCGAGGGGTGAGGGAGAGCCCGACATGACAGACTTTCTTCTGCTGGCCGTCATCTTCCTGGTCGCCGGCGTCATCGCCGTGCCGCTCGCCACACGGTTCGGGCTCGGATCTGTGCTGGGCTATCTGATCGCGGGCGTGGCGATCGCGCCCCTGCTCGGCCGGCTCGGCGTGGACATCGTCGCGATCCAGCACTTCGCCGAGTTCGGCGTGGTGATGATGCTGTTCCTGGTGGGGCTGGAGCTGGAGCCTGAACGCCTGTGGGCGTTGCGCCGGCGGCTTCTCGGGCTTGGCGGTCTCCAGGTCACGCTCACCACGCTGGCGGTGACGGGGATCCTTATCGCGTTCGGGTTCGCCTGGTCGGTGGCGCTGGCCTGCGGCCTGGTGCTGTCGCTGTCCTCCACCGCAATCGTGCTGCAGACCCTGAACGAGCGCGGCCTGATGCGCAGCGACGGCGGTCAATCCAGCTTCTCGGTGCTGCTGTTTCAGGACATCGCGGTCATCCCCATGCTCGCCCTGGTTCCGCTCCTGGCGATCCCGGAGCTGGCGGGCGAAGCGGGCGGCCACGGCGAGGGCTCGCACGGCGCCGGGCTGAGCCTCGTGGCGCATCTCGCCGGCTGGCAAAGCGCGCTGGTCACCATCGCGGCGGTGGCGGCGATCGTCCTTGGCGGGCGCTGGCTGACCCGGCCGCTCTTCCGGTTCATCGCCCGCGCCCAGTTGCGCGAGCTGTTCACGGCGGCGGCCCTGATGATCGTCGTGGGCATCGCGCTCCTGATGACCCTGGTGGGCCTGTCGCCGGCCCTGGGCGCGTTCGTGGCCGGCGTGGTGCTGGCCAACAGCGAGTATCGCCACGAGCTTGAATCCGACATCGACCCGTTCCGCGGCCTGCTGCTGGGCCTGTTCTTCATGACCGTCGGCGCCGGCATCGATTTCATGCTGCTGGCCGACGAGGCGATGGTGCTGCTCGCCGCAGTGGCCGGCCTGATCACGCTGAAGGCGGCGATCCTGTTCGGCCTCGGCGCGGTCTTCGGCGTGAAGGGCTCCGATCGCTGGCTGATGGCGCTGGGTCTGGCGCAAGCGGGCGAGTTCGGCTTCGTGCTGCTCTCCTTCACCGTGGCGAGCAACGTGCTGCCCGACGCGCTGGCCGACCGGCTCTCGCTGGTGGTGGCGATCTCCATGATGGTGACGCCGCTTCTGTTCATCCTGCAGGACCGGGTGATCGCGCCGCGCTTCGCCGGCGCCGGCGCGCGGGAGGCCGACGCCATCGCGCAGCCCTGCGACATCCTGATCGCCGGACATGGGCGGATGGGCGGGATCATCAACCGCATGCTGAAGGCCGCGGGCCATCAGACCACGGTGGTCGATTATTCCTCGCGCCAGATCGATATTCTCGCCCGGTTCGGCCTGCACGCCTATTTCGGCGACGCGACCCGGCCCGATCTTCTGTCCGCCGCCGGAGTGAGCCGGGCGAAACTTCTCATCATCGCCATCGACGGACGCGAGCAGATCACCAAGCTCGCCGCCTATGCGGTGAAGACCTACCCGCACCTCCACGTCATGGCCCGGGCGGTGGACCGCGACCATGTCTACGAGCTGTGGGAGGCGGGGTGCCGCGACATCGTCCGGGAGACCTATGACGCCTCGGTGCGCATGGGCCGCTCCGCCTTCGAGGCGCTGGGCGTCGATCACGAGACGGCGCTGGAGATGGCCCGGGCCTTCGACGGCGCCGACCGCAAGGCCATGCTCCACACGGCGGAGGTTTATAAAAGCGGTGTGCCCGCCCACGAGAACGAGGCCTATGTGGAGCGCGTGAAGGACATATTGGGCCCCTGGGACGACGCCCTGCGCGCAGAGATGGAGGCGATCCGGAAGGCGGGCCGCGAAAACGGCCGCTGAGAACGCCCGCCAGACCCGCGCTCACGCCGGCCCGCACCGCCGTTCCTGCTTGGCGCAAGGCGCGCTCGATGCTAACTCCCGCTCCATGAGCACACATCCTTCCCGCATCCGAAATTTCTCCATCGTCGCCCATATCGACCATGGTAAATCGACGCTGGCCGACCGGCTGATTCAGCTGACCGGCGGGCTCACCGTGCGCGAGATGACCGAACAGGTCCTCGACAACATGGATATCGAGAAAGAGCGCGGGATCACCATCAAGGCCCAGACCGTGCGCCTGAACTACACGGCCAAGGACGGGCTGGACTATGTCCTCAACCTGATCGACACGCCGGGCCATGTGGACTTCGCCTACGAGGTCAGCCGCTCGCTTTACGCCTGCGAGGGCGCACTGCTGGTGGTGGACGCGGCGCAGGGCGTCGAGGCCCAGACCCTGGCCAATGTCTACGCCGCCATCGACGTCAATCTGGACATCGTGCCGGTGCTCAACAAGATCGATCTGCCCGCCGCCGACCCCGACCGGGTGAAGCAGCAGATCGAGGACGTGATCGGCATCGAGGCCCATGACGCGCTGGAGATCAGCGCCAAGACCGGCATCGGCATCGAGGACGTGCTGGAGGCCATCGTCACCCGCCTGCCCGCGCCGGCCGCCGGCGACCCCAACGCGCCGCTGAAAGCGCTGCTGGTGGACAGCTGGTATGACACGTATCTGGGCGTGATCTGCCTGGTGCGGGTCATGGAGGGCACGCTGAAAAAGGGCCAGCGCGTGCGCATGATGGGCACGAACGCCAGCTATAACGTGGACGGGGTGGGCGTGTTCACGCCGCAAAAGACCGACCGTCCCGATCTCGGCCCCGGCGAGATCGGCTTCCTGAACGCCTCCATCAAGCAGGTGCGCGACACCCGCGTCGGCGACACCATCACCGACGAGAAACGCCCCACCGCCACCATGCTGCCGGGCTTCAAGCCGGCGGTGCCGGTGGTGTTCTGCGGTCTGTTTCCCGTCGACGCCGCCGACTTTGAAGACCTGCGCGACGCGGTGGAGCGCCTGGCGCTCAACGACGCCAGTTTCAGCTTCGAGATGGAGACCAGCGCCGCCCTCGGCTTCGGCTTCCGCTGCGGCTTCCTGGGGCTCTTGCACCTGGAAGTCATCCGCGAGCGGCTGGAGCGCGAATATGATGTGGACCTGATCACCACCGCCCCGTCGGTGGTCTACACCATGAACCTTATCGACGGCTCCACGCTGGATCTGCACAACCCCGCCGACATGCCGGACCCGGTGAAGATCGACTCCATCTCCGAGCCCTGGATCAAGGCCACCATCCTGGTGCCCGACGAGTATCTGGGCGGCGTGCTGAAGCTCTGCGAGGACCGGCGCGGCGTACAGAAAGAGCTCACATACGCCGGCGCCCGCGCCATGCTGGTCTACGAATTGCCGCTGAACGAGGTGGTGTTCGACTTCTATGACCGGCTGAAAAGCGTCACCAAGGGATACGCCAGCTTCGATTATCAGTTCATCGAATACCGCGAAGGCGATCTGGTGCGCATGACCGTGCTGGTGAACGAGGAGCCGGTGGACGCGCTGTCCATGATCGTGCACCGCACCCGCGCCGAAATGCGCGGCCGCGGCATGTGTGAGCGCCTCAAGGACCTGATCCCGCGGCACATGTTCAAGATCCCGATCCAGGCCGCCATCGGCGGCCGCGTCATCGCCCGCGAAACCCTCGCCGCCATGCGCAAGGACGTCACCGCCAAATGCTATGGCGGCGACGTCAGCCGCAAACGCAAGCTCCTGGACAAGCAAAAAGCCGGCAAGAAGAAGATGCGCCAGTACGGCAACGTGGAGATCCCGCAAGAAGCCTTCATCGCCGCGCTGAAGATGGATCAGGATTAGGGGGTGAGGAACGTCACGCCCAAGCCGCCAAGTTCGGGGCGATGATCGTGTCGCAAAACTCCCTGAAACTCAGCACGTTTACGTGTCCGTCATATTCAGCCAACTTAGATTTCCTGAGACTTTCTGGAATTACGAGGTGAACACCGAACGAAGCCATATCCTCGATGGAGTTGCCCGCAATATTTTCGTCCACAGTGGTCAGATATAGATTCCGATTACCCTTCTCGCGCTCGACCTGTTTCCAGCGCTCCCGGAGGGTTGTCTTCGCGCTGAGTATCAATGCCGTCTTCGCGCCGGGATCTCCGCTGTCCATAAATTTGAGCGAGGGCAGGATGAAATCGGGTCGCTTGCGGGCGGCGATGATCATCTGTTTTTCGAACGGCACCGCGCCATCGGCCAGCATGGCCTCGATATGATGTTCGTATGAGTATCCGGCCCGCGATTTTCTTTGCTGGCTAGCTGACAGCATAAGGGCGTCAATCTCGGGAAGCGTGTCAATCAGCCGCCGGATGATATCTGCCGCACTGACCTTTGCAGGTTCATCGCCGAGGACGATCCGGACGAGTTCAACTGCACGCTCTTTGCGCTGGAAGTTCCGGAACAGGTCCCATTCGATACTGCGGCTGATGTCACGCAAAGCATCGCCAGGCGCTTCGAGTTCGAAGGGATTGAGTGTCTTGAGGCCGGTTTCTTCCAGATAGGCGCGGCGTGCGAGCGAGGCGAGCTCGGCGGTGCCGGGCATGGCCGCGTTGTCCCGCGCGAAAACATCGATGCGCCCTGCCAGCCACGCGGCTATCACTTGCTCGGCGAAGTCCAGAACCCGTTCGTGTTCCAGTCGCCTGAGGTCCGCCGGATCGAACTCGCCGATCAGGAAATCCGGACCAACATCGAACAGTTCAGCCAGCAAGGGCGCTTCGTCGCTGGCGGAGTCGATGGTCAGGCATTCAAAGGCAGTTTCGCCCTCATGTTCAATCCGGCCCATCAGCAGGAAGGAAGCGGGCATCAGATCGGCGAACACCGATCGAGGCAGCCGCGTCATGTGCGTTTCCTGTCCTTTGCTGGTGTAGTGCACCAGACGGGAACGCTTCACGCTTTCACTCGGCTCAGCCTGCGGCCATAGCGTGGTAAGGAATTTTTCCAGTATTGCGTCTGCATCCGGGGCAGCTCGCTCAATACGTTCCAGGGTCGGAAAGAAGCCGCTGTCCCGTTGTTCATGGGGCATATAAACCCCTGCTTGGTGCTTGTTGGAGTAGCGCGCCCAGTCCCGATCATTGTTGGACAGCTTCTTGAGCAGAATGCGATCGGCTTTCCTGAATAGCGCGTTCAGCAGATCGGCATCGCGCCCGGTCACAGACATTTCAAAGTTATCTCGATCAGTCACGCCCGCGCACCTTCGACGCCGCATTCCGGTTCGCCAACCTGAATCCATGTGCTGGTTTGAGCAAGCAGGGTATCCGGATCGCGGCGATATTTGCCTGTCAGAGCGCATTCCCAGATCACCAGGCAGCGCCATCCGGCTGTGCGGAGCGCATCTCGTGCTTTCGCGTCACGCTTCCTATTCGTTCCGATCTTCTCCCGCCAGAACTCTTCCCGTGTCCTGGGCCATTTGAACAAATGGCAATCATGGCCGTGCCAGAAGCACCCGTTGATGAAAATCACAGCCCGGTGCTTTGGAAGCACGATGTCGGGTCTGCCCGGCAGGTCCTTGCGGTGCAGCCGGAACCGATACCCCAAAGCGTGCAGGCCGCGCCTTATTATGAGCTCCGGCTTGGTATCCTTGCCCCGGATACCCGCCATCATCTCGCTGCGCTTGGCCTTCGATACAACGTCAGGCATTCATTCCGGCCAAGAGCGGCCTGTCGGCTTCGGCGAACGGCATCGCCTGAATTTTCAGCGCGTGCATGAGGTACGGCTCAACATGTTTTGCGACAGCCTCAACAACCGGAACAACCACCGAGTTTCCGAACTGCCTGTAAGCCTGCGTATCCGAGACCGGAATCGTCCACTCGCGCGCGTCACGTTCGAATCCCATGAGCCTCGCACATTCAGTCGGCGTCAGTCGACGCGGTCTGCCGCCGGTCGGTTGCTTCACAAGGATTTCAGAACCGTCCTTGTGGTAACGGGCTGACAGTGTCCGGGCCACATCCTCCGGTCCGCAAAGGCCGAAACCAAATCCATTCCCGGCGCTGGTGTGCTTTTCCTTGTAGGCTTGGAGATAGCCCCAGAGATGCTCAGTGAGCGTATATTTCGGGTCTACCTCGTTGTGGGACTGGAGGATATCGCCGAGCACCGGCCATTCTTCCTCAGGCGGTATGTGCTTTGTGAAGCCGTCGAAGCTGAAACCGACATCTTCCCGGAACCCGACGATGAAAACACGCTCACGTTTCTGCGGAACCCATGGCCGGGAAGAAACCACCCGCCAGTCCACCGAGTAGCCAAGTTCATTCTCGAGCTTGTCGCGGATGACTGCGAAGGTCTGCCCACGGTCGTGGCGCTCGAGATTCTTGACGTTCTCGAGGATGAAGGCCGCCGGTCTGTGATGAGTCAGAATTCGGAGCACATCAAAGAAAAGGTTGCCCTGATCCACGCACTTGAACCCGTGAGCGCGGCCGAGCGCATTCTTTTTGGAAACACCCGCAATCGAAAACGGCTGGCAGGGGAAGCCTGCGAGCAGCACGTCGTGCTTGGGGATCTGGTCCGGGTCGGCGCTAAACGGTCGGATGTCTCCGGCCATGATGTGATGGTCGGGATCGTCCCTGAAGTTCGCCTGATAGGTCTTGCTGGCGTACTTGTCCCATTCGCTGGTGAAAACGCACTCACCGCCGATGAACTCGAAACCGAGCCTCAGTCCGCCAATCCCCGCGAACAGGTCAATGAAGCGGAAACGAGAGCCGGTCTGATCGCGCGGCCCTTCCGCATCGACGAGGGACTTGAGAAAGCGAATGTCGCCTTCTCGCGGCTCGCTCTCACCCCGCTCGTAGCGGTAGGCTGTCGCCTCGGATATGCCGAGAAGCTTGGCCGCTTCCTTCACATCCAGTGGAATGCGCTCGCGAAGCTGTTTGAATTTCGAATCAGGCACTTGGCTCTCCCGAGGACGATTTTTGTCAAAATGACAGTTTTCGCCCTCGCGGTCCAGCTATTTTCTTGTTTTGTTCTGCTCAATGGATCCAAAGACTCCGTCATCCTTGCAGGTTCAACATCACATTTTAAATCAGCAAGGATAATCGCGGCTCATCCGGCGCTCACCCGCCCCCGCACCACCTGCGCCAGCCGCCACGCCACCCACACCGCCGCCCAGACATTGCCCAGGATCGGCAGGGGGAGGATGAAGGCCAGCGCGATGGCCTTGTTGGGTTCCAGGACCCAGATCAGCACCGCGATGAGGAAGAAGCCCAGATAGAGGTCGAACAGGCTCACCACGCCCCAGGGCTCTGAGACGAGCCAGGCGATGGCCTCGGTGAGGGATTGGCCGGCGGTGGCCATGGCCCAGACGATGAGGGCGAGCAGGACGAGGCCGCCGAGGGCGGAAAGGATGCGCACGAGGGTCATGGGAAGGCTCCGTTGGCTTGCCGCTTCATACGCGGCGCGGGGCGGATCGGTTCAGGGCGCGCCCATGGATCAACGGCGCGCAGCGTGCTCCGCCGCGTTGAGCGACCGACCCCGCCGCCCCTTCGATCCATGCCAGCCATTTTCGCAAGCGTCAGGGCGTGTCAAGGACGACCGGGCAAAGCCCGGTCGCCGCTGAGCGGCGGGCCGAAGGCCCGTCCTTGACACGCCCTGATCGCCTTGCGGTTTCCTCCAGCATGGAACGACGGGGAGGTTTGAGCGAACGACCTCAACGACGGCGCATGCACACTTGGGCTGACAACGCGCCCTAATCGCGATCCGCATCCGCCATTTCCGGCGGCGCGTCCTTGGGCGTGTAGGGCGTGTCGGCGGGGTGGCGGAACAGGTCTTCGTCCAGCTCGCCTTCCCACTTGGCCACGGTGACGGCCACGGTGGCGTCGCCGGTGACGTTCAGCGCCGTGCGCGCCATGTCCATGATCCGGTCCACCGGCAGGATGAAGCCCACCACGATGGCGATCTGCTCGGGCGGCACGCCGAAAGTCTGCAGCACGATGGCCAGCAGGAACAGGCCCGCCGACGGGATGCCCGCCGCGCCGATGGAGGCGATGGCGGCGGTGAACGCGATCATTACGTAATTGACGAAGGTCAGGTCGTAGCCGAAGGCCTGGGCGGTGAACAGCGCCAGGATGCCCAGATACAGCGCCGTGCCGTCCATGTTGATGGTGGCGCCCAGCGGCAGGACCGAGCCGGCGATGGAGCGCTTCACGCCGAGATTTTCGCTGGCGTTGGCGATGGTCACCGGCAGGGTGGCGCTGGAGCTGGCGGTGGAATAGGCGACCGCGATGGCGTCCAGCATGCCGCGCACGAAATTCATCAGCGGCAGGTTCAGCACGAAGCGGATAATGCCGCCATAGACCAGCACGGCGTGGGTGAAGAGCCCCAGATACACCGCCGCGATCAGGATCGCGATGGCGCGCAGCGCCTCCAGCCCCTGCTCGGCGATGGTGAAGCTCACCAGCGCGAACACGCCGAAGGGCGCCACTTCCATGACCAGGTGCGTGACTTTCAGCACCACGTCGGCGGCCTGGGTGAACAGATCGCCCACCATCTTGCCGGCCTTGCCCGCCAGAAGGATTCCGATCCCCAGCAGAACTGCAAAGAAGATCACGGCCAGCACGTCGCCGTCGGCCAGGGCGGCGACCGGATTGGTCGGCACGATGGTCAGCAGGCGCGAGACGAGGCTTGCGCTCTCGGTGGACACAGGCACCGCGTCGGCGCCGCCAAGATCGACGCCCTCACCGGGACGGAAGATCAGGCCGAAAATGATCCCGATGATGTTGGCGAAGAAGGTGGTGGCGAAATACAGGAGGATCGTCTTGATCCCAATCGAGCCGAGCTTGGCCGGATCGCCCAGCGCCACCACGCCCGCCACAAGCGTGGTGAGGATCAGCGGCACGATGAGCATCTGGATCAGGCGGATGAACAGATCTCCCACCGGCTTGAAATAGGTCTCAAGCCAGGCGGCGGCCGCCTCCATGCCGAACAAATTGGAGGCCGCCAGCCCCACGATCACGCCAAGGACCAGAGCCCCGAGCACGCGCTGCCACAGGGCGATCCCGAACCACCACTTCATGAAAAACTCTCCCCGACGCTATCTCGCGCTTGCGCGGCAGCCTAAGCCTCGCCGGGTATAAATCAACGCCTTGAGGCGGCGGCGGCGTCGAAGCCCTTCAGCGCGACGATGCGCAGCATCATCGCAAGCCAGATCAGCCCCGCGATCAGCAGCCAGGGCGACAAGGCGAAGCCGGGATCGATGCGCGACACCGCAATGAGGACCGCCGCCAGCGCCGTGCGCCGGCCCACCGCCCACCATCCCATGTCGCGATAGCGCTCGGCGGACCGGATCGTGGCCGCGGAGAACCAGCGCCAGGCGCGCTTCGCGCGCCCGCCGTCGGCGGCGCGCCGGTCTGCTTCGGAATGGTGGGACAGATCACTCATAATCTTCAGAATACGGATTTTTTCAGGTCCTGTCAAAATGTGCCCGGCGGCCTGTGCCTGCAGGCCGCTCCGCGGGCCGCCCCGAAAATGTTTGACACGTCCCCGCATGCACCGTCACGGTGGCGGAAGAACGCTTGAGGAGGCTCGCCATGGCGGCCGATGCGGACGCACCCCGGCCCGGCCTCCTCGGCGCCACGCTGCAGCTCTGGGCCCTGCTCCTCGGTGTGGCGCTGCTGCTCGCCGGCAACGGGCTGCAAGGCACGCTGCTGGGCGTGGTGGCCGAAGACACCGGCTTCTCCAGCGCCATCACCGGCCTCATCATGGCGAGCTTCTACGCCGGCTTCCTGTTCGGCTCAGTGGGCGCCGAACGCCTGATCGCCCGCGTCGGCCATGTGCGCACGTTCGCGGCGCTCGCCTCCACCGGCTCCATCGCCATCCTGGTCCACGGCCTGGTGATCGACCCCGCCGTCTGGGCGATCATGCGCCTGATCACCGGCTTCAGCTTCGCCGGGCTCTACGTGGTGGCCGAGAGCTGGCTGGCGCGCGCCAGCGACAACACCTATCGCGGCGGACTTCTGGCGGTGTACATGATCGTCCAGCACGCGGGGCTGGCCGGCGGACAGCTGTTGATGAACACCGCGCCCACCGGCGGTCTCGTCCTTTACGTGGTCACCTCGATCATCCTGTCGGCGGCGATCGTGCCCATCCTGCTCAGCTCCGCGCCCCAGCCCCATGTGGTGATCGAGGTGGAGCGGCTGAGCCTCGCCCGGCTCTATCGCACCTCGCCGCTGGGCGTGACCGGCTGCTTCGCCGCAGGCGTCGCCAACGGGATCATCCTGGGCATGAGCGCGGTGTTCGCCCGCCGGCTCGGCCTGGACGTGGCCGCGGTGTCGATCTTCATCGCCGCCATCATGGTCGGCGGCGCGGCGTTCCAATGGCCGGTGGGAAAGCTTTCCGACCGCATCGACCGGCGCAAGGTCATCGCAGGGGTCGCCGCGCTGACGGCGATCGCAGCCCTCGCCCTGAGCCCGGCGGCCACGGTGGGCGGGATCACGCTCGCCCTCGCCGGCTTCGTCACCGGCGGCCTTGCGCTGACGATCTATCCGCTCTCGCTCGCCCACACCAATGACCGGCTTGAGCCCGAACAGATGACGGCCGCCTCAAGCGCGCTGATCATGGTCTACGGCGCCGGGGCGGTGTTCGGCCCGCTCGGCGCGGGTCTGGCCCTGGGCTGGCTCGGGCCGGACGGGTACGGGCTGTATCTGGCCGTGATCGCCGCCCTGCTGACGGGCTACGCGCTCTACCGCCTGACCCGGCGCGAGGCGCCGGACGTCACCGAGGATTACGTGCCCATGCCGGCCATGATGGTCTCGGGCGAATACGTCACCGACACCGCCTACGAGGCCGAGACCGAGCAGACCTGACCCAAAGAAAACCCCGCCGGAGGGCCGGCGGGGCTGGAGGTTGGTTCAGGCAGGGATGTTCAGGTTTGAAGGGCGTTCTCGGCGCGCACGATGGCGGCGGCGGCGTTGACCACCGAGGCGATTCGCACGGCGGCCTGGATCTGCTCGGCGGTCAGCCCGGCCTTGCGCAGCTCATGCTCGTGGGAATCGATGCACATGCCGCAGCCGTTGATGGCGGACACGGCCAGCGACCAAAGCTCGAAATCGGCCTTGTCGACGCCGGGACTGGCGATCACGTTCATCCGCAGCTTGGCCGGCAGGGTCTTGTAATCGCTCGCCTTCACCAGGTGGACGAAGCGATAGTAGACATTGTTCATGCCCATGATCGAGGCTGCGGCCTTGGCGCCGGTCACGGCCTCCGGGCTCAGCTTGTCCTCCACCTCGGCCATCAGGTCGGCGAGCACTTCACGATCGCCGATCGCATAGGCCGACGCCAAAAAGCAGCCGTATTTCTTCTGGTCGTCCAGCACGGTCTCGCGGGCCAGAGAGGACAGGTTCAGCTTGATGTCCTTGGCGTGTTCGGGAATGCGGTTCTTCAGCGCGTCGAGGCTCATCTTGGGCGTCTCCTTGGGAACGAAAATCTGTTCGGACCGGCCGTCCGTGCGCACCGCCGGACGGTTGGGGACAGACGGCGGTGGCGGGGGGAACAGACGGGCGGCCGGTCCGGCGTTCGTCTCGCGGCGGCGCGTCGGGCGAGGCGAAGGCGGGTCGGGCCGCGCGAAGCGGCCCGGCGCGAACGCCGGACCGCCCGTTGCGGGGTGCAGGGCTAGGCCGCGATGGTTTCGCCGCCCAGGGCGCGGTTGCACGCGCACAGCTCGTCGGTCTGCAGCGCATCCAGGACACGCAGCGTGTCTTCCGGGTTGCGCCCGACATTGAGGTTGTTGGCGTACACGTGCTGTATCTCGCCATGGGGATCCACGACAAAGGTGTAGCGGTAAGCCACCCCTTCGGGCGAGCGCACGCCCAGCGCGTCCACCAGCGAGCCGGTGGGATCGGCGAACTGCCACTGGTCCAGCTTGTTCAGGTCCGGGTGCTCGCGGCGCCAGGCCAGCTTGCAGAACTCGTTGTCGGTGGAGCCGGTCATCACGACCGCGTCGCGATCAGCGAACTCGCCGTTCAGCTTGGCGAAGGCGGTGATCTCGGTCGGGCACACGAAGGTGAAGTCCTTCGGGTAGAAGACGATGACCTTCCACTTGCCTTCGAACGATTTGTCGGTGATCGGCTCGAACGCCGATTCGCCGTTTTCTTCGTGTTGGTTGAAGCCCGGCTTCACGCCGACGACTTCAAATTCGGGAAGCTTGTCGCCAATACCCAGCATGTCTCGTCTCCTGTCTTCTGAACCGTTGGATGCGTCTTTGCGCGACGCTCTGCGGTAACGCGGCTCCACCCTCGAAGGGCGCGCTCCGGTCACCGTCGCATCCGGATATGCCCGCCTTTGAATCATAAATCCAATGGATTGTTTCTTGGCGAGGCATCGGATACGTCTATACCTATGAGCAACATATTGCCGACATTGCGACAATTGAAATTCCTCCAGGCGCTGGCCGACCACGGGTCTTTCTCCCGCGCCGCGGAGTCCGCCTTCGTCACCCAGCCGACGCTGTCGGCGGGAATCAAGGAGCTGGAAGGCATTCTGGGCGCCACCCTGGTGGAGCGCGGCGCCCGCGGCGCCACCCTCACCCCGGCCGGCGAGGCGGCGGTGGAGCGCGCCCGCATCGTGCTGACCGAGGCCGAGGACCTGGTGCACGCCGCCCGCGCCGCCGGCGAACCCCTGTCCGGACCGTTCCGGCTCGGCGTGATCCCCACCATCGCGCCCTTCCTTTTGCCCCGGATCCTGCCGGCCCTGCGCGCCGATCTGCCGAAGCTGGAGCTGTTCCTGCGCGAGGACCTCACCCACCGCCTGGTGGAGGCCCTGAAGGAACGCCGCCTCGACGCGGCGCTGATCGCCCTGCCCTACGAGGCCGGCGGCGTCGAGACCGAAGCCATCCTGGAGGACGAGTTTCTGTTCGCCTGCGCGCCCGACCATCCGCTGGCCGATGTCGATCCGATGACCCCGGACCGGCTCGCCGGCGAGTCCCTTCTGCTCCTGGAGGACGGCCATTGCCTGCGCGACCACGCCATCGCGGTGTGCGCGGCGAGCCGGCCCGACGAGAACGCGGCGCGCTCCGACTTTGCGGCCACAAGCCTGCATACGCTGGTGCAGATGGTGAAATCCGGCCTCGGCGCGACCTTGCTGCCGCGCCTGGCCGTGGACGCGGGGCTCGCCGACCGCCTGGACCTGACGATCCGCCCCTTCACCCCGCCGGTGGCCGGGCGCGCCGTGGGCATGGCCTGGCGCAAGGGCGGGGCCCGCAGCGACGAGGCGCGCATGCTGGCCGAGAAGGTGCGCGCGGCGCTGAAGGATTGAACGATTGATTTTTCGCCGCGCTTCGGGTTGATCGCCGCAAAGCTTCAAGCAGGACGGACGACACATCCATGACCCAGCGCGACCTGGTGGTCATCGCCGCCATCGCCGGCCCCCACGGCGTCAAGGGCGAGGCCCGCATCAAGGCGTTCGGCGATCCCGGCGCGGTCTGTTCCTACGGACCGTTTCTCGACGAGCACGGCGAGGTCCTGCTCACCCCGGTGCGCGCGCGCCCCGGCCCCAGCGGCTTCGTGGTCGCCGCCTTCAAGGAGCGCCGCACCCGCGAAGACATGCAGAAGATGAAGAGCACCAAGCTCTACGTGCCCCGCGACGCCCTGCCCCCGCTTGAAGACGACGAATTCTACTACGCCGACCTCATCGGCCTGCCGGTGGAGGATCTTCAGGGCGATCTGCTGGGCAAGGTGAAATCGGTGCAGGATTTCGGCGCCGGAGACATTCTCGAGATCGCCGGCCCGGACGGAACCCTGCTCCTGCCCTTCACCCGCGCCGCGGTCCCCCATGTGGACCTGAAAGCCGGCAAGCTCATCGCCGACCCGCCCGAAGTCGACGAGGAAGACGGCGGCGAGGGCGCGCCTGGCTAGGCGATCAATAATCTCCAGGCTTTCGCCACCCAGACCCTCTTTCCCGGTGTAGGCCGGGACCCAGAACGGCGCGCCTCCCAGCCGGAGAGCCTGGACCCCGGCTCGCGCCGGGGAAGCGTGATCAACGGAGTGGCGGCACGGGTTTCTCCCCCGTTTACGGGGGGAGTGGGCCGGGCGGAGCCCGGGCCGAGGGGCTTGCGGGACGCTGCCGCTGCGCGCGCCCCCTCCATCCTCGAGCGTAGCGCCCCTAAACCCGCTTCAGCGCCTCTTCCACCACGCGCTCGGCGGTGACGCCGAATTGCTCATAGAGCTGTTCGGCCGGGGCGCTGGCGCCGAAGCCGGTCATGCCGACAAAGCCGCCCTCGCGCCCGATCAGCGCATCCCAGCCCCAGCGCAGCGCCGCCTCGACGGCCACGGCGGGGAGGTCTTTGGGGACCACGTGTTCGATATAGGCGGGGTCCTGCTTGAGGAAGGTCTCCACGCTGGGCGCGGAGACGACGCGGGCGGCGACGCCCTTTTCAGCCAGGGTTTCGGCCGCCTCCACGGCGAGGCAGGTCTCCGTGCCCGTGCCGATCAGGGTGACCTGCGCGCCTTCAGCCTCGCGCAGCACATAGGCGCCGCGTTTCGACAGGTTCGCCGCGCCGTCGTCGGTGCGCAGATGCGGGACTTTCTGGCGCGACAGGATCAGCGCCGTGGGGCCGTCGGTGCGCTCCAGCGCGGCGATCCAGGCTTCGGCCGCCTCCACCGCATCGGCGGGGCGATAGACGGCGAGATTGGGGATCGCGCGCAGGGCGGAGAGATGCTCCACCGGCTGGTGGGTGGGCCCGTCCTCGCCCAGCCCGATGGAATCGTGGGTGAAGACATAGATCACCGGCTGGTTCATCAGCGCCGACAGGCGCACCGCCGGGCGGCAATAATCGGAGAACACCAGGAATGTGCCCGAATAGGGCCGCAGACCGCCATGGAGCGCCATGCCGTTCATGGCCGCGGCCATGCCGTGCTCGCGCACGCCCCAATGGACGTAATCGCCGTCATAGGCGTCCCGGCTCACCGATTTATGGGCCTTGGCGCGGGTGTTGTTCGAACCGGTGAGATCCGCCGAGCCGCCGATCAGGCCGGGATAGGCGTTCCAGAAGCTCTCGATGGCGGCGCCGGAGGAGGCGCGCGTGGCCATGGCGGGCTTGTCGGCGAGCAGGGTCTGGACGTGGGCCTTCAGGCCCTCGATGGCGGCGTGGGGCGGTTCGCCGGAGATCTGAGCGATGAACGCCTCCAGATGGGCGCTCTGCTGCAGGCGCTGCTCCCACAGGCTGCGCGCCTCGGCGCCGCAGGCGGACACCGCGCGCCAGCCTTCATAGACGTCCTGCGGGATTTCGAACGGGGCGTGGGTCCAGCCCAGCGCCTTGCGCGCGCCCTCGATCTCTTCGGCGCCCAGCGGCGCGCCGTGGGCGCCGGCCGTCCCGACCTTGGTGGGCGCGCCGAAGCCGATCTTGGTGCGGCAGGCGATCAGGACCGGCTTGTCGCTGTCGCGCGCCTTGGTCAGCGCCTCGTCCACGGCCGCCGGATCGTGGCCGTCCACCCGCAGGCTGGTCCAGCCGCAGGCTTCAAAGCGTGCGCAGTGATCCACCGTGTCGGAGAGGGTCGTGGCCCCGTCGATGGAGATCTCGTTGTCGTCCCACAGCACCACCAGCCGATTCAGCTTCAGATGCCCGGCCAGCGAAATCGCCTCCTGGCTGATCCCCTCCTGGAGATCGCCGTCCGACGCGATCACGAAGGTGCGGTGATCGACAAGTTCGTCGCCATAGCGCGCGTTCATCATCCGCTCGGCCAGCGCCATGCCCACCGCGGTGGAGAGCCCCTGGCCCAGCGGGCCGGTCGTGGTCTCCACGCCCGGGCAGTGGCCGTATTCAGGATGGCCGGCGGTTTTCGAGCCGAGCTGACGGAAATTCTTCAGCTCGTCCATCGTCACGCCCTCCACCCCGATCAGGTGCAGGATGGAGTAGATCAGCATCGAGCCGTGGCCCGCCGACAGCACGAAGCGGTCGCGGTCGGGCCAGTCGGGATCGGCCGGATCGAACTTCATGTGGCGGGTCCACAGCACCGCTGCGGCGTCGGCCATGCCCATGGGCATGCCGGGATGGCCGGATTTGGCCGCCTCCACCGCGTCCATGGACAGGGCGCGCACGGCGTTGGCGAGCGGTTTGATCGCTTCGGGATCGAGCTTTGACATGGCGGCCTCGACGGGGATTGGGGGCGGGAAACACGAGTTACACGGATTCGGCCGCGATGGCGCGAAGCGGATCGAAGGGCGGGCGCGGCGATGAACGGCCCGATCTTTGCGCCTAACTGGCCTCAAAGCGGCGCGCGATCAAGACCGCGCTGCGCCGGGCGCCCCGCAAAGCGGCGATGCGCTCTTGATCGCAGGGCGCCGAGCCATGAGGTTAAAGCCCACCTTGCACCGCCCCGGATGATCCATGACGCCGCTGAAGTCGGAATACCGTCTCGCCCTCGAGGCCGGCGCCCAGGCGCTCGAAGCCGCGCTGTCGGGGCTGGACGCGGAAGGCGCGCTGAAGCGCGCCCTCACCGAGATCTATCCAGGCGAGGTCTGCGCGGTGAGCAGTTTCGGCGCGGAGAGCGCGGTGATCCTCCACCTGGTGTCGCACGTGGCGCCGGAGACGCCGGTCCTGTTTCTCGACACCGGCAAGCTGTTTGACGAGACCCTGCGCTATCGCGATGCGCTCGCCGATCGCCTGGGCCTCACCAGCATCGTCACCTTGACCCCGGATCCGAACCATCTCGCCGCCGATGATCCGGACGGAACGCTGCACGCGCGAAACACCGACATGTGCTGCCATATCCGCAAGACCCTGCCCCTGATCAAGGCGCTGCGGCCCTACAAGGCGTGGATCTCCGGGCGCAAGCGTCACCATGGCGGCGAACGCGCCGCTTTGCCCCGGGTGGAGATTCAGGACGGCAAGCTGAAGCTGAATCCGCTCTATGACTGGCCGCGCGAGGACATCGAGGCGTATTTCAAGCGCCATGACCTGCCCGGCCATCCACTGGTGGCGCAGGGCTACCCCTCCATCGGCTGCCTGCCGTGCACGGCGCCGGTGAGCGACCCCGCCGCCGATCCGCGCGCCGGGCGCTGGGCCGACGAGGACAAGACCGAGTGCGGCATCCATATCGCCGAGGACGGCACGGTGACGCGGGCTTGACGCCTCAGCCGCTCACCCCGATCCGGCTGGCGACGTCCCGGGCCACCGCGTCCAGCGGGCCGTCATCGCCGGACAAGAGGGCGCGCGCCAGATCCTTGCCCAGCTCCACCCCGTACTGGTCGTAGGCGTTCACGCCGTAGAGCGCGGCCTCCACGAACACCTTGTGTTCGTACAGCGCGACCAGGGCGCCGAGGCTGTAGGGATCCAGCTTCGGCAGGATCAGCGTCTGGCTGGCGCGGCCGCCGGCGATGGCCGTGTGAGCGGCCCTCTCTCCCTCACCGTCGCGTCCTTGCGTCAGCGCCGCGCCCTGGGCGGCGAGATTGGCGTTGAGGGCCCGCGCGCGCTCATCCCGGGTGAAGTCCGGATCGGCGATGGCGATGAAATCCACCGGCGCCTCGTCCTGGCCCTGGTGCAGCCACTGGAACACCGAGTGCTGCAGGTCCGACCCGCGCCCGCCCCACACCAGCGCGCCGCATTGTCCGGGAGGCTGGGCCGTCCCGTCGGCGCGCACGGATTTTCCGAGACTTTCCATCTCCAGCTGCTGGAGATAGGACGGCAGGCGTTCGAGCCTTGAGGAATAGGCCGCGACGCAGCGCGAGGGCAGGCCGCGCCCGGCCCGGTTCCAGACATCGGCAAGGCCCTTGGCGAGCACCAGGTTCACCTCGGCTTCGGCCGTGACGGCGTGGTCGTCCATGGCCCGCGCGCCGGCGAGCAGCTGGTCAAAGGCCTCCGGCCCGAGCCCCAGCTCCAGGCTCAGCCCGGCCGGCGACCACAGCGAATAGCGCCCGCCCACACCGTCCTCGAACGGGAAGATGCGGTCCGGGCCGATCCCGAACGCCGCCGCCTTGTCCGGCGCGGCGGTGGCGGCGGCGAAGCGCGCATCGGCGCCGGCCTCGCCCAGGGCCTCCACAAGCCAGGCCCGCGCCGCCCGGGCGTTCATCAGGGTCTCCTGGGTGGTGAAGCTTTTGGAGACCACCACGATCAGGGTCGTGGCCGGGTCGGCGCCCTCCAGCGCGTCGTCGAGATCGGCCGGGTCGAGATTGGACACGAACCGCGCCTCGACCCCCGGACGCCGGAAGGCTTTGAGCGCATCGTACACCATGCGCGGCCCGAGATCGGAGCCGCCGATGCCGATATTCACGATCCGGCGCACCGGATGGCCGCCCAGAACATCGTCGTGCGCGAGGCTCTGCGCGAAGGCGCGGGTCCTTGCGCTTGCGTCCCTCAGGCGCTGCGCAAGCGCCGTGTCGGCCAGCAGATCGGGATTGCGGCAGGCCGGATGCAGCACCGCGCGGCCTTCGGTGGGATTGGCGATCTCGCCGGCGTAGAGCGCCCGCAGGCGGTCCTGCACGCCATGGCCGCGCGCCAGATCGAGCAGCGCGCCCCAGGCCTCAAGATCCAGGCGCTGGCGCCGCAGGTCCAGGCTGAGCCCGGCGGCGGCGAACTGCAGCGCCCCATCGCGGCCGGGTTGGTCCAGAAGGGCGGTCATGTCCGCCTGCGCCAGGCGCCGGGCGTGGGATTTCAGAGCGTCGGGCGTCATGAGGTCTCAGTGTCCTGGCTGGGTTTCACCGCCGCCCAGATGAGCACGGTCAGACCCCCTTCTATACCTTCCGGCTCCAGCGCGCGCAGCACTTCAAGGTCCAGCCCGGCGGCGTGCAGCCAGGCCGTGACCTGCGCGGGTGGGAAGCCGAGATGGCGGTGGTGATGCTCGGTCCGGAGCGCGTCGTGGCGGTGTTCGGCGAAATCGACGACCACCAGCAGCCCGCCCGGCGCCAGCACGCGGGCGCACTCGCTCAGGGACGCCGCCGGGTCTTCGAGATAGTGAAGCACCTGGTGCAGAGTGACGAGATCGGCGGACCCGTCCTCCACCGGCAGGGCGGTGGCGTCGGCCTGGCGCACGAACCGGCTGGCGAGGCCGGCTTCGGAGAGCTTGGCGCGCGCCACGTGGAGCATCTCCAGCGACAGGTCGACGCCCATTCCGTCTTCGGCGATGTCGCTGAACAGCTCCAGCATCCGGCCGGTGCCCGTGCCCACGTCCACATGCTGGGCGAAGCGGCGTCCGGCGGCGACGTCCAGCAGCGCGTCCTCGACCGCCGCCTCCGAAAAGTGCATCGAGCGGATATGCGCCCATTGCTGGGCCGCGGCCTCGAAAAAGCGTTCGGCGTTCTTCGAGCGCAGGCGCTTGATGTCCGCCAGGCGCTGGCGGTCCCGCTGCACCTGCGGGTCTCCGGTGTCGGTGGATTCCTCGACCAGGGCGGCCAGGCGCGACACCGGCCCGGTGCGCACGAGCCGGTAAAAGACCCAGCCCCCCTCGGGAAACCGTTCGCACAGCCCGGCGTCGGCGAGGAGTTTGAGATGGCGCGACACCCGTGGCTGGCTCTGGCCGAGCACCTGCATGATCTCGCTGACGGTCATCTCGCCATTGGCCAGAAGCGAGACGATCCGCAGACGCGTCGGCTCGGCCAGCGCCTTCAGCTTGCCGAGCAATTCATCCTGCATGCGCGCGCTCCGAACCCATGGCCTATGGGTTAGCCCCGTGAGCGCAAAAAGTCACTCTCCGGCTGAACCGGCGACACCAAGGTCTTTCAGTAGGGCGGGAATCTGTTTCTTCAGTTTGAAGAAGCCTCGATCGGCGTGGGGGTGGAAAGCCCGGTCCCAGTCGCGGCGCAACTCCACCAGGGCGACGCCCGCCGCCTCCAGATCCGGCTTCATCTGCGCCAGCCGGTCAGCGAGCGGACCCACGGCCGGGCGCTGGGTGACGATCTGGCGCGCCCCGGCCGACCGGGCCGCCTCGACGAGCTCTGCGCCCGCCCCCAAGGCGATGATCTGAGAGGAGAAATGCGCCGCGGCGCGGGCCGCGGCGTCTTCCAGCGCGCCGGCGGTGAAGGCGGAGGCTTGGTCCCCGGCGTCCAGCGGACTGCGCAGATCGGTCGCGCCGAGGCTCGCCACGGCGCGCACGTCCAGCCTGTCGGCGCCCCAGCTTTCCGCGTGCCCGTCCTCGTCATGGACGAGGATCAGCGTCGGCGCCTCGGGATCGGGCCGGTCCGCCGGGCGCAGCGGCGAGGGATCGGGGTGCTCGAGACCGGACTCCAGCGGCGGGGCTTCGGACGAAAGGTCCCGGCCCTGCACCGCGAAGCGGCCATCGGTGTATTTTTCGATATTGGAGGCGCGCGCCAGATAGGTCTTGCCCGGAGTCTGCAGGCCGCACACCCAGCGCCAGCCCAGCGTGTTGGACGCCGCATCCCCGTCCATCAGATGACGGTGGAAGAAATCCGCGCCCAGAGCCCAGGGCAGGCCCAGCGTATAGACCCAGATCGAGGCGAACCACATACGCGCGTGATTATGCAGATAGCCGTACCGGACGAGTTCGTCCGCCCAGGCGTCGAAACAGGCGAGACCGGTCTCGCCCGACACCGCCGCCTCGTACCGTTCACGCAATGCGCCGTCCTTTTCGACGGCGCTCAGATCACGCCGGACCTGCCCGCGATAGGCGCCCCAGACCGACGGCCGCTGCTCCAGCCAGCCCTTCCAGTAGGTGCGCCAGCACGCTTCCTGGATGAACTTTTCGGCCGGAGCGAGCCCGTGGCGCACCAGCGCCGCCTCCACCAGCTCGCGCTCGCTGATGAGACGATGGCGAACATGGGGGCTGAGCCCTGAGACGTTGGACCGGTCCGCCGGTCCGAAATCATGATTGCGCCGGCCGGCGTAGACGCGGGCCATGGAGGGCGTGAAGGCCTTCAGCCGGTCGAGGGCCGCGTCCCGGGTGGGCGCGAAAGGAGCGGGGAGGGGCGCCGGGGAATCGGCGGCGAAGAGATCGGTCTGTGTCATGAGGACGGACATAGTCCGCAGCCTAGTCTTCGGCCACGCCCCCCAGCGTGAACAGGACGAATTCGAATTTCACCGAGCTGGACGGCTCCAGATTGCCCACCGTGATGTTTTCGCGCTGCCAAAACACGCGGAATAACGTGCACTCGTCGCCATACGCGAAGCCCGCCGATTGGGAGCGCTCCTCTCCACGGCTGATGTCGTAGGTTCCCCTGTAGAAGGCCGAGAGATTGCGGTGCAGCTGTACGGAACCGCGCCATTGCACCTCCCGCCTGTCGACGCGGGAGGCGTCATCGGAGATGTCGAGATAGGAGACGCTCGCGGTCGCGCGCCAGACATTCACCCCTGCCGCCGCCTCGATGCGGTTTACGTCAAAGTCCTCGCTGTCGAGGCGGGCTTCGGCTTCGGCGTAGGCCGGCCCCAGATTGAGCCTGACATCTGCGACCCAGTCCGACTCGTCCTCGAAGACGCCGCTGGCGGGCGAGAACCGTTCGTCGCCGCCGGCCAGCCTGTAGCTGCGTCCGAAGAAGGCCTCGAACCCGTAGACGTCAAACTGATCGACGATCTCGAACTCCAGGCCGGAATCCAGTCTCACGCCGTCCTCGAACACGTCGAAGCCGGGCGACCGCACAGGGGAGAACAGAATGCTCCGGTTCAGGTCCAGGCTCTGCGAGTCCTCGACGCGCGGGCGCTCGTCGGGGTCGCCGCCATTGGACGCGATCAGCGCCGTGCGCGGCGCGACGATCAGGTCGAATCTTTGGCCAGGCCGGATAAACGGGTAGGCCACATCCAGCGCAGCGGCGCCGCGAGCGCGTGTGAAGTTTCGAACCGTATCGGGCCCGCCGACCACGTCCTGCGTCTGGCGATAGGCGTCCACGCGTCCGGTGGCGGAAAACTCGGCGCGCACGCCGCCGGGCACGATGACGGGCCGCGACCAGTCTGCGCCGAGAGTGACCCGCGCATAATCGTCTCCCAGTTCCCGGCGCAGATTGACCGAGTTCGCGAAGAGGTCGAAGTCGCCAAGCCGGAACGGCAGTTCTCCGTCCATCGCGAAGCGCCAGTAGGGCGCCATGTAGGGCAGCCGATCGTCGTCGAAGCCGTCGGCCAGCCGGTCGAATGCGACAACTGAAACATCGGTGTAGTAGTGGTCACCCTTGCCCGCGACATAGACCTGATTGACCAGCGTCCGGGTCTCTTTGAACTGAAACAACGATGAGCTGTCGTCGGGAGATTCGGAGTAGTCGTAGCGGCGAAGATAAAGATCCTCGCTGGCGGCCTGCACGCCGAACCCCCACCGCCACTCTTCGGCGATGTCGAACTGCCCTTCCGCAAAGAGGTGGCCGCGAAGCTGCTCCGGCCCGAAGAACCCGTCCTTGTCGAACTCCTGCTCATAGGTGGCGCTCGTCTCCACGTCGATCATGCCGGAGTAGAAACGCTTGCGGTAATCCAGCTCCAGCAGCGGCGCCACCTCGGTCATGACGCGCGGTGCGACCACCAGATCCTGCGACGGACCGATCGCGAACAGATAGGGCTGCTGGTAGCTGAAGCCGAGCCGGTCGGAGATGTCTATGCTGGGTATCAGGAGTCCGGACTTGCGCTCGGCGCTGGGATCGGCGTGGGCGAAGACCGGGGAGTAGAAAACCGGCACGCCCGCCACTTCCAGGCGCACGTTGCGGTAATAGATCATGTCGTCGTCGAGATCGCGGATCACCCGGTTTGCGCGCAGGCGCCAGGCGGGGTCGCCGCCGTCCTCGCACAGCTCGCAGGCGGTGTAATACGCGTTGGTTAGCTCCACCGAGCCGTCAGGGCGGCGCAGGGCCGACGCAGCCGCGGCGCGCCCCTGATTCTCCAGCAAGGTCGCAAAGCCGTAGGCGACGCCTTCGCGCATGGCGTCGTCGAGGACCAGCTCCTCTGCAAACTGGGCCGGCAGCTCGCCCTCATAGATGCGGACGCCGCCGCGCGCCGTCACCCGGCCGGTGGCGGTCTCATAGACGATTTCATCGGCGTGGATGACCCTGTCGTCCGACGCCAGGCGCACCGATCCGCGGGCGATATAGACGCCGTCCCCGCGGCGTTCCTCCAGCGTGTCGGCTTCCATAAAGACCCGGTCGGATTCAGAGGAATCCGGCGCATCGGACCGATTGAACGAGGCCTGGGCGAGGGCGGCGGGGCTGGCCGTCGCCATGAGCGCCGCCGCCAGCACCGCTGGGCGGGCTCCCCGTGATATCACTGATCTCACGCCGACCCCTCCGTGGTGGTGCGCCCCGTCTTTGTTCGGGTTTAGCGGATCGCTCATCCGGCGTCCATGCGCCCCCTCGGCCCTGCTGCGCCGCGACCGTCTTGCCCCGCCGTCGCGATACAGGCGTCGAGATGATCGCGGCGTGTTGTGGTGAAGAGGCTGCACTCGGCGCGCGCCGTATGGACGGCGAAAGCCAGGCCGTCGGGAACAGTCGTCCGGCCTCGTCCGGCCCGGCCGGCTGCGCGGGCGCGGATCGCCCTGGTCATTGCGTAGAGGTCGCTTTTCCGGCGCGGCGTCCGCAAGGCGGGCGGTGCGTCGCCGGCGGTCTCGATGGCGAATACGCACTTGCCGGCGTCGCGCGCCCGCGCGAGCCGCGCCGTCTCCGCCGGGCCCAGAAAGGGATGGACGGGCGCCATGATCGCGCCGAAGCGCGCAGCCGCGATCGGCGCGTCCAGCTCGGCGCCGCGCCCGGCCGCACCGAGCACGGCGAAGGCGCCGGCCCGCGCCAGTGCGTCCAGCCGGTTCAGCAGCGCCGGCGTCAGCTCCTCCGCCCCGGCCCCGTGCAGGAACAGCAGGTCCACGCCCTCGACGCCGAGACGCTCCAGGCTTGCACGCACGCTCGCCTCCACCGCGTCCGGAGAAAAATCGCGCGTGCGCCGCGCCAGGCCTGAACTTGAAAGTCCGACCTTGGTGGAGATCACCAGCGCGGCCCGGCCGATCTCGCGGACGGCCGCGCCGAGGCGGCGCTCAGCCTCGCCGTTTCCATACGCCGGCGCGGTGTCGAAAACGCTTACGCCGCCCGCGTAAGCGGCGGTGATGAGATCCAGCGTCGCCTGACGGGCCACAAGCGGCGTGCCGTGGGCGCCGGAGACACCGAACCCGAGTTTTGACAGCGAAAGGCTCATGGACGGAACGCTAGGCGCGGTCGCGTGCGAAGGCTAGCGCCCACGCTCCTCGACGATGACGATCGCCGCGCTTATGGCCTCGTCGATGGTCATTTCGGTGGTGTCCAGCTCCACCGCGTCGTCGGCTTTCAGGAGCGGCGCGTCGGCGCGGCTGGCGTCGCGGGCGTCACGCTGAAGAAGCTGGCCGAGCACCTGCTCGAAGCTGATCTCCTCGCCGCGATTGACCAGCTCGGCCTGGCGGCGCCAGGCGCGGCTCTCCTCGCTGGCGGTGACGTAGAGCTTCACCTCGGCGTGCGGCGCGATGACGGTGCCGATATCGCGCCCGTCCAGCACCGCCCCGCCCGGCTGGGCCGCAAAATCGCGCTGGATGTCCAGTAACGCCTTGCGGACGGCGGGATGGGCGGAGACCACGCTGGCCGCCTGACCGGCGCCGGCGGTGCGGATCTTCTGCTCGTCGATGGCGGCGAGATCCAGCGCGCGCGCCGCCGCTTCGGCGGCGGCGGCGTTCTCGGGCGGCTGCCCGGCTTCGGCCAGCGCGACGGCGACGGCGCGGTACAGTGTTCCGGTGTCCAGGTGCGGCAGGCCGAATCGGGCGGCGAGCGCGCGCGCGATCGTGCCTTTGCCGGACGCCAGCGGGCCGTCGACTGCGATGATCATCCGTCCAGCTTTTCCATCTCGCTCTCGGAGATGTCGAAATTGGCGTAGACCGTGCTCACGTCGTCAAGGTCCTCAAGGGCCTCCATGAGCTTCATCATGGTGGCGGCCTTGTCGCCCTCGACCTCGATCGTGTTCTGGGGACGCCAGATGATGTTTGCGCTCTTGGCCTCGCCGAACGTCTCCTGCAGCGCCGCCGCGACCTCGGCGAGGTCTTCGCGGGCGCAGAACACCACATGCTCGGGCGCGGGCTCGCCGTCGTCATCAAGCAGGTCCTCGCGCTGGACGTCCTCGGCGCCGGCCTCGATGGCGGCCTCCAGCATGGCCTCCTCGTCGGCGACCGAGAGCGGGAAGCGGATCTCGCCGACCTGGTCGAACATGAAGCTCACCGAGCCGGTCTCGCCCAGATTGCCGCCGTTCTTGGAGAACGCGGTGCGCACCTCTGCGGCGGCGCGGTTCTTGTTGTCGGTGGAGGCCTCCACGATGACCCCGACGCCCGCCGGGCCGAAACCCTCATAACGGATGTCGAAATACTCCTCGACATCGCCGCCGGCCGCCTTGGTGATGGCGCGCTCGATATTGTCCTTGGGCATGGACTGGCCCTTGGCGTTCTGCACCGCCAGGCGCAGACGCGGATTCATGTCCGGGTCCGGTCCGCCCATCTTCACCGCGACCATGACCTCCTTGGAGAGCCGCGAGAACAGCTTGGCCCGGGCCTTGTCCTGACGGCCCTTGCGGTGCTGGATGTTCGCCCATTTAGAGTGGCCGGCCATGCGAAAGACTCCTCAAGCGGCGGCGGCGGACGCGCAGCAGGCCCGTCCCGCGCGCGAAGGCGGGCGTTCTAACCCATCGCGCGCGCCGGGCAAAGACCTCACGGCTTTGCGCTTCACCGTGAAGCGTGGCAATCAGGCGGCCCTTGGATCACTCGACTGGACCTCGCGCCATGACCGTCATCGCCGTCATCCCCGCCCGCTACGGCTCGACCCGCTTTCCCGGCAAGCCGCTGCACGAGATCGCGGGCGTCCCCATGGTGGAGCGCGTGCGGCGGCTGGCCGCCGCGGCGCCCTCCATCGACCGGGTGATCGTGGCCACCGATGATGAACGCATTCGGGACGCAACGGCCCGGTTCCACGGGGAATCGGTGATGACGCCGGCCGCCTGCCGCAACGGCACCGAGCGCGCCTTCGAGGCGGTGAAAACCTTCGCAAGGCCTGACGACGTCATCGTGAATCTCCAGGGCGACGCCCCGCTCACCCCGCCCTGGGTCATCGACGCGGCCGCCAGGGCCATGGCCGAGGACCCGTCGCTGGAGCTGGCCACCCCGGCGGTCGCCCTGACCGAGGACGCCTATGCGAAACTCGCCAGCGCCAAGGCCGCGGGCGAGGTGGGCGGCACCACGGTGGTGTTCGACAAGTTCCTGAACGCGCTGTATTTTTCGAAGGCGATCATCCCCTTCCGGCGCGAGGATGCGGGCGTTCCGATCTACAAGCATATCGGGCTTTACGCCTACCGGTTCCGCGCTCTGGAACGCCTCGTGGCGCTGGAGCCGTCGCCGCTGGAGCGCACTGAAAGCCTTGAGCAATTGCGCGCGCTGGAGAACGCAATCCCCATCCGAATCGTCCTCACCGACTATCGCGGCCGCACGCCCTGGAGCGTGGACTCCCCGCGTGACGCCGAGATCGCCGCCGACATCATCGCCCGCGAAGGGGAGATCGTCTGAGTCATGCTGCTGATTCTGGCCCGCCACGGCAACACGTTCGGCCCCGGCGACACCCCGGTCTGGGTGGGCGCCAGGGAAGATTATCCGCTTGTAGACAAGGGCCTGGAGCAATCGCGCGCCATCGGCGCGGCGCTGAAGGCAGCCGGCGTCGCGCCGGACCGCATTCTCGCAGGCCCCCTGTTGCGCACGCGGACCGGCGCGGCGTTGGCGGCTGAGACCTGCGGCTTCGCCGGGGAGGTGGAGATCGACGACCGCCTCAAGGAAATCGACTACGGCGTCTGGGGCGGAAAATCCGACGCCGAGATCGCCGAGCGCTGGGGCGCGGCGGCGATCGAGGCCTGGCGCGAGCGGTCCATACCCCCGGCCGGCGCCGGCTGGTCGCCAGGCCCGTCGCAGATCGCCGCGGACGCCCGCGCGGTCTATGAAGCGGTGACGCGCGAACGCGGCGAGGATCATGTGGTCCTGCTCGTCACATCCAACGGGATCCTGCGCTATTTTCATGCGCTGGTCTGCGATCCCGAAAGCCCGACGGAGGACGCCAAGGTGAAGACCGGCCATATGGGCGCGGTGCGTGTCGACGGTCTGGCCGCGGAGCTCCTGTTCTGGAACACGCCGCCGGAAGTGGCCGCCGAGCGGCTGAAAGGCGCCGCTTCGTGAGCCCGGCGCGCAAGGTGCGGATCTATACCGGCGCCGTCTTCTTTTTCTGGATCGCCGTCAGCACGCTCTTCATCATGGCCGGCGGGCTGGGCCTGGCCGCGTCGGCCGGTTTTCTCGGGCTGATGTGGGCGCCGATGCTGGTCTGGCCCGCCCTCATCGCGATCCGGGCGCGACCGCCGGCCCTGATTGCGTTCATGGCTTTCATCGGTTTTGCGGTCCTCAGTCTGGCGTGGTCGCCCTATGAGCGGCCGGACCAGGCGCTCAAGCTGGCCCTGCTGACGCCGCTCTTCATGCTCGTTCCCTTTGCAATCGCGCGGCTCGACGCCCCGCGCCGTCTGCGCTTTGCGGCGTTCACGGCGATCATGCTCCTGGTCGCCTCCGCCTATTTCGTCGTCGAAAGCCTGTTCGGCGCGCCGGTCGCCCACTTCGTGAAAGCGTCGTCCGGCGAGGCGCCTGCGGGGCCGGATGCCCTCGGCCTGGCCCACCGAACCCTGTCACGGGGCGCCAGCGCCTTCATCCTCGTCGCAGGCCCGATGGTGATCTGGCTCTGGTCCAGGACCTGGCGGATCGCCGCCGGCATGCTGGCGCTGAGTGTGATGGCGAGCGCCCTCGCCTTCAACATGGACGCGAACATAGCAGCGCTCGCCGCGGGCGTCCTGCTGGCCGCGGCGGCGTACCTCAATCCCCGTTTCGTCTTGCCTGGCCTGTTCTACGCAGCGGCGGCCCTGGTCGCCCTCACCCCGATCCTCCTCGGCGCGATCGTCGCCTCGACGCCGGACGATCTGGCGAACATGCTGCCGCTGTCCTGGCATCAACGTCTTGAAATCTGGCGATATGCGCTCGCCCGCCTCGCCGAAGCTCCCCTGTTCGGGCTGGGCCTCGACGGCTCGCGCATGCTGGAGGACATGACGATGCTGCGGGGCTACCCGCTCGCTCTTGTCCCGCTCCATCCCCACAACGGCGCGCTGCATATCTGGGTGGAGACCGGCGCGGTCGGGGCCGGTCTCGCCGCAGCGGCGCTGTTGCTGACCGGCCGCACGCTGGCCCACGCATCGCCGGCGCCTGCCGTGGCCGCGGGACTCGCTTTCTGTGCGACGGTCTGGTTCATGCTCACCCTCCTCGGCTACGGCGTGTGGCAGGAGTGGCACCATGGCGCGCTCAGCCTTGCGGTCGCCGCGTGCTTCTTCAGCCAGCCGGGCGAGATCGGGGATACGGCCAGGCACGCCTTCCGCCGGCGCTAACGGAACACATCCTGCATGACGGCTCACGGAACCGGCGCAGAAAGCAGCCGGACGGGAGGAGAGGGCCGTCATGACGTCTCGAAGTGAAGCACTCGCGCCTGGAAGCGTCGTTCGCCCGTGCGGGCGAACCGGGCCGCGAGTCTTCCTGTGGACAGATCTGATCGCGCTCACCCTGGCGAGCTACGCCGGCATCGGGGTCAATCTGGCCCTGAACGCCGCGCCCTCGCAGGGCTGGGTCATGCTCAGCGTCGCCGCCGCGCTCGGCCTCGTCGCCTTCCTGCGAACCAAGGGCCATTACCGCAACCGTCAGGCCCTCGCCGACCAGATCCGCCCGGTGATGGTGGGGTGCGCCCTGGCGATCCTCACGGTCTCGACCGCCCAGCTCGCCCTGGGCGAGGCCGGGATGGATGCGGGCTCCATCACGAGATGGCTTCTCGCCCCGGTGCTGATCATCGCCGCGCGCTACGCCGCACGCGAAGCGCTCAAGGCCTCGTCGGACTGGTTCGAACCGGTTGTTCTGATGGCGCCGCGCGGAGAGGTCGCGGCGAGCCGCGCCCTGCTGGACGGCAATGACGGGCATGGCCTGTGCGTCGCCCGGACCCTCGATCTTTCAAGCTTCCGCGGTCTTGATGATGCGGCGCTTGGCGCGCGCCTGGAGGAACTGGCGAACGAAACCGTGTTCCTTGCGCCCGACGCGGAGCACCAGGGCGTGGCGAGCCGGATCGCCGGCCGCCTGAGCGCTCGGGGCGCGCCGTTCTATTATCGTCCCGCCCTCGGCCGCATCCCGACCCAGAAAATCGACCTCCTGGACGCGCCGCCCGCAGACGGGCTCGTGATCCGGGTCTCGGACAGTCTCGCCCGCCCGCTGGCCCAGGCCGCGAAACGCGGCTTCGACCTCGCCGCCGCGGCGCTGGCTCTGGTCCTGCTCAGCCCGGTGCTGGTGGTGATCGCTGCGCTGATCCGTCGTGACGGCGGGCCGGCCCTGTTCCTCCAGGCGCGCGCCGGGCGCGGCGGGGCCGTGTTCCAGTGCTACAAGTTCCGCACCATGAGTGTGGACGCAGAAGACCGGCTCAGCGCCTTGCTCGCCAGCGATCCGGACAAGCGCGCCCAATGGGACGCCTACCAGAAGCTCGATCACGATCCGCGCGTGACCGGCGTCGGCGCCTTCCTTCGCCGCGCCAGCCTTGATGAGCTGCCCCAGCTGATCAATGTGTTGAAGGGCGAGATGAGCCTCATCGGCCCGCGTCCCATGCTGCTGAGCCAGCGCGCGCTTTACGGCGCGTCCCTGGACGCATACGAGCGACTGCGCCCAGGCCTGACCGGTTTCTGGCAGGTCAACGGCCGCAACAGGACGACGTTCGAGGAGCGCGCCCGCCTGGATGACTGGTACGCGCGCAACTGGTCGCTCTGGCGCGACGGTGTGATCCTTGTGCGCACAGTGCGCGAGCTGGTGTTCGCCGGCGGGCGCTAGGTCTTTTCCAGAACCAGAATGTCCTGAAAGTCGCTGCGGGGGACGGGCTCTCGCCAGTCTCCCGGCTGCAGCGCCTGCGCAGGGTGCAAGCCCGCCGCCTCGCACCATGCGGCGAAGTGCGCGGCGTCAAAGCCGATCGCGCGTTCCGGGTGGCGGGGATCGGCGGCGAACGCCGCATCTCCGCAGGGTTTCAGGGCGAGACGCGCCGCACCGCCTGCGAGCGCCGCTGCGGCGGCCTCGTCCACGATGAAAGCGGTCAGGAACAGCCGACCGCCCGGCTTCAGGACCCGGCCGGCCTCGGCCAGATACGCTGCGGCGACCTGCGGCTCCACATGGGTGAAGAGCGAGGTGGCGACCGCCAGGTCGAGGCTCGCGTCGTCGGCGGGGAAGCGATAGCGCGACGCATCCGACCCGTTCCGGCCATACTCGCGATTGGCCAGGCCGGCGTGGACGAAGCGGATCGCGCATCGGCCCTTCGACACGCGCGCGGCGAAGGCGAGGCCGGACCGGGCGATGTCGAACCCGGTATAGGCGCCGGCTTCATCCAGAAAGGCGCACATGGGGATCGCGAGACGCCCGGCGCCGCACCCGATGTCCAGGACGTGGTGGGACGGGTTCAGCCGCGCCGCCGCGCGGACCTGCAAAAACAGGCGCGTGCCGCCGCCATAGAAATCGCCGCCGCCCACATTGTGCACGACCCGCCACGGCCGCGGCCGTGGGTCGCGCAATCGTACCGGAAGGTCCTTCAGGTCGCCGGCGACATTCCAGACGAAATTGACCATGGGTCGCGGCGCGCCCCGGTGGATCAGCTGCTTCACCGTCTTGATCATGGCTCCCGTCCGCTCCCCCAGCGCGACTGCGCTTTTGCCAAAGTGTTATGCTTGATGTCTATATCGGTCGGACTTTCATTCGAAGACGCTGGAGCGCGCCATGCAGATTTTCCTCGATACCGCCGATCTCAGCGAAATCGAAGCGCGTCTGGGCTCGGGTCTTGTCGACGGGATCACCACCAATCCCTCCCTCATCGCCAAGTCCGGCGCCGACGTGTTCGAGCGCGTCAAAGCGATCTGCGACGCAGTGGACGGACCGGTCAGCGCCGAAGTCGTGGCGACCGACTTTGACGGCATGATAGCGGAAGGCCGCAAGCTGGCCGGTATCGCGCCGAATGTCGTGATCAAGCTGCCGCTCACCGTCGACGGCCTGCGCGCCTGCAACACTTTCGCCCATGACGGCGTGCAGACCAATGTGACTTTGTGCTTCTCGGCCAACCAGGCGCTTCTCGCGGCCAAGGCCGGCGCCAGCTATATCTCGCCCTTCGTCGGGCGAATCGAAGACGCCGGCGGTGACGGGATCGAGCTGTTGCACGCCATTCGGGCGATCTATGACCAGTATGGCTACGAAACCGAAATCCTCGCCGCGTCTCTGCGCGGGCCCGCTCATGTGGAGGCCGCCGCGCTGGCCGGATGCGACGCCGCGACGATCCCGGCGAAAGTCTTCGACGCGCTCTACGCGCATCCGCTCACCGACACGGGCCTTGCAACCTTCCTGTCCGACTGGAAAGCCACCGGGCGGGGCGCTCTGGTCTAGCACCTATCGCTTCACCGGGTGAATGATCCGGGCGCGGATGGCGCCGTCGAGGGCTCCGATGCGATCGAGCAGATCGGCGGGCGCGCTCTCCAGATCCGCGATGGCGTAGCCGTATTCGCCCTCGGTCTGGAGATATTGGGCCGCCACGTTGGCGCCGGCCTGCTCCGCGGCTTCGTTGAGGCGGCGCAGGAAACCCGGCTTGTTGATATGGGGCACGATGACCCGCACGCGCCCCTCGGCGATGGGGCCTGGCTCCACTTGCGGGAAATTCACCGCGTGGCTGGTGGCGCCCTCATAGAGGAACTTGGCGAGCTTGGTGGCCGCGTCCGTCCCGATCGCCTGCTGGGCCTCGGCGGTCGAGCCGCCGATATGGGGGGTCAGGATGACGTTCGGGCAGGACACCAACGGGCTGTCGAAGCGCTCGTCCTTGCTCTTCGGCTCCACCGGAAAGACGTCCACGGCCGCGCCGGCGAGATGCCCGGATTTCAAAGCGGCTGCGAGGGCGTCCACGTCCACGAGATCGCCGCGCGCCTGATTGATCAGATAGGCGCCCGGTTTCATCTGCGCGATTTCCGCCTTGCCGATGAGGTTCCTCGTGCGCGCGGTGGACGGCACGTGCAGGGTGACCACGTCGCTCTCGGCCAGAAGCGCCGCCAGGCTCTCCATGGGCCGGGCGTTGCCGTGGGCGAGCTTGGGCTCGATGTCGAAATAATGGACATGCATGCCCAGCGCCGACGCGATCACCGAGAGCTGGGCGCCGATATTGCCGTAGCCGACAATGCCGAGCTTCTTCTTGCGCACCTCGTTGGAGCCCTCGGCGGTCTTCAGCCACTCGCCGCGCTGAATCGCGAACATCTTTTCCGGGATGCGGCGCATGAGCATGATGACGCTGGCGATGGTGAGCTCCGCCACCGAGCGCGTATTGGCGAAGGGCGCGTTGAACACCGGCACGCCGCGGCGCGCCGCAGCGTCCAGATCCACCTGATTGGTGCCGATACAGAAGCAGCCCACAGCCTCCAGCCGTTTGGCGGCGTCCAGCACCGCTTCGGTGATCTGGGTGCGCGAGCGGATGCCGATCACCTGAGCCGAGGCGACCTCGTCCAGAAGCGCTCCGGGGTCCGGCGAGCCGGCGGCGCGGCGCACGGCGACGGGGCCCAGCCCCTGAAGCGCGGAGTCGGCGTCCGGGTGCACGTTTTCCAGAAGCAGGGCGTCGAATGGAAGAAGGTCGGTCATGGCGCGTCGGGGTCCTCGCCGCAGGGTGCTGCAGTGCACCCACACCATGGCGAAACAGCAAGCGAAAGCAAGCCGGGACCGCCTCGCGCAGTGCGCCTCGGGACAGAGTGCGGCGCCGCGGAGCGTCGTGCCCGGGCTTTCGAAAGAGGGCTGCACGCCGTCCAGGACGATCCTGATCACCGGCGCGGCCGGATCCATCGGCTTCCACGCGGCGCGCGCCCTGGTTCCTCCACTGGTGGGCCGGTGCGGCGACAGCCGGCTGACGCGCCGGTTTGCGCGGACGGCCGCGCCGCCTATGGTCGGCGCAAGACACACAAACCGGAGCCCGCCCCATGAAAACCCGCGCCGCCGTCGCCTTCGCGCCCAATAAGCCCCTCGAGATTCACGAGGTCGATCTTGAAGGCCCCAAGGCGAGCGAGGTGCTGGTGGAGATCATGGCCACCGGAGTCTGCCACACCGATTCCTATACGCTGGACGGCAAGGACAGCGAGGGGCTGTTTCCTTCGATCCTGGGCCATGAAGGCGCCGGCGTGGTGCGCGAAGTGGGCGCGGGCGTGACGGGGCTGAAGCCCGGCGACCACGTGATCCCGCTCTACACGCCCGAATGCCGCCAGTGCAAAAGCTGCCTGTCGCAGAAAACCAATCTGTGTACGTCCATTCGCGCGACGCAGGGCCAGGGCCTGATGCCTGACGGCACCAGCCGGTTCTCGCTGAACGGCGAGAAGCTGCACCACTATATGGGCTGCTCGACCTTCTCGAACTTCACCGTGATGCCCGAGATCGCGTGCGCGAAGATCCGTGAGGACGCGCCCTTCGACAAGGTCTGCTATATCGGCTGCGGCGTCACCACCGGCGTCGGCGCGGTGATCTTCACCGCCGGCGTGGAGCCCGGCGCCAATGTCGCCGTGTTCGGGCTGGGCGGGATCGGGCTGAACGTGATCCAGGCCGCCCGCATGGTGGGCGCCGACAAGATCATCGGCGTCGATATCAATCCGAAGAAGCGCGCCATGGCCGAACAATTCGGCATGACGGACTTCGTGAACCCGAAGGAAATCGGCGCCGACAAGGTGGTGCAGGCGATTCTCGACCTTACCGGCGGCGGCGCCGATTACAGCTTCGACTGCACCGGCAACACCCATGTCATGCGCCAGGCGCTGGAATGCTGCCATCGCGGCTGGGGCGAGAGCGTGATCATCGGCGTGGCGGAAGCGGGACAGGAAATCTCCACCCGCCCCTTCCAGCTGGTCACCGGACGGGTCTGGAAAGGCTCGGCTTTCGGCGGCGCGCGCGGACGCACCGACGTGCCGAAAATCGTCGACTGGTACATGGACGGGAAGATCGATATCGACTCCCTGATCACGCACAAAATGCCGCTGGAGCGCATCAACGACGCCTTCGACCTGATGCATTCCGGCGAGAGCATCCGCTCGGTGGTGGAGTTTTAAGCTGACCGTCTATATCGACGCCGACGCCTGTCCCGTGAAGGACGAGGTCATCCGCGTGTCCGAGCGCCACGAGACCCAGGTCTTGCTCGTCTGTGACGGCGGCCTGCGCCGGCCGCAAAGTCCGTGGGCGGAGCTTGTCATCGTCGCCGAAGGCGCCGACGCCGCCGACGACTGGATCGCCGAGCGGATCGGGCCGGGCGATATCTGCGTCACCGGCGACATTCCCCTGGCCGACCGGTGTCTGAAGGCGGGCGGCAAGGCGATCGACCACCGCGGGACGATCTTTGACGCCCACTCGATCGGCTCGAAACTCGCCATGCGCGACCTGATGAGCGATCTTCGCAGCGCCGGGTCCATGGAGGGCGGCGGAGGGAGGCCGTTCTCGCCCCGGGACCGGTCCGACTTCCTCAATGCGCTGGAGCGCGTTTTTCAGGACATCAAGCGGGGCCGCTAGGCGCCGCTCCGCTTAACAAGGAGACGCCCCATGCAGATGAAATCGGAAACCCGCTGCTTCGGCGGCCGCCAGCAGGTCTGGACCCACGCCTCGAAGGAGACCGGCACGGACATGACCTTCGGGCTCTATCTGCCCCCCTCGGCCGAGGACGGGCCGGTTCCGGTGGTGCTCTATCTCTCCGGGCTCACCTGCACCCACGCCAACGTCATGGAGAAGGCCGGCGCCCAGCGCATCTGCGCGGAGCTGGGCCTCGCCTTCCTTGCGCCGGACACCTCGCCGCGCGGGACCGACCTGCCGGGCGAGCACGACAGCTATGATTTCGGCTCCGGCGCCGGCTTCTACGTGGACGCGGTTCAGGAGCCTTGGGCGAAGCACTACCGCATGGAGAGCTATGTCACCGGAGAGCTGCTGGAGGCGGCCGCAAGCGTCGCGCCGCTGGATCTCGACGCCGTCGCCATCACCGGCCACTCCATGGGCGGGCATGGCGCGCTAACCCTGGGCCTGAAGCGTCCCGACCTCTTCAAGGCGATCAGCGCGTTTGCGCCCATCGCCTCACCGATGAACTGCCCCTGGGGCGAGAAGGCGCTCACCGCCTATATCGGCCCGGACCGCGACGTCTGGCGCGCCCATGACGCTTGCGCCCTGATCGAGGACGGCAAGCGCGCGAAGGCCGGCATCCTCGTGGATCAGGGCCTCGCCGACGGGTTTCTGGAGGAGCAGCTGAAACCGGACCTGCTCGAAGCGGCATGCGCGAAAGCCGGCCAGAAACTCACCCTGCACCGCCAGACCGGCTATGATCACAGCTATTACTTCATCGCCAGCTTCATCGAGGATCATTTGCGCTGGCTGAGCGAGCAGCTTTAGGCAGGATCTGAAACATGCCCGCGACAGCACGCCTTCGGCCCTATCTTGCTCCGGTTATGTCACGGTTTCGGGCGTGGTCGGCATGGGCGATGTCGCTGTGCGTCAGCCTCACTCTGTGCGCCTGCGTCCGTGACCCTTTGCAGGAGGCTCCGCAATTCCGGGATGTCGCAATCGACGCTGAATTGGCGGACCGCCCTGACGCCGCCGCCTATGACCCGGAATCCCTGCTCATTTCGGCCACGGGAGCCGAGCTCAGCGCTGCCGAGAGAAACATCTTCCAGCCTCGCACCGACACTCCAGAATACACCTACGCAGCGCCTCTGGATTGGTCGGCGGACCCTTTCGAAGACGCCAATTGGCGCTTTCAGTTACATGCGTGGCGCATGCTGAACACACGCATTGTCGCTTACTCCAGAACCGGAGAACCGCATCACCTCGACCATTCACTTTTTATTATCCGCGACTGGAAGTCCTGGCACACCCAAGGGCGCCGCACCAGCTACAGCTGGGATGACATGGCCACTGGCCTGCGGGCTTCGATCCTCGCTTACCTAATCAATGAAGGGCGCGCGGGACGCTACAGTCCGGACGCGGCAGCGTGGAGCGACCTCATCATACTCGCGGATGCGCACACGGAGGTGCTCACCCGGCCCGGGTATATTCGCGATCATAACCACGGTCTGTTCGCGGCTCATGGCCTGATGGCGCTTTGCCGAGCCGCGCCAGAGCTGGAACGATGCGAGGCGGCGACCGCTCTAGCCTCAACGCGCATTCATGAGTTGTTCGATCAGCAATTCACCACCGACGGGGTCCATTCAGAGCATTCACCTTACTATCACTGGTTCGCTAAGGCTACCTTCGAGCGGCTTGCGTCGACTGGCTTCTACGAGGGCGCCGACCTCTCCGCTCGCCTTGAGGTGGTGCGTGAGGTTTCACCCTTCCTGCTGCATGCCGACGGGTCACAGCCCGGCGTCGGCGACACCGACCGACGCATCAGATCAGACGAACTGGCCCGCATCCCGCCGCCTCAGGCCGCGTGCTCTGACGAAGCGGAGCCTTGTTTGATAATCCGCCATTTCGACAAGGCCGGCTATATCTTGGTGCGCTCTGCGCTCGACGCTGCCGCGCCGCATTCCCTGTTCCTGACCTGCGCCTATCATTCCGATATTCACAAACACCATGACGAGCTGAGTTTCGAATGGTGGGCCTTCGGAGGCCTGATCCTTGCGGAGTCCGGCAAGTATGGCTTTACCGAAGATAACTGGCGCACCTTCGTCCTTAGTCGCGCCGCGCATAATTCGATCGACTTCGCAGGCGAGGAGCGGCGCTGGCGCGATCGAGCGACCTATCCTGGGGCCTGCACCGACGCGGTCGCCGAGACCGATGGAGTGGTGCGCGTGAGCGGACGCGTCGTGTTCGAAGACATTGAAGCCGCCCATGCCCGCGACATCCACTATCTCCCGAACCGCTCACTCACCGTAACCGACACGGTCAAGGGTGGGCGGGCCTTCACCCAGTGGTTCCACTTCGCACGCAGGGTGGAGCTGAGGCCGCTTCCCGAGCCAGGGCGATTTCGGGCAGACCTCGGACCGAATGCGCCGCATATCACGATCTCCACCGCCGCCGGCTGCAGAGCGGAAAGCGTTCGCGGGCGTCGAATTCCTTTGCAGGGCTGGATATCGGTCGCCTATGAAGAGATGGAGCCGCGATGGTCTCTGGCGGTGCACTGCCCTGGGGACACTCTCGCGGCCCAAGCAGTATTCGAAGTCGTGGACGACCTTGGGGGTCAGCTTGGGATCCGCTCCGACAGCTGACCGCCGACCCGGATCGGCTCGCAGCGCAGCGCGAGGCCGGTGGCGTCGTCGGTCTCCACGTAGAGGCCGCAGGCGCTCGCCTCACCGCTGGCCGTGACGAAGCGGCCGCCGCGCATGCCGGTGATGAAGCGGTTCACCGGCTCGTCCTTCTCCATGCCGATGACGCTGTCATAATCGCCGCACATGCCCGCATCGGTCTGATAGGCGGTTCCGCCCGGAAGGATGCGGTGGTCGGCGGTGGGGACATGGGTGTGGGTGCCCACCACGATGCTGGCGCGGCCGTCGCAGAACACGCCCATGGCGTTCTTCTCGCTGGTGGCTTCGCCGTGCATGTCCACCAGGATCGCATCGGCGACCTGGCCCAGCGGGCAGGACACGAGTTCCTTCTCCACCGCCGCGAACGGGTCCTCCAGCGCCTGCATGAACAGACGCAGCAGCACGTTCATCACCAGGATCCGCCGCCCGTCCGGCAGATCATAGAGCGACGCCCCCCGCCCCGGCGCGGCGCCCTCGCGATAGTTCACCGGGCGGAGCAGGCGCGGCTCGCGGGAGATGTAGGACAGGGTCTCGGACTGGTCCCAGGCGTGATTGCCCAGGGTGAGCACGTCGGCGCCGGCGTCATAAAGCTCGTTGGCCGTGCGCTCGGTGATGCCGAACCCGCCCGCCGCGTTCTCGGCGTTGACCACGACGAAGTCGAGCTTCAGCCGGTCGCGCAGGCCCGGCAGATGGTCCACCACCGCCTCGCGGCCCGACTTGCCGACCACGTCTCCGAAAAACGCAATGCGCATGACGCCTCCTCATGGAAGCGTGCGCATATAGCGCGCGCAGGCGGCGCTGGCCATGGCGGGGGCTGAGGCGGGCTTCAGCGGCTCGGGTCGGGTTCGGCTCCACAAAGCGCGCTGAACCGCATCGGTGCGCCTTCGGCCTCGGCGCGTTCCACCACCAGCTCAGTGCAGCCGGCGAAAAAACTCCGTCCCAGATAGATTTTCGGATCGTGACCGGGTGTGCGCAGGTCCTCGAACACCTCAATCACTTCGTGCGTCGGCTCATGATCGCCCGCCTCCACCTGGAAATCCGGCGCGACCTCTCCCAGAAGGCGCGTTACGGGACGCTCGCCCAGCATCATCGGCGGATCCACCTCGAACCGGGCGTGCGGCCAGACATTGCCGAACAGGCGGGAGGCGGGCGTCACCTCTGACACACGCGTCAGCCGTCCGGCGCGCGACAGGTAGAGCGTCGCCTTCCGGTTCACGGTCACCGGATCCTGATACAGCGCGAGATCGAAGGTGAATTCGAGATCGGCGAAATTCCGCTCGCCGCCGCGCGACGGGTCGACGGCGCTGAAGGTGACCTCGCTCAAGGCGCTCGTCGCGCCCGGCTCGCGATCGTCGATAAGGAGCCTGAAGCGCGACGCCGGGATTGCGCCAAACGAGATCGCCCCATCATAGTCCGGGTGGATATCGGCTTCCAGATCGAGCGCCCAGGCCTGTTCCTCCACGCCGGGGGGCACACGATAACGCGCCCGGCGCACCTCGCCAGTGACGATATGGTTTCCGTCGCGGATCTCCGCCGAGCCGAGACCGAACAGGACCGGCGGCAGGCTCAGCGCTTCAACGATCTCCCGGTTGAGGATCAGCACCGGTTCCTGGCGGGCCAGGAGAAGCAGGTTCAGGCTGCGTCCTTCCACCTCGACCGTGACCCCGGCGCGGTCCCGTAGATCGAAGGTGACGACGCCGTCCTCCGCCGTAGCGGAGAGGTCCTGTACGGGGCTCGGCGGGATGAAAGCCCGAGGGCCCGCGCAAGCGGTCAGGCCCAGGAACAGACCGGCCGCCGAAATGACCTTCACAGCGGCCGCGCTCATGAACAGACCCCCGCACAAGCCGGAGGCGACAGACGCCCTCTCGCTTAGGTTACAGGAAATCTATCACGGCGCCCGTCGTCAGGGAAACAGAAACTATCGGCCCTACCCCACGAACGCCTTCTCCACCACGTACTCCGCCGGCCTGGCGTTGGAGCCTTCGGCGAGGCCGGCGCGCTCGCAGCGGATTTTGCAGTCCTCGATCATCTCCATGGAGCCGCAGATCATCACCCGGTCCTCCGCCGGGTTCAGAGGCGGCACGCCGAGCTCGGTGAAGATCGTTCCCTCGTCGATGAGCTGGGTGATGCGGCCGGTGCGCTCGAAGGCTTCGCGCGTCACCGACGGATAGTAGACCAGCTTGGGCCCTGCGAACTCTCCCACCAGCGGATCTTCGCGCACCGCTTCGACCAGCTCACGGCCATAGTCCAGCTCCGCCACTTCTCGGCAGGTGTGGGTGAGGATCACCTGGTCATAGCGCTCATAGGTCTCCGGATCGCGCACGATGGAGGCGAAGGGCGCGATGCCGGTGCCGGTGGAGAGCAGGTAGAGCCGTTTTCCAGGCGTCAGCGCGTCCAGCACCAGCGTGCCCACCGCCTTGGTCCCCAGAAGGATCTTGTCGCCGGGCTGGATATCGCACAAGCGCGAGGTGAGCGGGCCGTCGGGGACCTTGATGGAGAAGAACTCCAGACCCTCGTCCCAGCTGGGGCTGGCGATGGAATAGGCGCGCAGGAGCGGCTTGCCGTCCACGGTCAGCCCCAGCATGACGAACTCGCCGGACCGGAAGCGGAAGCTTTGCGGCCGGGTGACGCGGAACGCGAAAAGCCGGTCGGTGTAGTGCTTGACCGATGTGACGTCCTGTTCGCTCACCGCCGCCATGGCCTGCTCCCTGTGTCGTATCTGCGTGCGCTCAGGACGCGGTATAGAACCGCGTCCCTATGCATCCAAGCCTGCTGTTCTTCAGGCGCCTGCGGCCTAACGGCGCTCCGTCTGTGCGGCGGGCGCGGACCGAACCGGCCGCACGTCGGGAGCACGCGTGAGAAGGTTCAACGGGTTCCAGCTGAGCTGGCCCGCAATCTTCAACGCCGACACCCGGCGTGCGGCCTGCACCGCGCGGCGTTTCTCCATCAGGCGCGGCCATCCCCTCACGGCGTCTTTCATCGCCTTGCCGAAGAGGGTGAATTGCCCGAATCGCGCCGCCGACGCCCAGAGCAAAAGCGTGACGCCCACATGCACCGGCGCCAGCAGCGGCAGGAGCGGCGCGGGCGTATTCTTGAAGAAGGTCCAGAACCGGTTGCGCGCGCCATGATAGGTGGCGAAGGCCGAGCGCCGTCCGGAGCTGGCGTAGCCCATATGGCTGACGCGCGCGTCTCTCACCTGGATCGCGTGATGGCCGGCGAGCCGGGCGCGATAGGCGAGATCCACGTCTTCGACATAGCAGAAATAGTCCTCGTCGAAGCCGCCCAGCGTCTCGAACAGGTCGCGGCGGATGAGAGACAGGGCGCCGCACGGTCCAAACACCTCGCCTTCGGGCGGCGGGGCGCTTTCTCGGCCGTATCCCGCCCGGTAGGGCAGGCCGGTGAAGTGATAGACGTCACCCGCTCCGTCCAGCACGCCCGGCGCGCCGTGGGCGAGCTGCGTGGCGCCGAACAGCGCCGCCTGCGGATGGCGCCGAATCGCGCCCAGGAGCTGCGCGATCATGTCAGGTTCGGGGAAGGCGTCGGGATTGAGCAGGAGAATCCAGTCCTCGCTCACCCCCTGGGCCAGCCGGTTGTTACCGGCCGCAAAGCCGAGATTGTCCGGGCTTTCGATCAGTTCGACCCAGTCCGGCAGGGCGCCCGCGTCCACGCGCTCCGCCTCCGGCGATCCGTTCTCCAGAATGCGCACGCGGGCCGGGCGCACGGTCTGGGCTTCCAGCGCGGCGACCACCTGCGGGATCGTGTCCCGGCTGCGGAACGCGACGATCAGCACGGCGACCGGCGCAGGCGCGCTCATACCGCCTTGCGCACTGCGTTGATCACGGTTTCAAGGCGCTCACCCTCGACATAGGCGTCCATGGGAAGCGACACGACGCGCCCGGCCGCAGCGTCGGTCACCGGCAGGCCGCCGGGAACGGTGGGAAAGCGCTTGTACGGATCCTGCTGATGGATCGGCACCGGGTAGTACACAGCCGTCGGAACGCCGGAATCCGCGAGCGATTTGCGGAAGCCGTCGCGATTCTCCACTTCGATCGTATATTGCGCCCAGACCGAAACGCCGCCCTCGATCACGCTCGGGGTCTTCACCACATCCCCGAACCCTTCGGCGTAGGCGCGCGCGACGCGATTACGGCCCTCGATCTCGTCTGCAAAGATCTCAAGCTTGGCCAGCAGGACGCCCGCCTGCAGCGTGTCCAGGCGCGAGTTCATGCCGATGCGGGCGTAGGCGTAGCGCGCCTCGCCCTCGCCGTGATTGCGCAGGGATTTCAGAAGCTCCAGAAGCTCGCCGTCGCGCGTCAGCATGGCGCCGCCGTCGCCGTAGCAGCCCAGCGGCTTGGCGGGGTAAAAGCTCACCGTGGCGATGTCGGCCCAGCTTGCGGGATGGGCGCCGTTCAGGGTGCACCCGAAGCCTTGCGCGCTGTCGGCGATGAGCCTGAGGCCTTCGGTCTTGCAGATTTCGGAAATCGCCGGGTAGTCGGCCGGCTGGCCGAACAGGTCCACCGCGATCACGGCGCGCGCGGTGAGCTCCGGCTGGGTCCTCACCCAGTCGACGGCCCGCTTCAGACTCTCCGGGTCCATGTTGTAGGTGTCCGGATCAATATCCACGAAAACCGGCGTCGCCCCGAGCCACGGCACCACCTCGGCGGTGGAGGCGAAGGTGAAACTCGGCACGAAGACGGCGTCGCCGGTGCGCAGCCGCCAGGCCATGAGCGGCAGGGCCAGCGCATCGGTGCCGTTGCCGCAGGTCAGCGCCGGCGCGTCTCCGAAGGCCGACAGCCTGTCTTCCAGCTCTGTGACTTCCGGGCCCAACACGTAGCGCCCCTCTTCGATGATCCTGGCGATCATCGGGTCGAGGCGGTCCTTGATGCGCGCGCGCTGTGCGGCGAGGTCGATGAAGGGGATCATGGCGCTGGCGTCCCTTGGCGTGCGTTGCGCGCCGGCGGGGGCGCGGTCGCGAGAATTTACCGCGCCGGGCTTAGGCGATGTGGGTGGCGGAAGTAAATCACGAATGGTGTCCGAGCGTGACGCCGGCTCAGTCCCCTGTCCGGTAGGCGCGTTCCTCGGTGACCACCCAGTCGACCGGCCGGTCATGGCCGTCCGTGGGCACGCGGTTCATGCGCTGGGCCTCGAACGCGACACCCACCGTCGTGACCGGTCCGGCTTCGCGCAGCCGCTCCAGCGTGCGGTCGTAGAAGCCGGCGCCGTAGCCGAGCCGGCGCCCGGCGAGATCGAAGGCGAGCAGCGGGACCAGCACCAGCGCCGGGCGGACCTCGGGATGGGAGGGCTCAGGCTCCTCCACGCCGAAGGCGCCCGTGACGAAGCGGTCCCCGGGGCTCCAGCTGCGAAAGATCAGGGGCCGTTCCGGCCCGGTGACGCACGGCAGGGCGATGCGCACCTGATCGCAGTAAAACGTCTCCAGAAGCGGCGCCGGGTCAATTTCGTCGCGAATGGCGCGGTAGCCCGCCACGATCGTGTTGAGGGGCGGCCATAGCTCGTCGGGGAAGTGGTCCGCCAGCCGCTCGCCGGCGCGCGGATCGGCGGCGTAAGCCGCAGCGCGCGCCCTGGCGGCCTGAACCCGAGCGCGATTCTTGCGCCAGCCGGTCAGCATGGCGCCACCCAAGGCGCGTCACGCCTGCCTCCGGATGCACCCTCCGCCCGGAGCGTCGGCGAGAAACCAGGAAACCGGACGCATCGCGTCCGCAAGCGCGACCGCGCGCCCGCAGCGTCAGCCAGGACCGACCGAACGAAGGTGAGGCAGGACGAGAAAAAACCGCGACCACGCGCCCGCAGCGCCAGCGACGAAAGTGCGAAAGCTTCGGGTCCGCAGGACCCGCAAGCGCGACCGCGCGCCCGCAGCGTCAGCGAGGATTTCAGAACAGAAAGAGCGGCGGGTCCAAATGCGCCGGTGGCCGTTTTCCAACCCTGATGACCCGGTAAACCAGGTGGGCGCCGCGTATCCGGGACCACGGTCCCGGTCAGAGGCAGCTCCCTCTCAGAGATGTAAGGTCCTCGGGATGTTAAGGCCTGTCGCACGCTCCAGAGCCCGCCTCGCTTGAATGTGGGGCGGGCGCGCCCCGCGCTCAAGGGGCTTCTCCATCTTCGCCCTGCGACAGGGCGTCGTCCGGCCCGCCGCCGGCCAGGGCTTCAAGATGCTCGGCGGCCCGGTCCACCGCCTCGGCGGCGCGGGCGCGCTCGGCCCTGGCCCGCGCCTCGGCCTGGGAGAGCCGGCCTTTCAGCTCGCTCATCTCGTCCTTCAGGGCCTCAAGGCCGCCCTGGGCTTCGCGCAGCTCATCGGAAACGATGAGCGAGGCCATGAGCAGCAGACGCACGTCTCCGATCTGGCCCACCTTGTCGGCGAGATCGCGCACATGGGTGTCCAGATGGCCGGCCAGGTCGCGCAGATAGGCCTGCTGGCCCTCTTCGCATCCGATCGTGAAGGCGCGCCCGTTCAGGGAGATCGTCACCTTGCTCACCGCCCGGCCTCCGTTTCGTCCAGCAGCGCGGACAGCTCGGCCATGGCCGCCTCCAGCGCCGAGTCGGCCTCGCGCGCCGCTTGCGTCAGCTCGTCCTCGCGCGCGCGGGCGGTGTCGAGCGCCTCGGCCAGGCGCGCCCGGTCGGCGTCGCTGTCACGCGATGCGGCCGCTTCATCCTCGGCGGCGGCGCACCTTCGGCGCACCTCCTCCAGACGGGCGGCCACCCGCGCGCACGCGCGCTCCAGGCGCGCAGACGCGGCGGCCAGCGGGTCTTCGGTCTTTGCGGGATCGGAACCGGTCATGCTCGACAAAATCCGCTCTTATACGACAAAGTTCAAGCGCCGCGGCATGTGCGACCAGGCTGCGTCCTCGCACCGCGATGGAACGGCTCGCCGGCGTCGAGATTTAAACGCGGTGTCAAGCTTTGATCATGAAGCACTTGAGCCTTCTCCATGACGAAACGGTATTTTGGCACGGACGGCATACGGGCCACCACAAATGAAGCGCCGCTTGTAGCGCCAGTCCTTCAGAGGCTTGGCATGGCGGCGGCGCGCTACTTCAAACCGTCTGACGGCCGGGCCGGGACGGTGGTGATCGGCAAGGACACGCGTCTGTCGGGCTACATGATTGAGACCGCGCTGGTCTCCGGCTTCATTAGCGCCGGCATGGACGTGGCCCAGTTCGGCCCACTGCCCACACCGGCGGTGGCCAACCTCACCACCACGCTGCGCGCCGATCTTGGCGTCGTCATCACCGCCTCACACAACCCATATCAGGACAACGGAATCAAGCTCTTTGGACCGGATGGCTACAAGCTGAAAGATCGCCAGGAACTGAAGATCGAAGCTCTGATGGACGAAGCCTTCGAGGAGGGTCTGGTCAAGCCCGGCGAGTTGGGTCGAGCGCGCCGAATTGACGACGCCGGCACGCGCTACACCGAAATTGTGAAGGCCACCTTCCCCCGGCGCCTGAACCTGAAGGGTCTTCGCATTGTGGTCGATTGCGCCAATGGCGCGGCGTACAAGGTGGCGCCGGCCGTGCTTTGGGAGCTGGGCGCGGATGTGATCGCGATCCACGATAAGCCGGACGGGCTCAACATCAACGCCAAGTGCGGAGCCACCGCGCCGGAAAGCCTGGCCGAGGAAGTCAGACGATACCGCGCCGATATCGGGTTGGCTCTGGACGGGGACGCGGACCGACTTGTCGTGGTGGACGAGACCGGGAGCGTCGTGGATGGAGATCAGGTCATCGGAGTGATCGCGCTCGCCTGGAAAAAGGCTGGGCGCCTCTCATGCGATCGGATCGTGACAACGGTCATGAGCAATATGGGCCTTGAACACCACCTTAAAGCCTCGGGAATTGGAATGGAGCGCACGCAGGTGGGCGATCGCCACGTCGTTGAAGCGATGCGCGATGGCGGCGCGAATCTGGGCGGGGAGCCCTCGGGGCACATAGTGTTGTCCGACTTCGCCACCACCGGCGACGCGCTGATCGCGGCGCTGCAGGTCTTGGCTCAGCTGGTGGAGACAGAGGAGCCCGCCAGCGATGCTCTTTCGGTTTTCGAGCCGTCCGCGCAGATCCGGGAAAACATGCGCTGCGAGCGGGGGCGCGACCCGCTGCAAGACGCCGACGTGATGACGGCGATTGACGACAGTGAACGCTCGCTCGGACACAAGGGGCGCTTGGTGGTGCGCAAATCGGGTACAGAGCCATTGATCAGGCTCATGGGTGAGGGCGATCCGCAGCAGGTGCGCGCCGCTCTGGACCATGTGAAGTCGGCGATTGAAGCGGCCGCACCATGACCGCGTCGCGCAAGCGCCAAGAATCCGACCTCTGAGCTTCCCCATGCGCGTGACATGGCGTAGCCGAGCGGCCAAGGTGCGCCCCAAGGCCGCCGCGACGCACGAATCCGGGGAATGCCGTTGGCGAGTAGTCGAAGGAGCGTGTCGTGAGCAGCGACATCACGCGCGACATGCTGTTCTTGAGCGCGCGAAGGTCGCACGGCGCATCACAACGCCACGGCTTCGTTTTCCGCAAGGACAGCGATCCGTACAGGCTGAAACTGCCCATAAACTGGGAGATGGACCCGTTCGGCGATCGCAACTGGCGGTTCAATCTGCACGCCCTGCGCATGCTGGATCCGGCGCTCGATAAGCACATCGACACTGGAAATCCAAAACTGCTCAGATTCGCGCTTCGCTGGATCATGGACTGGCGCCGTGCCCATCTGGAAGGCCATGACAGCGAGTTCGCACGCCACGACATGGCGTGCGGGCTGCGGGCGGCGCGCATCGCCTATGTGCACGAGCAAGCACGGCTTGGCGCTTTCCCGGTCAAGCGCCACGAGGTCGCAAAGCTGCGCCGACTGCTGCGCGAGCATGCGGACCAGCTCAGCGATCGCGACTTCCTCTCATACAACAACCACGCCCTCTTCCAGATTGTCGGGCTTTATGCGGCCGGCCTGGCGCTGGGTGGGGACCAGGAGCATCAGGCGCGCGAGACCGCACGCGACTTCCTCAAGCAGTGCCTTGCGACCTGGTTCACCGCCGAGGCGGTACACAAGGAGCACTCCCCGGAATACCACGCCTTCATCGCGCGTGAGCTGCGCCGCCTGCCGCCCGCCCTGCACACCCCAACCCTGGACGCGCTGCTGAACCAGGCGGACCGCATCACCGACAGCTTCGTCGGTTTCGATGGCCATCTTTACGAAATCGGAGACACCACTGCTCGCGCCACCGCGCGCGGCCCCGGCGCCGGCGTTCCGGTGACGCTGGCGGGCGTGAAAACAGACCTGCTGGACCTGCACCGCAGCGGCTACGTTCTTGTGCGCAGCCAGCGCGAGAGCCTCATCACCTACGCTGCAGCCCACAGCCTCGTGCACAAGCACGCCGACGATCTCGCCTTCATCTGGTCGGACGTTAACGGCCCCTTTTTCATCGACGCGGGCAAGTACGGTTATGACAAGGATGAGCGCCGGCGTTTCTTCACCTCAGCGCGCGCGCACAACACCGTCTCGCTGGAAGGCCTGCTGATCGGCCCGGAGACGCTGGAGGCGCCGGAAACCGGCACCGGCTTCACCACGCTGGACTGCGGCCCGGCGCGCGGCCTCATCCTGTCCGGCGCGGCGGACAGGCCCGGCCTGTTCCGGCACGAACGCACGCTCACCTTCAGGCCCGGACAGCTCATAGAAATCGAGGACCGGGTGCGCACCCGCACCTGGCGAGCCGCGGAGAGCGTGCTCAATCTGGACGGCGCCGTGACGCTGGAACGCACCGGGAAAAACACCATCACCGCAACGCGCGGCGGCACGACTGTGGAAATAAGCTGGACCGGGGGAAGGCTGACCCGCTACACCGGCTCGACCGATCCAGAATATGGATGGCGCTCTCGCCGCTACAAGCAGGACGCGCCGTGTCACGCGCTGGTGCTGCGCCGCACCCGCCCGCAAGTACGCCTGAAATGGCGACTGGAAATCAGTCAGGCTTGATGCTGGCCGACGACGACACGTCTGCATCTTCCACGCCCAGGCGGATCGTCCAGGTCAGGCGACTCGCAGCACTACCCGCATCGCGCAATGCCAGTGTGTGACACGGCTCGATCTCGCGATACCGGCGCGATCGCCAGCCATAGAGCGGGTCCGTCGAGCCTTTGAACAGTGCAACCTCACCACCCTCCGCGGTTAGCTCTGCGACCGTTTCGCCGCGGACCAGCTTGAACCGGTTGGGACCGAGAGCCGTTATCTCGGCGGCCCCGTCAATGTTGAGAAGACTCTCAAGCGGCGCTCCGCACTGGTTCAAAAGCTCATCCTCGATACGAATCAACTGCCCCGGTGTGTATTCCAGCCTGCGCGCCTGGACGAAATACCCCGGCCGTTCCACCCGGCCTTCGATAACATGCCTGTCCCCTGCCTGGCGCACCGCTGTGAACCCGGTTCCACCCACGGGCCACCTGATATCGCCCGGTTTGAGCAGCCGCCCAACTACCGAGACCGTATTATGCGCGCGCGGTGAAATGATGAAGTTGCGCATTTCATTGCGGTCGTAGCTGTACTTGCCGCCGTCTACGAATAGCGCGCCTTTGTGATCGGACCAAATGAAAGCGAGATCATCCGCATGCTTGTGAGATTTGTTGAAAGCTGCGCTATAAATTATGAATGTGTATTCTGGATGGCGATGCAGCCAATATCCGCTCCGGATATAGTCTAAAATTATTCCTGCATTATCAGGCCCCACAAGCTTTTTGATATTGGGCCTTCTATAACTTGCATTCGTATCACCGATTTCCAAAAATTTTCCATCCAAATCGGTAAATGCGTCAACTATTTCGTTTGCATTTTTAATTACTTCCTTTGAATTTATGGACAAAGCATTTTCCGGCAGCATTCGCAGTCGGTCGATAGTAAACTTATGGTATTCCGGAGAATGTTCCTTGTGTATTCCTTCTGGTGTGAACCAGTTTTCAATAAGTTTATCAAGTTGGGTTTTGCAAAACCGTCTATGAAAAAAAGCACTCCCAAGAAACACGCTTGCAAGATAATAAAGCCCTGACAACTGAAATATCGCATGATTGCCTAACGATATCTCACTCTTGTCCGACAAATGAGAGATATGCGTATGAGCAATTAAATCAATCTTTCGGCGCTCAATTTCTGTTGTACATACCTGTAAAGCTTCAAAGTTTGATAGTATTAGCGCGATCCTAGATGCGCGCAATCCACAGGCCATGTCATACCAGCTAAAGTCTGATTTATTTATTTCTATGAAGTGGAATTGGTACCAGTCTAGCGCCACATCAACGATAAAGCGAAACGCTTCCATACTATTTTTTTGCTCAAATTCGACAATAGCACAATCCGTCATCCTCCAAGCGTTTAAATTAAAGCACCAGTTCCGATCATTAAACGGATCAGCCGCCCAATCGAAAGGAAAAGCAACTGGCGTTCTGGGTCCGCCATTTCGAAAAGAGAACCCATCATCCATCATTTCTGAATAACTTTGAAAGTACTGAATGGAAATTTTTTGGCTGGTAATTTTCATGTATTTCTAACCTGATCGAAGTTTTCTACATACACTCTTTCAGCCTGGAGCCGGCTACACGCTCATCAGAAAAACCCGCCATTGCTCGAGCCCGCACCTCAGCTTTTTAGGAACGGAAACTTGTCGTCAGTCAAGCTGGCTGGTATCGGACGCTCCACGCGAGGCGGTCGTCCTCGGAACCGGGGATCATCGATGACATTTGATAAGCCGCTGCGAATTCTCAGCACATCGGGTAGCATCCATGGCGCATTGCGAATCGCCGATCTTCTGCCGTTTCCAGCGCAGACCAATGTCATTGAGAGCACTCAGGATTTTGCCCAACAAGGATGTTTTGTCTCACACAACACCGCCTCAGTGCCTGCGAGCGCGCGCGGCCGCGCCGTTGTAGTCGGGCTCCAGCGCGTCGCGAATGATTTGACGGCGAACAACCGCCTGGTGGAAAGCCTGCAAAAAGCGCCGCTGCGCGCAATTTACACGAATACAGGAACTGCTGCGGCGGATATCCGCAAGGCTGGACTGGCGGCGGAGTGCCTGTATCGACCGGGGAGGCTAACCCCTCCGAGCGAGTTCCAACCTCTTCCTGATAGGCGGCGTGTCCTTTTATATTGGAAGGGCGACCATCCCCCGATGGCGGCCTATCGCGAAGCTGTGTCAAACCTCATCAAGTCTCTGCCCGATATCGAGTTCTGGACTTTCCCGGATGACGAGCCGCCTGTGAACGCGGCCAATGTCACAGCGCTTGGGCGGGTGCGGATGGACGAAGTCGTGCCGCAGGTGCACGGCATGGTCCGGATTTGTGATCGTTACGACTATGGCCGGTCGACCTTCGACGTGCTTCTGCACGGCCGCTGGGTCGTCTATAACGACATGCCCGACGAGATGTTCTCTTACTCCGTTCCCATCGGCGAGATGGCCGAGTTCATTCAGCGCATGGTCGACGAGCGGTCGGACGAGCGTGGGAAACGCCAGTTTGGCGAGGTCGGCGCGTATTTTTCAGAAGCGGCCTTGCGTAGACGCTGGACCGACGCGATCGCACCATTCTTCTCCGGAGATAAGATGCTAGATGACAGCTCCGTGGCCGCGATTGAGCGGTTTTGCACCGCCTCTCACCGCATCGGCGATGCGCAGGTGGCAATAGATCAGAAAACCGGCGAAGTGCGTCAGACCGGTGCGGCGAAGGATTTCACCGTACGGCAATTGCCTGATGGATCACCTGAGGACCTCACCACCGGTCCGGCCCTCATGAAGGGCGCAGGGGTAATCGAATTCGCGACCGCCGGAGGGGGGAAGCGCTGGAATGCATTCGTCGGAAAATCGCCGGTCGGCTACTTTATGACCTCACCGATGCCCGCCGAACAATTTGAAGTATGCGACGCGGTGCACGGATATCTCCACCCGGAACAGGCGCTTGCCCTCTATCATGCTGGTGTGGTCGCAAAGGATGGCGATGAACTTGTCGAAATCGGTGCCTATCATGGAAAGTCGACAAACTTCCTTGCTGAAGGCTCCCAGGACACCACCGCGACGATCACCTCGGTGGACACGTTCGAGAACCACGCGATGACCGAAGGGCTGCAACCGACTTTTGACGCGTTCAGCGCGAACGTGCGCCGCTTCGGTTCACGTGTTCGCCCGGTCAAGGGATTCTCCCATGATGTGGTCGATCAAACTCCCGATCAGATAAATTATCTTTTTATTGACGGCGACCACTCTCTGAAGGGTTGCGTCACCGATATTAAGCATTACTTTAACAGAGTAGCTGAAGATGGCTTTATATCATTCGACGATTATTATGATCGTAGTCGCACGAAGCGGGTAAAGACGGTAGTTGACTACTTTGTGGATATTGGCCTCTTAAAATTTATCACCAACGCGCGCAGTCACGCGGTCACGTTGAAAGCATCGGCCACGTGCGTGCTCCACGCGCCAAAAAGCCGCTCGAAAGGCGAGGCGGTGCATGCGGCGCTGAATGCGACGGGGCAAGCCGCATTCTTGCTTTCAGGCGATGTTCTGAAAGGCCGCGATGATCACGCACACCTGGCGGACGGCGCCATTCACGCGGCGTCTTACATCGTAGCGATCAACCACTTCGCAGTTCCGGCAGCGGTCCGGCCGAAGTCGACGCTGGTATTGTTGAAAGCTGCAACCGAGTCCTTGCTCGCCGACGAGACCAAACAGAAAGCGCTTCGCGAGGCTCCGTTCAAGGATTTGATCATTCATGAAGACGCATCGGTTGACGCGCTGAGACGCAGCGGCGTTGAAGCACGGTCGATTGGCCTGGAAGGCTATCTGTCGGAGCTGTCCGCCAACCAGCGGCGTGCACGGTAGGCGTTCGGGAGCACCGTTTTCATCAGTGTTCCACGACAGCGCAGATTATGGCTATTTTGCTGAGTTGTGCGGCCGGCTTTATCGGTCACCACGCCGCCAAGGCGCTTCTCGAAGGCGGCGAAAGAGTCGTCGGCGTCGATCTCTGCACAAACTAGTACAATTTCAGCATGAAACATGCCTGCTTGACGCAACATTCTGATTGTCCGAGGTTCAGATTCGAAGCGCAAGGCATCAGTGACCAGGACCCGCTGACGGGCGTCGCACTCATGGTTCACGCTCACCGGTCACCGCTCTCGATAAGCGCGAAAACGATGGTTCTTCCGCCGCAGCCCGGCGGCGTGCAATCAACCCGGGCAGATACAGCGCAAATCTAACGCAGATGCACCGCCCCGAGCCGCCCTGAAACGGGCGTTGAGCGGTTTACGTAATGGTTCTCGGAATGACGGAAACGCTAAGCACGCCGGCGCCTGTTATTTCGCCGCCTTCTCCAGTACCGCCTCATACACCCCGGCCACGCGCGAGCCGGCGACGTCCCAGGTCCGGCGTTCACAGACCCAAAGGCGGGCCTGCTTGCCCAGGCGCTCGCGCAGATCAGGGTCCTCGATGAGGCGCTGCAATGCGTTGGCGAGCGCCTGTGTCGATCCCTTGGCGAACTGCAGGCCGCGCTCATCATGCTCGACGATCTCGGCGAGCGCGCGCACGTCGGAGACCACCACGGCCTTCTCCATGGCCATGGCCTCGAACGGTTTGAGCGGCGAGACCACCTCGCACACCTCCCACGGCTTGCGGGGAAACGGCGCAATGTCGACCAGAGAATAGTACGCCTCCACCTCCTCGTGGGGGACGCGGCCGGGCGCGATCATCACGTCGTCGAGGCCGGCTTTTTCGGCGCGGTAAAGAAGATCCGGCGTTTCCTTGCCGTCGCCAACCAGCAGGAAGCGGAAGTTCACGCCCTTGGCGCGAAGCCGCGCGCAGGCGTCAATCAGATCGTCGAGTCCTTCGTAGATCACGTGGGAGCCGATATACCCGATCACCGGCACGCCTTCGGGAATGCCGAGGCGCTCGGCAAGGGCCGTGTCGCGCGGCTTGGGCGTGAACCGGTCCGCGTCCACACTGTTGTGCACCAGGGTGATGTGGCCGGCGTCAACGCCGCGCGCGATCAGCTCGTCCTTCATGGCGGTGGTCAAGGTGATGGCTGCGTCAGCCTCGCGCGCACACACCGCCTCCAGGTTCGCCATGCCGCGGAATTGCGCGGTTGTGCGGAAACGCGGCTCGCGCGACGCCCGGGTGATCTCCCAGAAGCCGCGCGCCTCATAGATAAAGGGCACGCCGCAGCGCCGTGCGGCGATCAAGGCTGGGTAACCGGTCATGTAGTTCGATGCGGCGTGAATGACGGCCGGGCGCTCGGCGCGGATCAGTTTTTCGAACTCGTCGGCGGTCTTGGAGATGTATTCCGGCTCGGTGTGTTCGGGCCGGCCGAAGGCGGTGTTGTAAACATAGGTGATCCCGTCGATCGTATTGCTCGGAGGGATCTCGGCCGGCGCGGAGGACCCGGCGGCCAGGTCATGGGGGAAGCCCGGGCGCGTGGCCGGAACGACGTTGAACCCGGCCTTGACCAGGCCCAGGGAAATCCCGTGGCTGCGCGTCGCGTAACCCGCCGAGGCGTAGGGCAGCGCGTTGTGCAGGAAGTAGATTGCCTTGCGGCTATCCGGATCGAAAGCGCTCTCTCCCGGCGCGCCCAGGCGGAGAAGCTCGGCGTCGGCGTTCTCCCACAGAAACTTTTTGTCGATCAGCTGGGCGATCTTCAGGACGTCGTCACGCCCCTGCGCGTCCTTGCGCGCGCGGATCCGCTCCACCATAGCCCGCGCCTCGCCGATCTCGCCGCGGGCGGACAGATATCGCGCTATCTCCACCATGTGGAACGGGTTCTCGTGCAGGGTGAGCGCCTTCTTCAGCATCTCGCCCTGGACCTCGCGCGCGCGCAGAGCGTCGGCGGCTTTGGCGGCGTAGCCGTAGAGCGCCGCGCGGGCATAGTCGGGCCGGCCCTCGCCCAGCTCGGCGATCCATTCGCCCAGCTCGCGGATCTGGCCGCGGCGGATCAGGGTGCGGGCATGGGCGCGCACTTGGGCGCGCTCCACCGGCAGGATGGGCCCGTCCTTCGGGCTGACCAGGACCGGCGCGCCGTCCTTGTCCGGCTGTGGTCCGCCGGAGAACAGGAGCGCACGCGCCTGCGCCCCGTCCATGGGCGGGTTGGCGGCGCTGGAGCGCAGCCGGTTGCGCAGCTTGCGCACGAGCCCGCCGAGCCGCACCATGACATTACGCGCCACGCTGTCCTGGGACGCGCTGAGCGACAAAACCGCCTGATTGAGCGCGACCACATCAGCGGCGAGACCCCGGTTGGCTTGCTCCAGCTCACTGAGGCGAGCCTCTGCAATGGCGGCGCGCTTCTCAGCAGATTGAAGTCGCCGGGCCAGTGCAGCCGCACCGTTCGGCCCCTTCATGGTGCGGTCGAGCGCTTCAAGTCTGTCATTGACCTTGCTGCGGGAATTCGGCGCGAACCAAACCAGGCCTTCGGGGAGCCCGCCGGGCGCATCGCCCGGAGCTGCGGCGGGCTCAAAGCGCCCGGCCAGCCGGACGGCGAGCGCCTCCTGCGGCTCCGGCGAAAGGATGGCGAGGTGCCCTTCATCGGCGAGCAGGGCGTCGGCCAGCCCAGCGAAGGCTCGTGCGCCCAGACCGAAGAAGGTGGCCGCCCCGCCGGAGTCAATCACAAGGATCCGGTCGAACGAGGCGCCCGCTGCAGCGAGCTCCGACAGTGGCTCGATCAAGCGCACCGCACCGCCCGGCGGCCGCCGGCGGCTCGCGTGATCCGGCGCCCACCAGGCCGCGCCCAGCTCGGCCCTCGCCAGTCCGTCGGCCACGCCATCGCCCGACGGCGCGCAGACCAGAACGCCGCGCGCCCCGGAGAGGCGCTCGGTGATCGTATCGCGCTGTCGCGCCTGCTCGGCCTGTTCCATGCCCGCCCTCATCATCGACGTTCGTCGTTTAGAGGATTAGACGCGCGCCGGAAAGGGGGGCCGAAAGTTGATTCTAAACCGGCTTCTGTCCAATAACACCCTAGCCATGCGCAGATCCGGTCACAAGCGGGGACGGTCCGTGCGCGCCCCTCTGTTGGTCCGAAATCTCCAGGATAACGAGATCTGGCGTTCAGGACGAGCGACGTCATGGTGCAGCGATACGAAAGCCTTAGTTCAGCCTCGGCATTCCTGGCCACGAGTGAGCATAAGCCGCTAATCGCCCCGCGCACTGTCGCGCTAAAGCAGATCGACCGCTATATTTAAGCGTGGTTTTCTGTCATCAACATCCAAGGCACACGGGTGACCGGGCGCTTGACCAGCAGGGTGTAGTCGGCGTCCGGGAACATCTTTTGCACCCGCGCTGTGTCGAATTGCTGCTTGTGATACGAGGGAAGCGGCAGCGGTTCGAGATAGGGTACCGACATGTACAGCTTGCCGCCGCACAGTCGTCGAATGTTGTCGAGACCGCGCTCAAAAAGGCCGTCCTCAAGGTGCTCAAGCACCTCCATGCAGATCACGGCGTCAAAGTGATTCTCCGGGTAATCCAGCTCGTCGATCGAGATCTGGCGGAATTCCACGCCAGGACCGAACTTTGAAAGATCGCCGCCTGGTACGATGTCCGCCGCGATCTGTTCCTGATAAAGCCCGCGAGTGGCCATCATGTGGGACAGGTAACCCCGGCCCGGGCCGACCTCCAGGCATCGCGCACCTGGCTCGAGCATGTTCAGCACATAACTCAGACGCTGCCATTCATACCGCGGATAGGTCTTTTCCGCCTTATCCTCTCCATGCATCTTGATCCGCTTGGCGATATGAAGCTCGCACAGCGGATCGACCGGAACCGCATCCAGCTCGACCATTCGCCCCTGCAAAGTACAGCTGTCGGCCATCATAATGATACTTCACGCCCCTGATTACCTCGACGGAACGAGTTGATAGCCGTGATGATCAGGCCGCACAAGGTCGCCTGAAGAGCCATTTACCGGTATTGATGATTGGTGCATACAACAACCAGAGTACGTTCGGCGCAGACTCTAAACTCAGATTGGGGGCACGATGGTTCAGGCAGCGCCAGAACATAGTGGCGAGAGTAGGCGTGGCCTTTCAGACGATGCTGAAGCAGCGGATGCGGCCGCCAGCGCGGAAACGCCGAGCAAGGCCGCGCCGGAGGCTTCGCTTTCCCCTGCACATCCGGTTTTGCGTCTACCGTTCGCCTTGGGTCCGGAACTGGAACGCTGGGCGGCGCGGCGCGCCTCCCAATGGCGGCTCGCGTCCGCCCCGCTTGAGCCGGCCTGGGCGGTAATGGAGATGGATCAAGGATGCTACCGTCTGATGGCCCGCGTCGACGGCGAGGTCGATGAGAAGTCGGCGATCTTCAGAGTGGAGTTTCTTCACGACTCCGGCGAAGTGATTGCAGGCAGGCACAATATCAGCTTCAATCCGAAAACAGGCACCTACGCTTATATTGGCCGCAACATCCAAGACGGACTCTTTCAGATCACCCTCAAGGCTCCAGTCGGAGCCTCGAAGGCGCGTTTGACAATACAAAAGTGGAAAGACGACGGCGAGCCGGCCCCGGTTCTCGGGCCACTGCTGATTTCAAAATTTAAGAATCCGCGCCGCGAGAAGAAAAAAAAGCCAAGGAGCGGGTTCGATGCACCTTTCGGCCGCCTCTTCTCATCGAGTCCCACTAAGTCTACTTTCCGCCCACGGGCCGACCTTGAGATAAGAGCCCGTAACGGCGAACTGACCGAGGCTGAGCTTGAAGATTTTGCTCTTCATCAAAGCAAGACGATTTTGCACGCCTTGGCGGCCAGTCAGGAACCGCTGGATATCAACCCGGATTCGCTTGCCCAGACCATGGCCTTACGAGCCATGTCCGCGTTCTCAGGGCACGCAGAAGTGAGCAGCTCGAAAAAGCTCTCTCAGCGCTATTTCCTCACCGGCGATATCGCTCATCTCGAAACGCTTCCTCCTGACCGGCTTGCACCCAAGGCGCGCCTGCAGATCGGACGTAAGGCGCTCCTCGACTGGTCAGCCAAACTCGGCAAGCGTGGCGGCGAGACATTCGAAGTAGATCACAAGCGCATTGCGTATCTGGTTCAGAACTGTCTGCCTCACCATTCCGGCGGTTACGCCATGCGCGCGCATGGATTGTGCCGAGGCTATATCGCCGAAGGATGGGACACGACCATATATGCGCGTCCCGGATATCCTGCGGACCGCAAACGCGATGAAACCGCCGCCCCCCGGAAGACTATTGACGGCGTTAAATACAGGTATCTGGCAGGGTCGCTTTCTGTCGATAACGGAGACCAGATCGGCTACGTGAAAACCTATTCATCCGCGCTGCTGAAGGAGTTTCAGGAAAATCCGCCCGGCGCGATCCACGCAGCGTCGTTCTATCAGAACGCGTTCGCCGGTCGGCTGGCCGCCGACGAAATCGGATGTCCTATGATCTATGAAATGCGCGGCATGGACTGGCTTACCAAGTGCTCGTTTCAGCCGAGCTGGGCAGGAACCGAGCAGTACCATGTCCAGCAGCGCCTTGAGCTGGCCGCCGCACAATGCGCGGATCATGTGTTCGCGATCACGAAAGGCTTGCGCGACTGGTTGATCAAGCAGGGCGTCGATGGTTCCAAGATTTCGCTCCTGCCGAATGGCTGCATGTCAGAATCAGTGGGCCTGCTTGAGCCTGACCCAGCCTACAAGGCAGAACTCGGTATCGAACCGGATGCTTTTGTCGTGGGATATATAGGCAGCGTCGTCTTCTACGAGGGTGTCGAAATCATCGCTGAAGCCGCCGACTTGGCCGAACGAATGACCGATCGCCCGATCAGGCTCCTGCTTGTCGGTGATGGGCCGCAGTATGCCTCCGTGCTTGAGAATATAGCGCCATTCGTCGAAAGCGGCGTGGTTAAGGTGCTTGGACGCGTGCCTCACGACGCGGTTCCGCGTTGTTACTCCGTCGTCGACGTGCTCGCCCTTGCGCGGCACAACCTTCCGGTTTGCCAAATGATTTCACCGCTCAAGCCTGTCGAGGCCATGAGCATGGGCAAGCCCGTGCTCAGCAGCGATGTCGCCGCCATCACCGAAATGATCAGCGCGTCCAAGGCCGGTTATGTTTATCCGGCAGGGGATGCGGGCGCGCTCGCTGAGCTCATCGCCGGAATGGCAGGTAATCAGTCTGAGCTCGAGACCTTGTCCAAGCGCGCCTTGGCATGGGCCGCGAACGAAAGAACCTGGAAGGTCTTGGCGTCAAAAAGCCTGCAAATCTATCAGACGTCCTGACGCCGCGCTCAGCCGCCGCCGAGAACGGCGGCCAGTCGTTCCACCGTCTCAGCACGCATCGCATTGAGGCGGTCTTCGAGCCCGGTATCGCCCCGCTGATTCCTGTCGGTCTCCATCCGGATAACGACCTGTTGAGCCAGTTCATCTGCCACAACATCACCAACCTGCATGCAAGAGCTCGATCCTACCAAGTCGAATAATCCAGGGATCTTATGACCATGCTCTGCATGATGGAGACCGAAAACGGGCACGCCTGAGGCCATCGCGAAAATGCAGGTATGGAACCGACTGGTGACGACATACTCGCAGACGGAAATTTCCTTTATGTACTGCGCCATGCTCCGCGGCTCGACCACTGTGACGCCAGGATCGTCGCATGCCCGGCATATGGCGTACGCAAGTTCGCGGTCAGCCTCGCATTGCACCATAATCCGGACCTGTCGCCCGCGGCTCGCCGCCTCCCGGGCCAGTGTGGTTCCGATCAAAAACGCGTCGGCGTCCCGGAATCCGCCTCGACGCACTTCCTCGCTTCGCCTTCGCGACGCTTCAGCGCCGAGCCGCATACCGAATCCGTCAAGCCGCAAGGCCAACCCGACCGGTCCGCCGCGCGCCGCGGGTCTGAACTTGTAGTCCGATAGGAAGAAGGCTGGGTCCAGACCCGGGCGCGCACGCTCGGCGAAGCCTGCTGAACTCGCATCGCGGTACAGAAGGCAGTCGCACGACTCGGCCGCCATATTGAACAGGGCGCGCGAAAATTCGGACTTGAAAGGTCCGAACGTTGTGGGCGCCACTGCGGTCTTAAGACCGCTTCGGGCGGCGGCCAGCAAGGGCAGAAGCCGGCCGAGTAAATTCCAGTCCTCCCCTGCAGAGCCGTAGGAGAACAGGTGCTCGCCCCCGGTGTAGACCACTGCGGAAGATCGCGCGAAACCGGCGGCCTCCCCGAGCGCCGCACGAAGCCGGTTTGCGCTGAGCAGCTCTTCGATGAACTCAAGGTTCGGCGAGGTTTCCCCACGCAGGGCGGCGAGAGATAAATCCCAAGTGCGGCACTCGATCCCAGGATGTAGCAGCTGGGTCGTTTTCTGAGCCGCACGCTGCACCCTGGTCTTTAGAGGCGGCGTGACCAGTATGATATCGACCGTTCCCGCGGCCATCTTCAAGAGGTCCAGGCCACCGCGGGTGACGGCCAGATCACCGTAATTGCTTCCAAAGAAGCCAAAATAGACACTGACGGCGTTCAAGCGGGCCTCGTGTGGCCACCAGGCGCACCACCTCCGCTCGGGCTCAACCGATGAAAATATTCGGTACCAGCGTTTCGCAGCTCAGTCCTGTCCATTATCCCCGTCCCTTGTAAGCAAGAGCGAGGACTCCGATGACCCTTCAATCTCCGCCTTGGCCGCCATCACATCTTTCAAGTCGCCGGCCATGCGCATGACGCCGCGGTCGAGCCAGATTGCCTTGTCGCAGAATTTGCGGATCAGGCCCATATTTTGGGAGGCGAGGACAAAAATCCGCGATTGCTCCAGCATTTTCGTGATCCGCTGGCGCGCCTTGGCTTGAAAGTCCGGATCACCAGCGCCGAACACCTCATCGATGAGGAGGATTTCGGGCTTCAGTGAGCTCACGATCGAAAAACCAAGCCGTGTGCGCATCCCGGTCGAATAGCTGCTGATGGGCAACTCAAGATAGTCCCCCAACTCGGAGAAGTCTGCGATCTCCTCAGCGAGGGCGGCTATCTCGTTGATCGGCACGTCATACAGCATGCAGGCGAAGCGAATATTCTCCCAGCCTGTGGCCTCGTTGCGCAAACCCAGTCCTGAGGAGAACAGGCACGTCACCCTGCCCTGAACCGTCAGCTCGCCCGATGAAGGATGGTAGATCCCTGCGAGCAGTTTCAGCAGCGTCGTCTTGCCGCTGCCGTTACGGCCAACGATAGCGACCTGCTCACCGTCGAAGATGTCGAGGCTGACATTATCGAGCGCCGCTATGCGCGCCTTGCCGGCGCCCTTCTTGATCTGCGCGCCCACCATGGCCTCCCGAGCGGTCTTCAGCCGACCCCACACGCCGGAGTGGCGCACCGGCAGGTCAAGACGAACATTCTCAAGGCGGATGAAGGGTTTTGAATTCGTCATCAAATCAGGGCCGATATCCGAGGGCGCACCAAGCTGAACAGAAGCACGCCCAGCGCCCAGAGCACCAGCAGTGATACTCCGACGACCAGGTAATCAAGCGAGGTCGGCATGGAGCCGCGCAACGGTTCTCGGACAATGTTGAGGAAATATGTGAAGGGGTTGTAGGTCGCCACGAGGCCCCGGAAGCCGCCGCGCGATTCGGCAACCCAGAAAACCGGGGTCATGAAGAAAAGCAGCCGCGTCGTCGCCGCGATAGCGAGCGCCAGATCATGAACGAGGACACAGGCCGTACCAACGGCGAGCGCCATCCCGGTGAAGGCGAAGCTGATCATAACGACACCGGCGCCGGCGACGAATAGCTCGAGGAAGGACGGCCACTGGTCAGTGTAAACAATGGCAGCCAGTATAATTGGGCTGGCGAACACGGCGAGAATCAGCTGCTTGTAGAACAGCCTGAAGACATACAGCGAAATCGGGTGCGGAATATTCTTGATTAATCTGGCCTGCTTAGTGAAGGCCGTCGTCCCGTCTAGAAGGCCAATAGAGATGAACTGGTAGACTGTGACGCCGGCAGCCAGATAGACCGCGTAGTCGGTCAGCTGCGCGCCGCGAAGGTCTCTGAACAACAGATAAAGGATCAGCACAAGCAGTCCGATCTGAAGCGTGGCCCAAGCCATGCCCAGATAGGAGCTGCGGAGCGGCATGACCGTGTCGTTCCAGCTCAGAACAAGCGCCAACCGCCAACGCTTAGCCCCCTGAACGAGATCTTGCAGCGGCGTCCGGATCATTCAGCGCCGACCTTCGGCGCGCCAACAGGCACGATCGTAAAGCCGGCGGCCCGAAGCCCGGCGCGGTCCACCATATTGCGGCCGTCGGCGATCACGCGGCCCGACATGGGTTTGAGCCGCTCCGCGTCGAGGCCGCGGTAGGTGAGGTGATCGGTCATGATGATCGCCGCGTCCGCGCCGGCCAGCGCCTCGCCGAGATTGCTCGTCAGATCGATCTCCCGCCCGTCATGGAGCGCGAAACGCGTGACGTGCGGATCATGCACCGAATAGCTCACACCTTCGGCTTCGAGCGCGTGTATCAGATGCTCTGTCGGCGTGTCGCGCGCATCGTCGAGATCGCCTCGATAGGCTGCACCCAGGATGGCGACCTTCTTTACGGCCCCGGCCGCCGCCTTGACGCGAGCCCACAGATGGCGCGCTTGCCCATCATTGATCAGGCGCGACTTGAGCAAAAGCTCCGTCTGATCGGGGAAGCCGTCAATGAGGAACCAGGGATCGACCGGAATGCAGTGGCCGCCCACACCCGGTCCCGGCGAATGAACATTGACCCGCGGATGCCGGTTGGCGAGCGCGATCACGTCATGCACGTCGATCCCGGCGTCTTCGGCGATATGACCAAAAACGTTGGCCAGAGCGATGTTCACGTCACGATAGGTGTTCTCCATAAGCTTGGAAAATTCCGCCGCACCCGATTCGGTCAACAAAGGTTCGCCGGTGCAGAAGCGGGCGTAGACCGCCTTCGCGCGCGCGGCGGCACGCGGCGTGACGCCGCCGATGATCCGGTCGTTCTCGACAATTTCGGAGATCGTCGAACCGGGGAAGACCCGCTCTGGACAGTAACAGAGGTCCAGCTCTTCGCGGATATCGAATCCGGCTTCGGCAAGCTGGCCGCCGACCAAGTGTTCGGTCGTCCCGATAGGGCTAGTCGATTCCAGGATTACCAGATCGCCCTTCTTCACGTACTTCGCCAGGCCTTTCGCAGCGGCGCGCACGATCGAAACATCGGCCTTCTTGTCGTGGGTCACAGGGGTCGGCACGCAGATGATAAACACGTCACCCTGCACGGCTTCAGGCCCGACAGTCAGGCGACCGGATGCGAGCGCTTCTTCGACCAGAGCGACGACGTCCGGCTCGCCAAGCGGGCATTTGCCAGCCTCAAGCATATCAATCACACGAGGACTGATATCCACGCCATGAACTTCGAACCCTGCTCTGGCCATCAGGGCGGCGGTAGGAAGCCCGACATAGCCTAGCCCTATAACGACGATCTTCTTGTCTTCCATGACCAATCCTGCGGGTTCAGCTTGATGTGCAGCGCTAGATTTTAAACGGTTCAAAGGTGCGTCCGGTGAGCACATCGCAAATTCTCTGGGACGCTAGCCCGTCCCCAAATGGATTTGGAGCATTGCGCGCAGTGAAGCGCTCGGGGTGAGCCAGCAATTCGCCGGCTCGCTCCACCATCCGTTGCGGATCGTTTCCGACCAGTTCGCACACGCCGGCGTCGACCGCTTCCTGCCGCTCGGTGGTCTGGCGCATCACGAGCACCGGAACGCCAAAACTGGGAGCTTCCTCCTGAATGCCGCCCGAGTCGGTACAAATCACGGAAGCGCCAAGCATGAGACGCACGATCTCAGGATAGCTTACAGGCGGGATAAGCTTGATATTCGACTTGCCGCCAAGGTGCCGATGGGCTGCGTCCTGGACCTTGGGATTGAGATGAACAGGATAGATGAAATCCACGTCCGGATGGTTCGACGCGAGAGCGGCCAGCGCGCCGAATAACGCATCGAACGCCGCCCCGTGATTTTCACGACGGTGCCCGGTAATGAGCACATACCGCCGATCAGCAGACACCGGGAGAGAAGCCTTTACTTTCTCTGCAGTAGCAAGCAGCGCATCAACCACCGTATTGCCCACCACGTGCACGTCGCCCACCGCCCGCTCGGCGCGCAGCACGCCGGCAGCACGCTCCGTCGGACAGAAATGCCAGCGCGAGATTCGGCTGACCAACTGCCGGTAGCCCTCTTCGGGAAACGGGTGATCCAGATTATAGGTGCGAAGCCCCGCCTCAACATGTCCGAAGGGAATGTTGCGATGAAAAGCCGCTAGCGCCGCCGCGATCACAGTGGCGGTGTCTCCTTGTGCGAGAACTGCTTCCGGCCGCTCCGCCTCCATCAACGCATCCAACCCGGCCATAGCCCGCGTCACCACCTGCGTCAGGGTTTGGCTTTCGGTCATTATGTCCAGGTCATGATTCGGACGCAGGCCGAACCACTCCAAGGCTGTCTTGACCATTTCCCGATGCTGCCCGGTGGAGACGAGGACCGGGTCAATGCCGCGATCTGACCTCATCGCTTGGAACAGCGGTGCGAGCTTGATCGCCTCCGGTCTCGTGCCAAGCACAACAAATGCACGCATACCCTGTCCCCGTTCGACGATGGGAGCCGTTTATCCTAGTGGCATCACGCAGGCAACCGGTTACTGTCACGGCGTGATTCGAAGTTTTGAGACCAACATGCGCCAGCCTCGAACGGGCGATAAATGCGATCGAGACGATTGTCCGTACGACACGGAGGCCTCTAGCTTGAGAGGTTGTGAGGAGGTAGGTGGCGAAGACACCGACCATGCCGCAGCCCGGGTGCAGATCGGCTGGCTTGCGGCCAAAGCTGCGCTTTCGCTGCGGACCGCCCCTATACACGCCGTACACGCCGCGAGGATTTTCATCGCGTTCGTCCGTGCGCGACGGCGCCTGGTAAAATCGCTCAAGCGACGCTCAAGCTCAGTGAGCAGTCAGATAACCGCCTTGGAGCCCAGCCTTTCAGTTCACCTCGCTGTGAGCGAGCTAAACATGCTCGCCAAGGCCGCCAAGAGGGAGAGCGACCAGACGCTGCTCAAGACGCTGGATAGAATTGATCCCGGTCGCCAACGCATTCCAGGTCCGGTGCGCGCGCGCTGGCTGCGCATGAAGGAGATGGGCGAAGCAGCCGAAGGCGTATTCGCCCCGATACCGGAAAAAGGCTCCATCGCTACATACGGTGGCCGCGTGCTTTTTGCACTGCACTCTGGCGCTCCGCTGGTGAACAATGGTTATTCGGTGCGCTCGACCAACATGGCGACGGCGTGCCGCGGCGCAGGACGAGACCCGACCGCTATATTTCGACTCGGCTACCCTCAGGAACTTATCCGGTTTCGCGACACCAAATCGTCCGATGCTCTGATGGGTGACGGCACACCCTTGCGCTACCTGCCTGACCCCAAACTCGGGCTCGTAGGACGAGGACTAAATGATTACGTTTCTGCTTATGGAGAGATGCTCGCAGAGCAGGCGGACCTTCAGAATGCCGGCGTGATCCACGCCGCCTCCAACTATCTTAACGGCCTGGCTGCAGTGCGCGCCGCGCGCGCGACCGGGCGCGCAAGTGTCTACGAGGTGCGCGGCCTTTGGCATGTAACAAAAGCTGATCCGGGGACGGGCCTAGAGGATTTAATGTACGCGGGGGCTGACGCGTTGGAGTCACATGCGGCGCAGCAGGCGGACCATGTCATCGCCATAAGCGGCGCTGTCGCCCGCTATCTGACCGACCGAGGTGTCTCGTGCGACAGGGTGACAGTGATTCCTAATTCCGTCTGCACGAGGACCTTTGCTCCTGGACCAGTTCCAGCTGACACCAAGTTGCGCCTCGGCCTGAAAACGGATTTACCGACGATTGGATATTTTGGCGCTTTCGCCGACTACGAAGGGCTTTCGGTTCTGATCGAGGCCCTCGCCATCCTTCGGTCTCGGGGGGTGGCCCACCAAGCTGTGCTTGCCGGGTCCGGACCGGAAAGGACCAGACTTGAGGCGTTGCGTCACCGTTTCGGCCTCGAGACGCTTCAAATACTTGATCCGATTCCGCATGCCGAAATCCCTGACGCATTAAGGATTGTTGATATTGCGCCGATAGCAAGGCTCGACCGTCCCGTGACGCACATGGTTCCCCCAATGAAGCTCATCGAAGTGATGGCGAGCGGATGCTGCCCGGTGATATCGAAACTTCCTGTGCTTTGCGAAATTGCGCGGCCAGGCAGGGAGGCTCTTGTGACCGAGCCCGGTGACAGCCAAGCGCTCGCTAATGTGCTCGAAAGCGCCTGCCGCGACAGAGGGCGCCTCCGCATCATAGGCGACGCGGCGCGGGCGCGCGCCCACGCCGAGTACAGCCTTGAAATGGCCGCAACAATTCTAGGTTCCGTTTATAATAAGATCGCCCCGCTATGAGCTGCGAAGATGAGCTTCTGAATACACGACAAAAGGTCAATAATCTCGAGCGGGAACTGGACCATTTACGGAGCTCGGCACGATTCCAATTGGGTGATCTACTTGTCGGATCGCTAAGCATTGAGGGCGCAATCCGCTTGCCTTCTCGCCTATTCTACTTGATCCGAGCGCTCCGCCGGCGGGCAACCGCAAACGCGATTTGTATCGCTCTGGAGTGGGGCGGTCCTGATGCGGAGTTGATGGCCGATGTACTGCGCCTGACGCCCGAAAGACGCCGCAGATTTCTCCGTCAGGTCCGGGAAGCGAAGATCGCCTCTCCCGACTGCGACCTGGCCGAACTCCACCTTGAGCTCGAGCATCTTGCCCACGACCCGGAGTCAATGTTTCGGGGCGGGCGCTCAGACGCCCTCATAGATGGACATGATCGAACCGCCCTCTTCGTGGTAAGGACCGCGCTGCCGGCCTCCCGAAACGGATATGCGCTACGGACCCAAGCCTTGGCGGAGAGCGCCTCAGCGCTTGGGTGGACCATACACGTCGCCGTTCTAGACGCACCGGAAGGAACACGGTGGGCTGAGCGCTCAGTGACTTACCATGGCCTGGGCGCTCCGCATGAGCGAGGCCCGAGCGCCTACGCGGACGCGCGGGCGCGCGGGCTGACGTCACTTATAGTACAAATACGTCCAGTAATTCTTCACGCCGCGTCAAACGCCCTTTGCGCAGCAGCGGCTGCAAAAGCCGCAGCGGCGTGCCGGCTTCCTTGGGCGTACGAACTGCGCGGACTTTGGAATTTGACTCGTGAAAGCGTGGAGCCTCGCTTCCTGAATGGGCCGGGAGCGAGGGCGCAGCAGGCGCTGGAGCATGAGGCGGTGAAGACAGCAAACGCGGTTTTCGCCAACGGGCGCGAACTCTCCCGTTGGGCGTCGCAGATCAGCACGACGCCGGTAACGAATATACCCAACGGCGTGTCATTGAGCGGCCCGCCCGCGGAAGAGGATGTGGCTCGCCAGCATACTCTCTGGTCACCACGGGGCGTGCCGATCATTGGTTATGCTGGCGCGCTCGTGGCGTATGAGGGGCTCGAGCACCTAATCGACGCGAGCCGCCGCCTCACGTGCCGCGGAAAGCATCATGTGCTGGTGATCGCCGGGGATGGTCCGCAGCGCAGCGCTCTGGACCAAGCGGCACGAGGTTTGGACAATGTGATATTCTCCGGCGCGCTTGACGATCGAGCAGCCAAACTTGCGACGCATGCGTTCGACATATGTTGCGTGCCCCGCCTCGACCTCCCGGTCACACGTCTCGTTGCTCCGCTAAAGCCTCTTGACGCCATCGCAGCAGGCAAGGCGCTTGTAGTCTCCGATCTTCCCGCCCTTGCTGACTTGATTGAAGCGGGCGCTGCCTACCCTGTGCGGCCAGGCGCTCCGGACGCGTTGGCCAAGGCCCTAAGCCTCCTGCTCGCCGTTGATGCTCGCAAGCCGCTTGCAGCCGCCGCCACTCGATATGCGCGGAACGTGACGTGGCGCAAAAGCGCGCAGAGCCTCATCGATCGCTGGGAGACAACGATCAAAGAATTCGAACATAGATGATTCTGATCACTCGACTGTAACAGACTTGGCAAGGTTACGAGGCTGATCCACATCCGTACCTTTGATCAACGCGGTGTAATAAGCGAGAAGCTGGATCGGAATGGCGGCGACGATCGGCTGGATGATAGGGTGGCATTCGGGAATCAGAATCAGGTGATCAATATCATCGCCCGCCTCGTCCGCACCTTTTTGGTCGGTTATCAGGATTACTTCCGCACCACGAGCCGCCACTTCCTGGATATTTGAAAGAGTCTTATCGAACAGCTCGTCATGAGGCGCGACAACGACAACAGGGGTCCCCTCTTCGATCAGTGCGATCGGTCCATGCTTGAGTTCGCCGGCCGCATAACCCTCCGCATGTATGTAGCTGATTTCTTTCAGCTTCAATGCACCTTCCATGGCAAGCGGATAGAATATGCCACGCCCCAGATACAAGACGTCGCGGACCATGGAGAAGCGATGCGCTATCGGCCGGATCCTATCGCGCGCCTCCAGAGCCTGATTCACGCGCCGCGGGGCTTCAAGAAGTGCGGACGCCAGTGTCACCGCTTCAGCCTCATCGATCTCGCCGCGCGCAAACGCCGCGCCGCCGGCCATGGCCGCGAGTGCGGCGAGTTGGGCCGTGAACGCCTTGGTGGAGGCCACTCCGATTTCCGGGCCAGCCTGTGTAAAGAGAGGCGTATGGCATTCGCGCGCAATAGAACTTTCAGGCACGTTCACGATCGCAAGGGTATTGGCGCCTCGCGACTTGCAATATCGAAGTGCGGCAAGCGTGTCGGCGGTCTCGCCGGACTGAGACACAAACACGGCGCGATCTTCCGTGTTCATCACCGGTTCGCGATAGCGGAACTCTGACGCAATATCCGCTTCGACGGGCAGCTTGGCGTATCGCTCAAACCAGTATTTCCCGATAGACAAGGCGTAGAACGCGGTTCCGCAAGCTGCACCGAGCAGGCGACGCGCATCCGGCCAGTGTTCGGTGCCGTAGTTGGTGAAGCGTACATTGGAAGCGTCGATGAAATTCGACAGCGTGTGGCTTATCGCGTCGGGCTGCTCGTAAATTTCCTTTTCCATAAAATGCTTGTATGAGCCCTTGTCGGCAAAGCCGGTGGTCGCGTTTGACGTCCTGACCTCCCTGCTCACGGCTTGTCCGTCGAAGTCGAAAATTTCGACCCCGTCCGGACGCGCGACGCACCAGTCGCCCTCTTCAAGATAGATCACCCGATGCGTCAGGCCGGCGAGCGCAAGAGAGTCTGACCCGACATAGGTCTCGCCATCGCCGAGACCGACCACCAACGGACTCCCCTCGCGAGCGGCGTAAATCGTGTCCGGCTCGTCTCGACTGACCAGGGCCAGCGCGTAGGCGCCGTTGAGGCGGTGCAGAGCGTGATGAAAGGCGTCCTGTAAGGATTCGCCCTGATCTATAATGTGCTGGATCAGGTGAACGACGACTTCAGAGTCAGTCTCGCTGGAAAAGCTGTGCCCGGCCTCTTTCAATTCGGTGCGCAACTCCCGAAAATTTTCAATGATCCCGTTGTGTACAAGCGCGAGATTTCCGGCCACGTGAGGATGTGCGTTCTCAAGGCTTGGTCGGCCATGTGTCGCCCAGCGGGTATGCGCGATACCTGTTTTGCCTTCGGCCGGGCTGCTTTCTATAACCGCGCGAAGTTTCGCGATCTTGCCCTCGGCGCGTCGGCGTTCGACTGCATCGCCGGAGATCACAGCGAGACCAGCGCTGTCATACCCGCGGTATTCGAGACGCCTGAGCCCCTCCACCAGCCGGTCAACCACCCCGGCGGAGCCGACGATGCCTACAATCCCGCACATACAAAGCTCCATATCTGTGAGCGCTGTGTTCTAGACGCTTTCACACATGAGGTGTAGCCCTTACCGACTGAGCTTATCGCAACGGTGTTTCAGCGGCCGGTTCGCGCCTTCATAGCCCTAGCGTTAGACGCGATGGTGCATCTGGTGCAAGCTGCCTTTAGATGGGGGACAGATGAAGACTTACTTCGGCACGGACGGAATACGCGGCGAGGCGAACACCTACCCGATGACGGCGGAAGTCGCACTGCAGCTGGGGCGCGCGGCTGGACGTTACTTCATGCGGGGCGATCATCGACACACCGTGGTCTTGGGGAAAGACACGCGACTCTCCGGATACATGATCGAACATGCCTTGATCGCAGGGTTCACCTCGGCGGGTATGGATGTGCGCAAGATCGGCCCATGCCCGACACCGGCGATCGGTTTGCTGACACGCTCGATGCGCGCCGATCTAGGGGTCATGGTCACCGCTTCCCACAATCCGCACAGAGATAACGGGATAAAGCTTTTCGGCCCGGATGGGTTCAAGCTCGCAGACGACGCGGAGCTGACCATTGAGGCGCTGATGCAAAAACCCACCGCCGAGATCTCCGCCAGGCCGGAAGAAATCGGCCAGGTGGCCGTACATGAAGACGCGAAAGGGCGTTACATCGAAGCGGCGAAAGCCGCGTTCGATCCGAAAAGGAGCCTTGCGGGCGTCAAGATTGTTGTGGACTGCGCGAACGGCGCTGGCTACCGGACCGCGCCGCAAGCACTGTGGGAGCTTGGCGCCGAGGTGATAGCGCTGGGCGTATCACCGAATGGGTTCAACATTAATGACGGCTGTGGCGCTACAGCTCCTGAAGAAATGGCTCAGCGCGTCGTGGACACCGGCGCCGATATAGGCATTGCACTGGACGGTGACGGTGATCGGTTGATTGTCGCTGATGAACGCGGCCGCATTATCGACGGTGATCAGATCCTGGGGCGGATCTGTCTGGATCGTCACGCAAACGGCACGCTATCGGGTGGCGGAGCGGTGGCGACGATCATGTCCAATCTCGGGCTCGAACGACGCCTGCACGCCGATGGTCTCAAGCTGGAGCGCAGCGCAGTGGGAGACCGGTACGTGGTCGAAGCCATGCGAAAAGGCGGTTTTAACGTGGGAGGAGAGCAATCTGGCCATATTGTATTGCTCGACCACGCAACCACGGGCGACGGCTTGATCGCCGCGCTTCAGATCCTCTGCGCGTGCCTGAACCACGATAAACCCGCAAGCGCAGTCTGTGATGTCTTCGAGCCGCTACCGCAACAATTGCGCAATGTGCATTATGAGGGGCTGTCGCCCCTTTATAACGACAAAGTTCAGGACGCCTGCGCCAAAGCGAAAGTCCGCCTCGGCGATCGCGGTCGGCTTCTGGTCCGGGCTTCGGGAACAGAACCCGTTATCCGGATCATGGTTGAGGGAGACGACGCTGCGCAGATCGATCAGATTTCCTCAGAACTCGAAAATGTTATCATCGAAAGCCAGGCTGGCTACGCGGCGGAATAACTCATGCGCTTCAGCAGCTCTACGCCGAGCTGCTCGGCGGTAGGTGGGGCGGCGAGCCGCAGTGGCGGCGACTGACCGGTAAGCACTGCAAGCGGATCACGGTTGTCCCAGCCCAGCGCTTCGGCCCATTGCGGCGCCCCCACCAGGACTACTGGAAGACCCGCCGCCGCATATTCATAGAGCTTGCCTGGCACTGCGTGCGTACCTGGCGCGCAAACCACGGCGCCCAGATCAGCCTCCCGCTGCAGGGCCCGCGCCGCCTCTGCGTCGAGCACGCCATGGTCAAATATTGCGGATCGCGCCAACGCACGATTAGCTGCGAGTTGTTCCTGGATCGTCAGCCGTCCGATGAGGTGCAGCTGAAGGTCGTTGCGTCGCGCCGCCGCTGCGTCGAACAGCTCGAGAAGCGATTCGATTCGCCGGTTGGGGTCTGAGAGCGTGAACGAGCCCACGTGAACCACATGGCGTGAGTCCTTGCTGAGAGTCTTGCCCTCAGAGAACGCGGGCGGATCGGCCGCCTGGGGAAGAATAAAAGCGCGTTCGGCGCGGCCGCCGAGCCTGATCATCTCGTCGAGTACATAGTGATCCGTTGCGGTCAGTAAATCAGCGCCTGGCAGGATCAGACGCGCCCATAGCCGGTCAGCCATTGCACGAGCTGGAATGCTGCGCACCCCAAGCAACGGATACTGCAGCCACGAATCGCGAAAGTCGGCGAGCCAGGCGCACCTCAGCGCACGGCGCACGGTCGCACCTGCAGCGTGAACCGACTCCGGCGGGGCAGAGGTTATAACCCAGTCGGGTCTCCACCGTCGGCCCAGATCAATGGCGGCGCGCGAAGCACGCCGAGCCCAGCCGATATCGGGGTCAGGGATGCGCATCCAGTCTCGCAGCACATCGCGAATTGACCGCGAGGCGGGCGGCTCAAGCGAGGGTTCAAGGTTCGGATGCTCCACCGCCCAGCCTTCCACGCCGGCCTCCAAACAGGGAGCGATCACTCTGACATCGGCACCTGCAGCCCGTAATCCGGCGTACACAGCCGCGCTGCGGCGAGCGCCGCCAGATATGGTTGGCGGGAAATGACGAGTAATGATCAGGACTTTCAGATCCGCCTCCTACGCCTCGCCATACATCCGGTAGTCATGTCTCGAACCCTGCATAAAAGTTCGGCGCGAAACCCGATAGCTGGGTCAGAGCGCGCCTCGGCTTCGATCCCCCCAGGCGATGAACGGACCGTTGCGGTAGCCGTCGCCGGCCTTTGCGTAGTCGAAGACCGAGCCGTCCGGGCGGGTGACCGCGCCGCCGGCCGCCACGAGCACGGCGTGACCGGCTCCGGTGTCCCATTCCATCGTTGGGCCGAAGCGCGGATAAAGATCTGCTGCGCCCTCCGCGACGCGGCAGAACTTTAGTGACGAGCCCGCCGCAAGTGTCTCGGTGACGCCCTGGCGTTCGGCGAAAATGCGGGTCTGATCGTCGGCGTGGGACCGGCTCATGACGGCGGTCTTGCCCTTGGCCGGGGCCGGGCGGACGGAGATGGGCGACAGCGCGACGTGATCAAGCAGCGCGCCGGGCTTCGCGGTTCCCGCCAGCGCGATCTCACCGCCGGTATAGATGCGTTCCAGCGCTGGCGCATAGACGCACCCGGCAACCGGGACGCCGTTTTCCACCAGCGCGATATTGATCGTGAACTCGCCGTTTTTGGCGATAAACTCCTTGGTGCCGTCCACCGGGTCCACAAGCAGGAATCGCGCCCCGACCTCCGGGCGGAATCCGGCCGCAAAGCTCTCTTCGGCCAGCACCGGCACGCCGGGAAGGCGTTCGCCCAACGCCGCGAGGATCACCGCCTCGGCGCGCGTGTCGGCCTCGGTGACCGGAGACCGGTCAGCCTTCTGCTCGGGCGTGAAATTCGTCGCATAGACCTCCATCACCGGCAAAGCGGCTTGCAGGCATATACTTGCGAAATCGCGGGCCAGCGCGTTGCGTGTTTCGATCATGAAGATCAGGTCCGTGAAGCGTTGGAAACAAGGCTATGGCGCCACCAGGCTGAGCGCCAGTAGCGCCGAAGTCGTGTAGGCGAAGAAAACCAGCCCGCCCAGCCCTAAAATATCGCGCATGCGGTATTGTCCGGATGCATGAAGAAGCTCGCGCTGGCGCCGAAGGCTTATGCGAGCGCAAAGGCTCCCGGTCGCCTAGGTACTGTACCCATAAACGGGATTCCCAAATCAGCCGGGTCGTGATTCAAACTCTTTGAAGGGAGTTTGATCATGGCCCGATTTGATTTGAGTGATGCGGAGTGGTCGATCATCGCGCCGCTCTTGCCGAACAAGCCGCGCGGCGTGCCG
>Ga0208112_100100_pt1 | contig 149030 bp, 103 predicted proteins | sample HotLakConsoUCCLE_FD_184736 | JGI IMG/M metagenome (GOLD analysis project Ga0208112, IMG submission 184736) | Hypersaline microbial mat communities from Hot Lake, Washington, USA - Hot Lake Consortium UCC-LE (SPAdes) (version 2) ...
TGTGACGTATAATTTATCATATGCAAGGTTATTTGCAATAATGTACAAAAACCCTGCATTAAAACCTACAAAAACCTTCTCCAAAACAAAGATTATTTTAGGTTTATGTTAATCTGAGTAAGCCCTAATTACACTTGGGATACATGCTGGTGAAGCAATGCCATTTTCAAATCCATTGTTTCCACTTGCTGCAATACTCACAATGTCATTAGTCTTAAGACTCTCAAAAATGGGATTTAGGCCATCATCGTCACATTCAGTTTGATAATTACCGCCTCCTAAACTTAAATTAATGGCTGTTACTTTGTAATTGTTTCTATTATCATATACCCACTGCAATGCAAATTCAAGGTTATCCTCTTTAATACCTAAACATGGAGTTTCTGATTCCTCACCATGTAATTCCTCACACTTATCTTCATCATCTATTTTTGTGAATACCTGTATTGAAATTATTTCTGCATTTTTTGCTATCCCAGAAAAGCTCTGTCCATTACCCGCAGCGATACCTGCTACATGCGTTCCATGATCACAACCATCTACACCAATACACTCCCTACCTGCATTGTCACTGGTAGTATCTTCTTCTACATTATTTTCGCAAAGGGAAAAATAATCACTAAATGGATCATGTGTTGAAAAACAAGCACCTTTAATAACTTTATTATTTAGGAATTCATGATTAAAATCGATACCTGTATCAATAATAACAATAACCTGATCTTCGCCCGTAATGTCGAAGTCATCCCAACTAAAATCGGCTCTAACTAATGATGTTGACTCAGATAAAAAGCTTCTAAAAATGCGCATTTCTGTAACCTTTTCAACCATATCCATTTCGAAAAGCTTCTTTAAAGCTTCTTCATCTGCGAACATTGATGCACGAGGAGTGGCTTCCATTGGTTTAACTGAACGCACATTCAATCCCCATATTTTACTCATGAATTCACCATGTTTCTGAGCTATTTCACCCCGATAAAATTGCGCCATAGAGGGGTCGTAATTCTCCATTTTATAATACACCCAAATATGGATGCTTCCACTCCTGTTGCTCCGAACCCGGTCAAGCAGTTTTTTCCTGTCGGTGCTGTCCTGAAACGCCTCATGCAATGTAAACTCCATTCCACTGTTATGGGCCGAGGTATTTGCAAAACCGACTGCGATCATTATAAGCATCAAGCAGATCGACAGAAATAATGCCGAGTTTGTTTTTCTAATCTTAATCATGTTTATTTATCCGTTAGTTGGTGTTGAAAAAAATAAATCAAAAGTAAACAGCTATCCTTAACCGTACCAATGTACCGGCTAATTGTAAAGTCCGCTGGGTTTGGTTGCGCCGCTGAATATCATGTGTCCGCGTATTTTGAGTAGTTATGGCATATGTGGTGTTAATCCCGTATTCCCCGGACAAGCTGAGCGAGCGGGTTACTTGCCATTCCACACCTACAAGTGCACCTATTCCCGCTTCTATGCTCTGGGTCGTTTGCCGTTCCAAATTCGAGCTATCATTGGTACTTTCTTCGGATTGGTCGAAACCATACCCCAATCGCGGCCCGTAACCAAAATAGAGTGCTACCCTGGATTCTGTTGGGAAATAATAGATGCGTTCTGTGTGTAAACGTAGAAATAGGTCGTATTCGCTGGTATCAAGAATCTCATTTTCTGAAGTTTCCGTGCTCCCGAAATTTAGTCCTGACTCAAACGAAATACCAATTCTGTATGCCCTATTAGCAGAAACGCCCCATTTCATTGAAAGTGCGCTGCCGTTAAGGTTACCTACTGTGAAATTTGGTCCAAACCTGAATTCCAAAGCCCTGCTTCTTTCCTGATCACCATCAGGGAGTGCTCCCGCATGTGCATTTCCGATAGAAATAAGTATAAAGCCCAAAAATGACAACTGAACAAGAAAACTGTATATAGTTTTCGAACTATTCATAACATTAAACATGTTTAGAAATATATCGAAAGCCTGATTCGGGCACCGGTGCCATCCAGCGTCGTGGTAAATAATGTTTGATCAACATCTGCTTCAACAACTCCGGAGGTTGCCCGTCTGTTGGTAGTTTCTTTCCGATATTCAGTAATCAGGCGCAGGGCATATTCACCTGAAAAACTAATTGAAGTAGTTACAAACCACTCAACACCAAGACCAACACTCCCTCCAATTCCATAACGATTATCTTGTGTAACCACCCTTAATTCATTGGTTTGTAGCAATTCATCATTTTCGAATAGACTTGTATAGTGTGTAGTTACTCTGTTATAATAACTGAACTGAATCATCGGACCAATTGCTGTATATAAAAACAATCGTTCATAAACCTGATGGTATTTCAAAAAGTCAAACTCTGCTCCACTGCTTACACGAAAGGTTATACGATTATCATTCCGATCTGAGATATTGGGAATGGATTGTTGCATTTCTAACCTATCGGTATTCCAATCATCATATTCCGCAAATACATTTAAATTCAGCCGATAGCCCCTGTTGTCGCTGGTCATCCATTTGTAGGAAAAAATGGCATTATCCACCGAGGTTAGTGTGAGATTCGAGCCAACACCAAATTGCAAGGCTTTTCTTCCCTCCAGTGATATTGGTTCGGATGTGTTGGACAAGTTGTTTTGTGCTTCCACATGTGTTGTTAAAAAGAGTATTAACATGGAAACCATAACAGCTGTTGAAGTTATTTGCCATGGTGTAGTATACTTCATCGTCTTTAAATTTAGTTCAACTTAATGTGTTAATCTGTTTCTAAGTAAAAAATACACTTACAAAAAAATGTTGAATAGAATCAACTATCAAGTGTTTTTAATTGTTGAAACATGGTGATAACATACGTTTTAAACGGGTTTAAGAGAAACGAGTTCCCAATTCAATTTCTTCCCGACCAATTCAATTATCGGTCAGCAAGCAGCCGTTGGCAGATACAATAGCGCGTCGAATATGTATATACTAACGGTACATACCGGCACATAACCGGTTTACATGTGTAATAGATTTAATGGTAATGATTACTTAATTAAATTAAAATATAATTTTCATTTAAAAAAACAATCCATCCCCTCTTCGTTTTAGCAAGTTATTACATAAGGTTTTGGTGGCGTATATTTTACATTCTAAGCAGAACGATAGATTTGAAGGAACGCGGATTGGGTGGGATAATTCAACATTGAGGATAGAACGCTGATAGCACTGATTAAGCGGGTTTCCGCTGATTATTATATAACATCTGTGCTAATCAGTTCTATCAGTCCAATCAGTGTTCTATACTGAAACGGTTAATGCAGATGGAACGCGCTTTCGTGGTTCTATTCCTGTTTTCCGAAGTTCAGGCTGCCATTCATTACAACGTTTGCTCCTGTTTGAGGACAAGCAAGTAATTCTGGTCTAACCAAAAACGCATCTCTCGCGCATCACACATGCCCAAAAATTGGCCATTTCGCAGAACGGGAACCCATTCAGCCTTATAGATTACATCCAGATTAAAACTGGACGTATCCGACAGGTCAATAAAATCACCGGTTGAAATGGGGCGTTTGTTTTCTTCAATATCTTCTTTTAAAGGGGGAATGGAAATATCACGTCCATCCACAACATATTCTATAGCAGGATTTTCAAAAAAGGGAACGATGCACTCGTGTATTAAACCGGGACGTTTATCCTGTATGTGTTCCACTAAACGGGTTGTACTTTGCTGATGGTCAATAGGAAATATTAGCTCATCGGGGTCGGGGTTATACTTTAATTCTCCACGTCCTGTGTGGTAGGTGTAAAACATATAGAGAGCCAAAATTCCGCTCAGAAGGGAATATCCCGAATCGATAATCAGATAATCAAGTGTGGCGAGAATAACCAATAAACCTATGAAAAAAGATCCGGTTTGATACGTTAATCGTGATGCTTTTATATAATTTCCGATGCCGGCCCAAATAGCGGATCGAAGCAGTCTGCCCCCATCAAGTGGAAAGATGGGCAGGATGTTAAACAATGCAATAAGAAAGTTAATGAGCGCCGCAAATCGGAAAAAGTAGTATGCAAGATATGCGGGAGACAGGAAAAACTCATAAATCCCCCATGAAATTCCAGCCAGGAGTAGCGAAGCAAACGGCCCTGAAATGGCAATCCACCATTCATGTTTTGCCTTTTGTGGACGGTACTGTAACTCAGCCATCCCTCCAAATAAATACAAGTGAATGCGCTTTATGGGGATGTGAAAATACCACGCAGCAAGGCTGTGTCCGAGTTCGTGAATAATGATGGAAAAGGTGATAAAAAGAGCGGTTAGCCCCCCGAGAAGCCAATATTCTGTAGCAGAACTCAAAAATATTATATCAGGATAATACCGCTCACTTAGCACCCAGGTAATGAGGAAAAGTACTACCGGAAGCAGGGGATCCATCGAGAACCGCCATTTATCTACGTGGATATGTCCGTTTCGAAAAGTCAGATTATAACAATATGATAGTTAAAATTTCAGCAAAAAGAAGGTAACCGAAAAAGCGGAAAGTACATAATTTAGTATTATTAAGCGGAAGCATTCTTCATTGATATTAAACTAAATATAGCGCAATATGCACTCCCCGATATTTATTTAATTAAAAGTTTAGATCAGAACCATTGACTGTAAGAACTTGTTTAAGACCATACGAATGATTATACATATTGTATAATTTAATTATCTTATATTTTATAACAAAAGTACAATGAACGTTAAAATTTTAGAGCTAAAAACTAACTCTGAGGTTAAATCTAAAATCTCATTAGTTACTAAAAATAAATCCAAACTACCTTCTATAAATGATGGGTGGAGATTTAACTTTAACAAGCATTCCAAAGGCAAAGACTACGAAACGTACATACTAACTACACTCATTACACCTGACAGAATCGAAGGATGTTTAATCATAAATACTAAACTATCTGAAGTTTATATGGCTTTTGTGGAAGTGGCTCCTCATAATAGAGGTAATGATAAAGTGTATGATAACGTAGCTGGCTGCTTAATTGCTTTTGCTTGCAGGCAAAGTTTTATTAATGACAAAGAAGGATATATGGCATTTGATGTATTAGAAGAGAAAAAAGAAGATAAGATAAAATTGATGAGCCTTTACAGTAAAAAAATACAATGCACTAAGACTTGGGGCAAAAACCACAATGATTATACTTCCAGAAGGAAGTGAAAAGCACATAAATGAATATTTAAAATAGATGATTATGGAAAAAATTGAAATTTTACCTACGGAAATTTGGAACAACAAAAAAATCAATGCAATAAGCGATATTGTCAAGACTCATTCTGAGAATCAATCAAAGGAAAAAAAGATTAGTTTTAAACTTCTTGCCATTCAATATAAACTGGAAGAGTACATAGAAAGGGATGACATCAAAGAAAGCGAAGTTCTTGACATATTGCATTTTGTGAAAATGTATTTAAAAGCATTGGACATCACAAAAAAGGAATTAGCTAATCACTTTGGAATGAGTGACAGCAATCTGCATAAATATTTGACAGGAGAGAGAAAACTAAATTCAGACGTTGTTTTGAAAATTAGTTCATTTTTCCACACAGAACCTGAACATTGGTATAAATTACAATTGAAAAATGAAATGGTTAAATTAAATAAAGAAAAAACAAAGGACTACGAACAGTATGATTACAAAAAGTTGCTATCTATATAAAAATAAAATCAGAAAAAAAGACTTATAACCTGAGTACGATTCTAAAGTAAGATTATCCATCCTGCTCGTTGCAGCCTTTTTTTAACCACAGAGTTACACAGTGTACGACACAGAGTTACGCAGAGGAAAAGGTTCAAAAACTCTGTGAAACTCAGCGATTTAACTCTGTGTAACTCTGCGGCTAAACAGTACATAACTCTTTAAATAGTAAGGTTATAAGTTAAAAGTGATATATAGTTATAACCTCCAAAAAGTAAATAAAACACCTATTGATTCTGAAAGTATTTAAGAATCGAACTCAGGTTTATAGAAAATCTACTACCGATAAAGCAGATATAGGGGAAGCATCCCGTCAGGAATAAAATATGGGTAAAATTTAAATCCCCCACCTGCCCTCTTTACAAGCGCAACATGTGTGAGAATGTGTCACGGAACTCAATTTCCACGAATAACCACGTAGCATGCAGGTACGATTTTTTGGGTGATTGCGCCTTTCTTGCTACCCATATAATGTCCCTGACGGGACATTTACCTGTCAATATTTGACGTTTCCAAACTTACACATAGCTCACCGCTTTTTCTTAAGCGTTTTGAGAACTACTTTGGCGGCATTATGTCCTGCTGCGGCAAACACGCCGCCACCGGGATGGCAAGAAGCGCTGGAGAGAAATAAATGCTCAATGGGTGTTTTGTATTCACTCATTTCAGGAGTTGGGCGAAACATGAACATTTGGTCAAAACTCATTTCAATGTGCATCACATTTCCTTTTAATAAACCGTGTTTGCGTTCTATATCAAGCGGGGTTTGAATATACCAATCAATGAGTTTTCCTTTCATATTTGGCGCATAATCGGTTACAACATCATAAATTTTTTGCGCCTCCCGCTCGCGGATATCATCCCATTTCAACCCTCTCTGCATGTTGTAAGGATGCCACTGCGCCCATGCAAAAAGTGTATGTGCGCCATCAGGAGCAAGTGTGGAATCAATATTGGAGAAGGTCATGGCAACCACTGCGGGCTTTTCGGGTGGTTCACCTTTCATGTAATCTCTGATGGCACGGTACATGTAATTCATATCCGGACACAACATTTGCAGCCCATTATGAATGTACGGATCATTTGGCGCGCTTGTATATTGAGGAAGTTCTTTCACCGCACAACGGATAACCATACCAAATCCATTACCAACATTTATGTGTTCCACCCGGTGTAAAAGTTCAGGTTTCAGATGATCCGGCCCGACCATTTTGAGCATAGTTGTCTGAACGTGTGCATTCGATATTACAACCCTGCTGAAAAATTCCTCACCTTCTTCAGTCCGGACTCCAACGGCTTTTCCATTTGAAATCAGGATTTTATCAACAGGTTTTTCTGAGAGAATCTCGCCGCCGTGGTCACGCAGCATCGCGGCCATTGCCTGTGTAAGCATACCGCTACCGCCCCGGGGACGTTTCCCGCCACTTTGATGTAACATGGCTTGCCAGCCCACAAAATCGCCGGTGGCTATTTGATCAGGCGGCGGACCTGATTGCGCAGCCATCCAGTTGAGTGCCGTTCGAACACTTTCATTCCGAAAATACTCATTCACAACCTGACCGTAACTGGCAAAGATTTTACGTAGTCCGGAAGCCTGTTCACCCTTAGCAAACATAGAGCCATCCCTTATTTGGCCTTTCGCCATTTCCATGAAAATATTTTTACCGGTAGGGGGCACTAAAAAAGTTTTAAGCACACCTTTATTTATCCGTGTCCAAAATTCAATAAATTCCCGGTACGATTTGGCGTCTTCAGGGGAAACAGCGGCTATGGACTGTATAGTGCGTTCAATATCCTGAAAAAAATGAATCACTTTATTTTCCCCAAAAACCGGAAATGACATAAAGGGATCCATCTCAATATATTCCAAGCCGTATTTTTCCAGTTCAAGCTCCTGAATGACAGGTGTTTGATGAATCATGAAGTGTGCAGATGAACCCACATCCATTTTAAACCCCTCGGGATAGGTGTCAGATTTAAACATGGTTTCGGTACAAACAGCACCACCAATGGTATCGCGACGCTCCAAAACCAGGACTTTATATCCGGCTTTAGCGAGGTAACAGGCGCAGGTTAATCCGTTGTGGCCGGAGCCGACAACAATAGCATCATAAGTAGAATCAGGCATTTGTAGGAAAAAAGGGGGAAGTTAACATCCTGAAAAAAGCACAAAGGCTTCGTAAATCAGGTAACTGAAATTATAGAAAGGGTACTGAAAAATCAGAAATCAGGAAAAGTGATAATCCTGTAATTACGTTCCTAATTCTTGATATTATTCAGCAGGCTTTCAGCTTCACGAAGTAAATCTTCAGCTTTTTGTTTAGCATCTTCCACAACTTCATCGCCCTGACGTTTGGCATCGGAAACCGCATAGCCTTTATCACTTATTTCATCGATGAGGCTTTTGAGTTCATCAATGTAATTTTGGATGCGGTAAGATAACTTGCTTCTGGTGTTACTGCCTTTGTCAGGTGCCATCAAAATTGCGGTTGCTGCACCGAGGATTGCGCCTGTTAACAATCCGTATGAGAATCCTTTTGAAAAATTTGCCATAATTAATTGGGTTAGAATATCGATATTTTATTATATATAAGGAATTTCAGGGATTAAATCATTCACTATCCAAAAAATATTTCAACGATTATAAAAGTTTGATTCAGGTGATTATGATAAACGTTAGGTTTCAGCGTGTATTAAACGAATGATAACTCTCATTCCGTTGTGCTATCGGCTTTCCTGAGTTCCTTCACAAATTGAATAATCCTGACTTTACGATCGGACAAAGCCACATGCATAACCGGCACGATGTAAAGTGTAAACAGTGATGAAAATATCAGACCACCGATAACTACCCGGGCCAGTGGACTCCAGGTTTCTGAGCCCTCGCCAATTCCGATGGCAAGTGGCAGCATGGAAAAAACGGTTGTGAGCATAGTAAGCATAATTGGTCTGACTCTTCTTTTTGCTGATAGTACGAACGCTTCAAAATAGTCGTTTGGTGTTTTGGCCAGTTTTGTATTTTGATTGATATAATCAATGAGAACGATGCCGTTGTTTACCACAATTCCTACCAAAATGAGCATACCGATTCCTGCCGGCGAACTGAATGGCGTACCCGTAAGATAGAGCAGAACATACGCGCCAAAAAAGGCCAGCGGTATTGAAAACATGATAACAAGCGGATCACGCAGGTTTTCAAATTTTCCGGCCATAACCATGAATGTAAGCGCCATAGCTGCAAGTAATGCAATAAATAGTTGCCGTGCTGAATCTTGTTGATCGCGGAAAGCTCCCGTGAATTCATAACGATAACCTTCGGGCATAACGACTTCACTTTCGAACAGCTCAATGATTCGTTCACGTTGAGCTGTAGCGTCACCGGAAACCCGAATATTGACATCCAGAATGGTTTCCCGATCTCTGCGTTGAATTCTGTTCAAACCGAGGATGGGTTCAAAATAGCCTACTGTAGTAACCGGAATGCTTTGCTCCTCTACACGAGTGACCTGAATGCGTTTCAAGTCCTCTAACCCTGATTTCTTAAAATCTTCAGCCATTCGCACTTCAATCGGATATTCGCGACCATCGCTTCTGTACTGACCAACCTGAGTGCCTCGGGTTTGAGTTTTAAAGCTGTTTGCTACTTCACTGAAAGATGAACCCATCCGGCTCAGTGCTTCACGGTCAATTCGGTAAACGAGCTCCGGTACTTCATCAACGCGCGGATTGTCAACCGAAATAACGAGAGAATCCTGGAGCATAATTTCTTCAATACGGCTGGTCAGGCCTTGCAGTACTTGTGTATCCGGCCCAATGAGGCTCACCCGAACGCTGCCCATTCCTCCGCCAAAACCGCCCGGCGGGCCAAATCCACCACCCGATACACGCACAGATGTTCTGGCACCGGGAAAATTGAACATTCGCCGGTATTCCAAAGCAACTTCATCGCTGGATTTATCTCTTTGAGACTCCGGCACCAATGTTACATTTACATTACCGGTGTTGGTCTCCGTGCGATAACCACTTCGGCCAATAGAAGTGATGACCGTTGCAACACGTTCATCCTGCAACAGGCGATTCGATATTTGTTTGATGATATCGCCGGTCATAGCAAGATTGGTTCCACTGGGCAGATCCACATTAATTGTCAGTTCTCCGGCATCACTCTCCGGGAAATTTTCTTTTGGGATGATGGAATTCAATCCATAAATACCACCTGCTATAGCTCCAATAATCAGAAACATAATCCACTTATGGAACATCACCCAGCGAAAACTGTTTTCGTATGCATTTTCTAAAATGGTAACCATCCTGAACATGGGGCCATCTTGTTTAATGGAATCTAAGCGCAGTAATTTTGAAGAAAAGACCGGTATCAGGATGATGGAAGCGATGTAAGATAAAGTGATGGAATATGAAATAGTGAGAGCCAGATCACGTGCAATTTGGCCGATAAATCCTTCAAGAAAAAAAACAGGAACAAACACAGCGAGCGTTGTTAAAGTAGAGCCAAGAAGGGCGCCTTTCACTTCATTGGTTCCCTCAAGAACGGAATCAAAAAGGGAGGAGCCTTTTTCAAGTTTGGATATAATATTATCGAGCACTACAATAGAATTATCCACTAATAAACCAACAGCGAGAGCTAAACCGGTGATGGATATTATATTGAGGGATACACCGGTGAAGTACATTGCGGCAAATGTTGCGGCCATTGAAATAGGAATGCTAAGCGCAACTACGATGGCCGCACGGTAGCTACCCATGAAAATGAATAGGATCAACGCAACTAACAGTAACGCAACCATAGCTGATTGCGATAAATTATTAATCGAACTTTCAATGAATTGGCCCTGATTGCTAATGACCTGCACGGTTACACCCGGAGGCAGACGCTCCTCGATAAGCGGTATAATATCTATGACTTCTAACGCGACATCTAACGTATTAGCATCCGATTGCTTTTGAATTTCTATGGTAACGCTGTTTTTACCATTCACTTCAACAATGGTATTGACATCAACAAAGTGATCTCTTACTTCAGCAACATCTTTAATACGAAGAGGAATGGATCCATTTTCAAGACGGATAATTGTATTATTGATATCATCCAAGCTGGTGAAAATGGCTTCAGCCCTAACGCTGTAGCTGTCTCTCCCCACGGATAAATTCCCAATCGGAATCTGTACATTATTTGCACTAAGTGCCTGTTCTATTTCGCCGGTAGTGATTCGATGTTGGGCAATTTTCTCCGGATTCAATTCTACATAAATGGCGCGTTGCAATCCGCCTCTGGTATCCGCCTGGGCAACCCCGTTTATGCGTTCAAGGAGTGGTTCAACAATATCGCTGCTTAAATTTCTGAGCTCATCAAGTCCACGGTTCGAGGCCTCAATGCTCATGCGCATGATAGGTTGACGTTCCGGATCAAACTGGAAAATAATGGGCGGTGAAGCTTCTCTCGGTAGTTGATTTCGGATTCGATCTAAGGCTTCGCGGGCATCCAATTCAACTTTCATTGCATTGGTGCCCGATTTCAGGCGCATAACCATAAATGCGCCACCTTTCCTGACATTCGAATCCATTGTTTCCACACCGTCGAGTGAAGCCAGTGCGTTTTCGACCGGTTCAACTATAATGCGTTGCATATCATCGGGAGAAACACTGCGGTAATTCATGGAAACAGCCACAATGGGAATATCTACACTCGGGAAAAGTGTAATTTTCAGATTGCTTAGAGAAAACAATCCGAATCCAATAACAAGTACCGTTACCATAAATACGGTAACCGGTTTTCTTAATAAAGCATAAATGAGTCCGTCGGTTTTCATGTCGTGGTTTCTCCGGCAAGCGGGTCTGATTTATTTACGGCATCAAACCCTAGTTTTTGAACAGATTTGTTAAATAGGAAATATAGTGATGGTACAAAAAACAGCATCAAAACGGTTGAAACGGTTAATCCACCAATTACGGTTCGTGCCATCGGGCTCCACGTTTCAGCGCCTTCACCTAATTCAAACGCGAGTGGAATCATACACAAAATGGTCGTACCGGCAGTCATCATAATAGGACGTAATCTGCGTCCGGCACCGGTTGCAATAGCTTCCATTCGGTCGAGACCGCGTGCTTGCAAAATTTTGATATAATCAATCATAACAATACCATTGTTCACCACAATTCCAGACAGTAAAATCAAGCCAACCATTGCTGTAACACTTATGGGAGTATTCGTCATCCATAACATAATAATAACTCCTGAAAGCGCAAGCGGAATTGTAAAAATGATAATAAAGGGTTCCAGCAAGCTTTCAAACTGAGATGCCATAACCATATATGCCAGGATACCGGCTATCAAGAAAGCGATTAACAGGTAATTGAATGAACTGCGCTGTTCTTCAGCCGTACCACCAATCTCATAGCGGTATCCATCCGGCCATTGAACTTCACGTAGTGCATTTTCAACCTGCTCGGATGCAGTGCGAAGGTCAATACCAGCCATATCTGCCTGTACTTCTGTAATTCGCTCCTGATTAACGCGGAGAATGTTTGATGGACCTGTGCGTCGTTCAACGGTAGCAAGGTTTCGTAATGGCATCCATTGTCCACTTTCTGTACGAATCATAATATCTTCCAAATCGGTTGAGCTTACTTTTTCATCTGAAGCCAATTGAATGGTAACATCAAATTCAAGTCCCTGATCTAAAAACCGAGTGGCTATATTTCCACGTACCGCATTACTGATGGCGTTTGCGACTTGGGAAGTTGTGAGTCCGTTTCGGCTGATGCGTTCCCGATCCATAACGACCCTAAGTTCAGGACGTCCTGCGTCGGATGTGGATGAGGCTCCCACAATTCCCGGAATACGCGTCATAACTTGCCGCACGCCATCGCTTAGCTCCTTTTTAGTTTCAAGATTGAATCCATAAATGTTTACTATCAATCCTTCCTGTCCATCAGGATTCAAGGGGTTTTCTCTGATTTCCCGAATGTTTGCTCCGGGAACTTCCTGCAACTTTTCCAGTAAATCTGCCACAATTTCAAACTGATCGCGGTCACGTTTATTGGCCGATACCAACTCAACACGCGTAATACCACGATATCCGCCGGGATATTCAGCACCTTCAACCCCCCGTTTATCGCCATAATCTGAGACTATCAGGCGGGCTTCAGGAACGGATTCTTCAATGATGGTTTCAACCATTCTGAACGTTTCTTGTAATTCAAAAAGATTTACACCGGGTTCCCGGCTGATTTCCAACACAAAAGCATTTTCATCAACAGGAGGGAAAAATTCGCCACCAAGCCGAAAAAGAAATGGTGTAGAAACTACTAGAAAAAGGACAGAAAACAGGACAACCAAACCACTTTTGGGTAACATTCTGCTTATCAGATTTGTGTATGAATCAGCAAGCCGATCAAAGAAATTGGGTTTGCGAACGACTTCAGTATCATCATCTTCTTCTGTGATGGTAAGTTGACTGCCGTTTTTCTTCTTTTTCTTAAACAGCATAGATGCAAAAAGAGGAATCAGGGTAAGGGCAACCAATGTAGAAACAATCAGTGCAAACGAAATGGTTAATGCTAGGTCACGGAACAGAAAGCCCGCAATTCCGGGAACAAATAAAATGGGGAGAAAAACAACAAGAGTTGTAAGTGTTGATACGATGATGGGTCCTGAAACCTCTTGTGCGCCCAAAACAGATGATTTATATCCATTATACTTATCCTCCCGAAATCGAAATATATTTTCGAGAACCACAACGGCATTATCTACAACCAATCCCACCGCCAGTGTCAAGCCTGATAGGGAAATGACATTAAGCGTAACATTCGAAAAATCCATAATGCTGAATGTAGCAATGATGGAAACAGGAATGGATATGGCAACAATAAGTGCAATCCTGATACTTCTGAGAAAAACAAGCAGGATTAGCACAACCAAAAAGATGGCAGTGAGAGCAGTTATGTAAATATTTTGGATGGAGAGCTTAATGAATTCCGAACGGTCGGTCAAAATTTCAAGGGAAATACCCGCAGGAAGCGTATTACGAATTTCATCTAAAGATTCGCGAATGTTTGAAGCGGTCGTTACAATATTTACATCACTTTGGCGATACAAGTTTAAGATAACCCCGTCTTCACCCTGAACATGCACATTCCCGATAGGTTGCGCAATACCGTCCTCAACCTCTGTAATATCTCGTAATCGAATGGGTTCACCGTCACGAACTGCAACAATGGCATCGCGGATTTCATCAATATTTTTAAACTCTCCAATGGTTCGCAGGGAATAAATCATGCGTCCTTCAAGCAGTTCACCGGCTGGAACCTGGACATTTTCCTGACGCAAACGTGTTGCAATCGTATTGATATCAATATTATAAGCCAGCATTTGATCACTTTTCAGCCAGATATTTACCTGCCGTTCGAGTCCACCGGATGTTTCAGCAGATGCTATACCGGGAATGCGCTCAAAACGTTGCTCCAACTGTTGGGTTGCCAATGTGCGAAGTTCAACCGAGCTGCGCGTGTTAGATCGAAGCGTAAGCACCACAACCGGCTCCTGATTCGGATCATACGCAAAGATAATAGGCTGATCGGCATCATCGGGAATGAGCCGCCTTGCAAAATCGATTTGTTTTCGCACATCGTTTTGGGCAATGAATAAATCCGTTCCCCAATTAAAGTAGAGTTTGATAACAGATGATCCCTGGCTCGATAAAGATCGCATTTGGCGGAGTCCACTCACGCTACCCACGAGTTCTTCAAGTGGTCGCGTTATCAGGGTTTCGATATCTTCCGGAGCAACTCCCTCATAAGTTGTATAAACAGTAATAGTTGGGAATGATACATCAGGATATAAATTCAGATTCAAACGTGATAATCCAAACAGGCCGAAACCTATAACAATAATGGTAATCATGATGAACGTAATGGGGCGTTCAACAGCTATTTTTGGTAATTGCTTCATGGATTAAGCCGGGTTACTATTTTCTGAGCCGGAAGATTCAGGAGCAGCAGATGTATCGGCAGGTGTGGAATCTGAAGTACCAGGTGGAATGGATCGCTGACCTTGCGTATCGGGGCGTCCTCGTCCTGAAATGCGAATTTTCGAACTATCTTCAAGTCCACCCTGACCTGTAATAATTAATTTATCCCCTTCAATTAAACCAGATAGAACCTCAAGCTGATCCCCCTGTTCTAATCCGATTTCAAGATTACGCATGGCAGCCAAGGTATCATCAACGGCAACAAAAGCGGAATAGCTGCGCTCCAAACGAATGGTGTTAGACTCCGGATCGAGCACGGTCTGAACATTTTCTACTAATGCCGTACGTGGAATAACCAAGGCGCTTGGACGTGTAAGTACTGTAATAGAAGCTTCTGCAAGACTACCGGGCAATACATCGCGATAGACATCAGTAAGGCTTATGACAACTTCAGCAAGTCCGGTTACGGAATCAATTTCCGGACTGATGCGTGAAATTACTCCGTTTGCAGTTTGATCCTGCTCACCGGTTAAACGTACGGAAACTTCCTGTCCAATTTTGGTCAATCTGCGATCAGCAAGCGGGACGAAAATACGCATTTCGTATCCTACCAGATTCGCAATTTCAAATATAGGTGTTGCAGAGCTTGCAACATCGCCGGGGCTGATGTTTCTGCTGGTAATAACCCCTCTGACCGGCGAACGAACTTCGGTGAACCCAAGGCTTTCTCTGCTTTGTGTAAGGGATGCGCGGGCACCCTGAAAAGCCGCTTTACTATTTTGAAAGGCAACCTGCGCGTTTTGGAGTTCGGCGTCGCTAATCAGGTTTCGCTCATAAAGAGTCGTTGCTCTGCTGACCTCAAGGCTATCGCGTTGCATAGATAATCGGGCCTGCTCCAACTGAGCCTCGTCACGGCGTACCTGATCAGTAAAGTTAACGTCACGCAATTTGGCGAGAACTTGTCCTTGACTAACGGTATCACCGAGATCAACATACAAACGGGTGACCCGCTCTGAAATTTGTGGTGTTACGCGAACATTATCCTGTGAGCGGATGGTGCCATAGGCGCGAACAATCCTGGAAATAGATTGTTGAGAAACTTCTGTAACTTCAACCGTTGTAGCCCGTTGCATACCACCAAAATTAAAACCACCCTGTTGAGGCCCGGAATTTCCACCGGAACAGCCGGTTAGTACGATTAGTGATGCACTAATCAAGTAGAGAATATTTTTCAAAATTATAGTAAGTTTTATGAATGAACCAATGTGACAACTTAGACGAAAAGCTAAGGATTCTGTTTTGTAGTTTTTGTTAATTTGTAACATTTTACAAAACGTATTTCTCCTTATCATTCATTAGTTTAAGATGAAACAAACGTCTGCTTCTTTGAAATCGTTGCAGTACTAATAAACATATAAATTAAAAAGACGTAAATATGAAATTTTTTATAGACAGTGCCGATTTAAATGACATCCGTGAAGCTGAAGCAATGGGCGTGCTCGACGGTGTTACCACCAACCCTTCACTTTGTGCAAAAATTGGCGTTCGTGATTTTGAGGGACATGTTGCCAAGATTTGTGAAATGGTCGATGGAGATGTATCAGCGGAAGTCGTATCCACGGATTATGAAGGCATGCTGAAAGAAGGTCGTAAGCTCGCGGCTATTGCTGATAATGTAGTTGTAAAAGTTCCATTGATTAAAGATGGCATCAAAGCCATAAAGACGTTTACGGATGAAGGTATCCGCACGAATTGTACGTTGTGCTTTTCATCAACTCAAGCGCTTATTGCCGCTAAAGCCGGTGCTACATACATTTCCCCGTTTTTGGGTCGCTTAGATGATATATCAACAGATGGCCTTGATTTAATTGAAGATATCGTAACGATTTATGGAAACTACGGGTATCAGACGGAAGTTCTTGCCGCAAGTATTCGCCATCCCATGCACGTAGTTGAATGCGCTCGTTTGGGTGCAGATGTGGCGACCATGCCGCTAAGCGTGATGGAAAGTCTGCTGAAACATCCGCTAACTGATATTGGCTTAGAGAAGTTTTTGGCAGATTGGGATAAGCTTCAAAAATCGTTGAAGTAAATATTCAGAAGATTGAAGTCCAGTTATTTCATAAAAAAAGCCGAAGAAGTTAAATACTCCTTCGGCTTTATATTTAGTTTAAAACCCAATCTTTAGGTTTGTTTAAATTGACTTTTGCAGGCTCACCAAATTCTGAATTTGGGATTTAGGATTCTGAATTAATACCCTACTTCACCAGCATCATTTTCCGGGTCATTACAAAATCTCCTGCCTGTAAGCGATAGATATAAATACCACTTGATAGTCTGGACGCATCAAATGAAATATCATATACCCCGGGCGATTGTTGATTATTGACCAAAGTAGCCACTTTTTGTCCCTGAATGTTGAATACTTCAAGTGCAACCTGAGCAGCTTCCGGCAAATCATAGCTGATTTGCGTGGTCGGATTAAACGGATTTGGGTAGTTCTGCTCCAGTTCAAATGATACAGGAATATCACCTTCATTCTCAACATTAGTATCTTCATTTACGAAGAGTGTAAGTGGTAGTGTCCGAATGGGTGTGCGCGGATCATTGCTGTTAAACATCATATCTGCAGAATATTCACCAAGCGGTACCGTTCCGCGGAATGTAATATTGAGTGTGCGAATTTCAGCTGGTTCCAGTGTTCCGGTCAAGGTTGAAAAAAGCAACCAACCCGGTACATTTTGAACTTCTCCATCTATTTCAACTTCAACATCACCGGAAGGTAACCCTCCGAGCGAAGTCGTTTCCTCGAATGTGATTTCATAAGTTAGCGGGCTTCCACCGGCGTTACGAACATTCAGCTGCTCAGTAATAAACTCACCCTGAAACATCTCCACTGTTATACTACCACGGTTCAAACGAATGTCAGGTGGTAGAAGTGATTCACCGGAAACAGAAATTTCAACGGTGTTATTTTCTGCGTCATTTGTTGAAAATGTAATTACGCCCGTTTCAGTCGATGCGGTTTCATCTGGGGTGAATGTGATTCTGAAAATTGCTTCTGATTGCGCAGAGACAACATCGGTATCTACTAATTCTGCTGTAAATACCTCATTTGAAGTCTGAAGGTTGGTTATCTCCAAATCAGCGCGTCCACTATTGGTAAGCACAATATCAATCTCTTCAGGATAACCAACAAAGGTCTCCCCGAAAGCGGCTTCATTATCACTTAAAGAAAGAGAGGGCGTGCCACCAACGGCTTCAATCGTTAATGGAATGGTTTTCGATGTATTACTCAAATCATTGTTTAATACCACGATTCCCGTTTCATAAGTTCCATTCACAAACTGATCACCATTAACAGTTACCGTTACGGTTGTCTGATTTCCCGGTTCTATAGTACCTTGAGTGGTAGAAAACGACAACCATTCAGGTGAAGGCAGGGAAATGTTGACCGTTTTATTGTCGAACCCGAAGGGAGTATTGAATGCCATTTGCAATGCAAAGTCACCGAATGCACTTTGTATTCCAACGGTTGCACGATCTATAGGCCCGTCCATTTCAAGGTAATTGAAACTGATATTGCCGAAGCGGTTCATAACCAACTGGAATGTATAACTGTCATCACTGCTTCCCTCATTCAGGTTCCGAGCCATATTGGTCCATTGAATTGTGAAGGTCTCAGCATCTTCATTATAGTGCGTATATATTGTGCCATCGGTAGTGGTATCCAAATTTGACCAAAATGGTGCAATCATATCAAATGGATTGAATGTAGTAGGCAGTGGACGATTATTCGCAGAGTTGGCTGTAGCTATTACCCCAAAAGAAGCGAATCCATTTACAGAAATGCGAATTTCATCTTTCATTTCACCATAAAAAGGAAAATCAAATGGCAGACTAACCAAGCCTTGTCCATTTATATCACCGTTTGTAATTTCTAACTCAGTTCCAACGGTTGAAATATCATTCCAGCCAAAACTCAATCCGTTTAGTGTTTCGTTATCCATCCAAAAATACCCGAATTCATCCGGACCACCCGCACCGAGTGTTACCGGATTTCCTTCTTCTAAACCATCTTTTCCGGTTGTTGTCTCAAAGCGTGTATCGAGTGCGTTAACCGGGTTTGGAGATTCAGTGAGAAGGGTTTTAATAGATTCTCCACTAGGTATTGTAAATTGAAGAGGTGCCTCACCTGAATTAGAAATGGTCATTCCGTAATTTCCGATGGTCTCAACTTCCAATGTTTCGGAAATTGAACCTGGTAGAATTTCAGCAGATGGAGCACCGGTTGTTGTGGCTGTTGCTACATTACTAATTCCTGATATATTTTCAAAAAAATCAATTGTTTTAATAGCAAAGTAATAGGTTGTTTCAGGGTCAAGGTTTCTTACAAAATGGAATTCCTGCAACCCGGCATTAGATGGTTTGGTGACATTATTCAGAGCTTCTGCACTTTCAAAGTTTCCATCATCAATGGGCTCGGTACTTACTCGTACATCATAATCTCTTGCCCGTCCTTCCGTTCCACTGTTTCCAACTGCTGTCCAGGTAAGTTTTGCAAAATCCTGTCCAACGGCTTCAACATTGAGATCAGAAATATCGGCTGGAGGAACGCCATCATCAGTGATAACGGCTTCCTGAAGATTCATGCGACCGCCTGTAATGGAAATATCCTGAAAAACTGGCAACACATCTACCGTTTCAAGTAAACGGTTTCTGACAAAAACATAATCAGCAGATGGGTTTGCAGCCAATACAAGAGCAGCGCCACCGGCAACATGCGGACTTGCCATAGATGTTCCCCCAAGAAAAACATAGCTACTATTTATGTATGTTGACGCAATCTGTGATCCTGGTGCAAATAAATGAACGGATGTTAATCCAAAATTGGATGAACCTGCACGTGTATCGTTTCTGGTTGAATTCCCAACTGAAATCACATTATCTACCTGATAACTTGCCGGATACAAACCGTTTGCATCGTTATCGGTACCATCATTACCGGCAGCAGCTACAACGAGCATCCCGGCATCACGCGCGGCATTAACGGCATTAAACATGGCCTGACTAAACCCGTAACCTCCCCAGCTATGGTTTGAAATATGAGCTCCGTTATCAATGGCATATCCCATACCTTGAACGGCAGCAGAACCAAAACACGATGTACTGGTATCAGAACAAATTTTTACTGTCATCAATTTAGCCGTCCAGTTAACACCGGTTACCCCTGTTCCGTTATTCCCAACAGCGGCAATAGTTCCGGCTACGTGTGTTCCGTGACCGCCTCTATCCATCGTGTCGTTTTCGTCGCCCTGACCGGTCGTGAAATTCCGTCCGAAATTGCCATCTTCATCCTGCCACATGTTGTCTTCTAAATCAGGATGATCAAACTGAATACCACTGTCAAATACAGCTACAATAACTTCTTCTGAGCCTGTTGTTACTTCCCAGGCAAATGTGGCGCCTATGTCAGCGCCGGGTGTTCCACCGCTTTGTCCGGTATTGAGAAGGGGCCATTGAACACCAAAGTTTGTATCGTCGGGAATTACACCATCCTTCAAATCAGCTTCATCAATATATCCTTCAAAAGTATAGTCTTGCGTATATACAAAGTCAGGTTCTACAAATTCAATAAGAGGATTTGACTGAAGGTTTTGGATAGTCTGATTCATATCGAAATCTTTATCGGCCATGGTCCAGACTTCCGCGCCTATTAAATCAAGATCAACCAGTTTTTGAGCATTAAGTTGATTTTTAAGAGAAGTAATGTCGGATTTGTTCGCGGAATCCAAAAATTTTATTACAAGACGATCCTGTACGTACTTGATTTCACCGATTCCATCAATCATTCCTTGCACAACAACAGGTTCTGAATCGGTTTGAGCGGTTGCAGTTAATGGATTAAATAGCATACTTGCTACGATTAATCCAAATAGTATAGTTTTATAAGTCATTATAACACAATGTTTAATTATGATTGGGGAAGCCAGATTAGGCAAAAATAATACGTTAACTACTCAAAATAGTAGATTTTTTCTAAGCTTCCAAAGTGTTAATGGAACTAATCCGCAACAGTGATGTTTTGTATTGTAAACAATAAAATCCAACTGGACTAACACGCAAATTTATGTTCAAATTAATACTCATTACTGCAATTATTGGGCTTTTTTCACTGTTGTGGATACTGAATGCGAAAAATCAAACTTACCCTGAACCTTACATAAAAAAACCGAATATGGAACAAGCTACTTTTGGAAATGGATGCTTTTGGTGTACAGAAGCTGTGTTTCTTCGATTAGAGGGCGTTGAGCACGTCGTTTCGGGTTTTGCCGGTGGAACTACCAAAAACCCATCCTATCAACAAGTTATTACGGGAAGAACAGGCCATGCCGAAGTCGTTCAGGTCAGGTACGATCCCGAAATTATCAGCTATGAAGTGCTACTCGAAATCTTTTTCAGAACACATGATCCCACAACTTTAAACAGACAGGGCGCGGATGTGGGAACACAATATCGTTCAATTATATTAGCTCATTCCGATGAACAGCTGAGACTTGCGAGAGAAGTTATGAATGAACTCGATAATGCTGATATTTGGCCAAATCCTATCGTTACCCAAATTGAGCCTTTTCAGGTTTTTTATCCTGCCGAAGAGTATCATCAAAATTATTTTGAAAAAAATCCTGATCAAGCCTATTGTCAGGTGGTTATCCTGCCTAAAATTCAGAAGTTTAAAAAACTATTTAAAGAGCGTTTGAAAACCCCTTGATAGGGTTAATGATAAGGCTGAAGCCAATATATCGGTGATAAAAAAACCGATAAAATTTTCGGGAATTGAGATTGCGAATTATCGTTAAAATTAATTAATTTAACAGTAATCATTCAAATATTCCCCTCAGTTTATCATGCCACACGGTTTTATCCATTTTTCTGCTCCACATTCTGAACCACCTTGTTCTGAAATCCTATCTTATAGCTCCAATATATTCGGATTACTCGGATTGGATAAAAATGAAATGGCGCATATTAGTGTAGATCAGATATTTTCTGTATTAGAGGAAAAGTATGGAATTCTGGCGGAAGCCAATTATCATCAAAAAAAACCACTCAATACAACGGTAAAAGGTAAACAAAATGAAATTATATGGCTGCAAATGTCATTTTCAGTGGATGGAAGCTGTTTAATACATATTGTCAAGGAATCTGGCGATTATGCTAATGAAGTTGGAATTTCTGAGGCGTTTGAATATAAAAATGTGCTTGATCGCCAAAGTGAAATGGTGTGTCGATATCATGAGGACACTACACTAATTTACGTGAATGAAGCGTATGCCAAAACATTCGGATATGAAAAACATGATTTAATAGGGAGGAAATTCATTGAGCTGATTCCGGAGGAGGATCAGGTCAAAGTAACTGAACATATTGAGGAATTAAGTGCAGCAAAAGAATCCATCCGTTATGTTCATAGAAGCAGAGTTGCCGATGGAAGTATTCGCTGGCATCAATGGGAAGATAAAATCATATTAGATGATAAAGGAGAAACACTCTACTATCAGGCGGTTGGCCATGATATTACGCACATAAAAATTATTCAGGATGAATTAGCGTATTTAGCTGAACTTCAAAAATTAATAATGAATACGGCCATTAAATTTATAAATGTGCCTACAGAAGAACTAGATGACGCCATAAATGATGTACTTGAAAAAGTAGGGGAATTTTCAGGCGTGGACAGAGCTTATTTATTTGAGTACGACCACAAAAAGAAAATAATTATAAATACGTATGAATGGTGTTCTGATGGAATTACACCCGAGATAGATAACTTAAAAGCACTCGATATGAATGACGTGCCCGATTGGGTCGCGACGCATAAACGCGGAGATATTATTCATATCCCGGATGTAAGTGAACGTAATCCTGATGATGGCGTGCGTCAGATTTTAGAACCGCAGGGGGTAAAAACGCTCATAAGTGTACCGATTATGCAGTCAGGCTATTGTTTTGGATTTGTTGGTTTTGATGCAGTACGAAATAAAAAAAACTGGACGGAAGTAGAAATAACCCTGCTTACCGTTTTGGCGGAGCTCTTTTCAAATGCCTATAAACGATTGTCTTATCAACATGATTTGATAGCTTCTCGATTGGAAGCTGAACGGGCTAATAAAGCAAAAAGTCAGTTTCTCGCGAATATGAGCCATGAAATTCGCACGCCTTTGAATGGCGTATTGGGAATGACGCAGCTGTTGCTGGATTCGAAATTAGACAGTGAGCAACAAAAATTTCTTGAAATTGCCTACACAAGTGGCAAGACACTACTCAATTTGATTAATGATGTATTAGATTTGTCGAAAATTGAAGGACAAAAACTTGAATTAAGACTTGATGAATTTAAAATCAGCGAAACTGTAGATAACGTTATTAAAATGCTGAGCAAACATGCTGATGAAAAAAATATAGCCCTTAAGGTTGATTTTGACGAATCAGTACCAAAAAAATTAATTGGTGATGAAACACGCATACAACAAGTTCTTGTAAACTTACTCAATAATGCCGTTAAATTTACTGATAACGGCGAAGTGAAGTTGCGGGTATCATTGAGGGATGAAAATAATGAAACACGTTTGCATTGCTCGGTAAAAGATACCGGAATTGGTATTGATGAAAGCAGAATTTCAGACTTATTCACCCCATTTACACAGTTAGATAGTTCAAGTACCAAACGATTCGGTGGTACCGGTTTGGGACTTGCTATATGCAAACAACTCGTAGAATTAATGGGTGGAAAAATTAGCGTAAAAAGTAAAAAGGGGGTTGGTTCTGAATTTTGGTTTGAAATAAAAATTGGGGTGCCCGACTCAAGACTTGCATCAGATGAAATAAAAACGGAACCACGTAATTATGACAACTACAAACTATTGATTGCCATAAAAAGTGAAACACAAGCATTAATCATTAAAAATTTGCTTGCAAATCGTTTCAGTGCTATAACACAGGTTTTGTCCGCACATGATGCTGCTATTAAATTAGAAAAAGCCGATCAGCATGGCTCGCCCTTCGATATTGTTTTTATTGATGAACACTTATCTGATTGCAACGGACTCGATTTTGTGGAAAGTTTAAAAGAACTGAATATTGTCAAAAAACCCTCCGTTATTTACTTGGCACATCCCGACCAAACACTTAGCCTGTCACGTGAACGACAGGCCGGTGTTGATTTCTCGCTAATTAAACCGGTTCACCATCAATATCTTGATCAGGTAATTGATTACATTATTGAGCAAAATCCGAAAAGTAAACCTCATGGATTGCCTGCTAATGACGGGAAAGAGGCACGTGCACTATCGGATATCCGTGTATTGCTGGCAGATGACAACCAGGTGAACCAAATATTGATGAAAGCAATGTTTGACAGGATTGGGTTTAAGCACCACATTGTAGCAAATGGAAAAGAAGCCGTTAAGGCAATTGAAACAGATGAGTATGATGTAATATTGATGGATTGTCAGATGCCGGAAATGGATGGATTTGAAGCTACTAAAGCCATCCGGAAGTTGCCGGAAGTTGCCAAATCTTCTGTTCCGGTTATAGCCGTTACCGCTCACGCTTTAAAAGAAGATCATGATCAGTGTCTTGCATCGGGAATGAATGATTACATTTCAAAGCCGTACATGATCGATCAGATAGAGAAAACTGTTTTAAAATGGGTGAAACGTAAACCAGAAGCTAAGAATGAAACGGATGATACGTCATCAGATAAAGATGCATTTAGTAAGGATGTCAGCTTTACAGATGTATTTACCGCCAATGTTCCGGTTGGCATTACAGAACGGATAAAGAATTTTCTGACATTTGATCAAGATGCACTCTATAAAAAATTGGGCAATGATGAAACCCTCATGCTTGGAATGATAAAGCGTTTCAAAACGGAGGGAAGAGAGCTTTTAGATGACGTTCAATCAAGCTTCAAAAACGGAGATGAACAGGTTTTTATGAATGCTATTCATGCTCTAAAAGGTATTGCAGCGGCTATGGAAGCCAATAGAATGCAAGCAATATGTTCTGAAATTGAACTGGCCGGACGTATAGTTGATACTGCAACGGTTCAGGGTTTAGTTGAACTCCTGGAGCCCGAATTTGAAATGTTTAAAAAAATAACAACTGACGGGAATTGAAGCCCTTTATTGGGGAATCTGTAGAAACCAAAACCTGTAAAGTAAAGGCTAATCTGCTGTCAGCATAAGGTTTGAAAAATCAACGTTTCTTTTGCTTGTAATTTTATTTACAGGAACCGGAATCTTTATGGTGATGGTTGTCCCTTTATCTAAATCAGATTCAATCCACATGCGGCCATAATGTTGCTGTGTTACATGATAGGCTTTTGTTAAGCCAAATCCACCGCCCATTGTTGGCCGAACAGCTACATTGCTTGCCCTGTATCCAAAATCAACAACTTTGTGAAGCTCTTCAGGTGGAATTCCACATCCAGTATCACTAATCACCATTGTGATGCTTTCACCATTATTATATAAACCGGCATGTATAATGCCACCGGGTTTCGTGTATTTTCGCGCATTGGCTATTAAGTCCCGCAGGCAATCTTGTAAAACAGGCGGCATCAAAATAGTAGATGAATCTTGACTTTCAATTTTCAAATTTACCATGTAATCATGTTGTGATTTTTTGGCAATATTACTGACTATATTATATTTACCTTTACTGTTTTTTGCTATTGCATTGAGCACCTCATTAAAATTGGAGTTCAGCTGCTCAATAGAAGTTTCTACCCATTCTGAAGATGATTCATTTCGTTGCTTCAATTCAACAAGGCGACTTTCAAAAATATCAAGTACTCTAATTACATTTTCATGAGATTCCCTTAAAACAAACCTAAGCTCTTCATCAAGAGATGTATAAGACCTAATGATGTTGAAAAATGTATTTACTTCTTCTCTGAAATCATCCAATATGGAAAAATCGATTGATTTATCGAGAGAATTATTTAATAAACTTTTTAGCTCAATCGCCTGATTACGTAGCTCATTGCTGAAAGCTTCCGCTTTTACAATAATACCTGATACTCCAATTTCACTAACCAAAATGGTCAGAATATTTAACAGGCTATGATTGTTGAGTAAATTGTTTTGCTCTGAACTCAACTCAAGAGGTTTGGTTATTTCAATTTTCATGGCGAGGTAGATTAGTTTCTTTATATTCTTCAATAAATTAAGAATATTTAATTTTTAATCAAAATAAATATATTTGCTTTAATATAAAGTTTCGGGCATGCATGCTTAGGTTGGTTTTTATTTTGAGGTGCTAGAAAATATAGGTCCAAGGTTTCACCCTTTTTGGGGATGACCGAATTTCCAGCACCTCAAAATAAAAACCCGCCCATACTTATTAAGGACAATACAAATCGCGAAGTTTTGAAAGGTTCAGTTAGCGCAAATGAGTATCTTGGGTGTTACTTACATGAAATTAATGATAATGTTTAATACCTAAACCTATGAAAATCATATTTATAAGTATTGCAGTATGCCTCATAACGGCAATGAGTGTAGCAACAGCTCAACATATACCCGCTTACATGATTTATTCAAAGGATGGAAATCCATCTGACTTTACTGAACTGCTTCAGGCGGCAAAATCGAACCGGTTAATATTATTTGGTGAATTGCATAACAATCCGATTTCACATTGGTTGCAACTTGAGCTAGCAAAAGCAATGACAACCGATTCACTTGAACTGAAGATTGGCCTGGAAATGTTTGAGGCAGATAATCAGATACTAATCGATGAATATTTGGCGGGATTAATATCTCAACGAAGTTTTGAGCAGGAAGCAAGGCTATGGAGTAATTACAAAACGGATATTAAACCAATTGTTGAATTTGCAAGAGAGCATAATATCAACCTTATTGCCACCAACATTCCGCGAAGGTATGCGTCTTTGGTTTACAGAGAAGGTTTGCAAGCTGTAGAGCGCTTGTCTGATGAAGCCAAAGGATGGATAGCGCCTCTGCCTGTTGAAGTAGATCTTGAATTGCCGGGATACAAAAATATGATGGAAATGGCGCACGGACACGAGGGCGGAAATTTACCGCTCTCTCAAGCCATAAAGGATGCGACAATGGCTCATTTTATTGAACAAAACCTTACCGGCGGTGTACGCCTGCTTCATCTGCATGGAACCTATCATTCAGATAATTACGAGGGTATCGTATGGTACATCAGAAAACAAAGACCCGTTTTGAGCATATTAACTATTTCCACCGTTGAAACTGAGGATATAACGAACACGGAGACAGATTTCAGCAAGGCCGACTTTACGATTGTTGTTCCATCTAACATGACGAAAACACATTAATTTTAACAAAAGCTACGCGACATTTTATAGTGAAATCTGGCTCTTTATGTTGGAATATAGGATGATTAAAACCGGATTAATCACACAAAAAATCAATTGACACCACGCTAAAGATCAGAATGATTTATTCATTCGATAGTGCTATAAACCGGTTCAATTATAGACGTATTTTCCACGACTGAAAATGCCTTTGAGTTTCGCTTCAAAAAAAAATAAACCGGCAATCCGGGTTCCAGATATCGAGTACTATTTATCATTATAAGGCTTTGTAAAACTGTTTTCTTACCCGATTACTTCCTTGTCAAAAAAATAAAATCCTCATCACGAAGCGTCGGGACTGCGGTTTTATTTTTACTCCGGTGTTGTACTCGAACTAAACCCCTGGTTTATCAAAGCCTTCCATTAGGATTTATTAATGCTGTATGTAAACATTTGAAGAATCAAAGTCTTATATGCGAAATATTGCCAAGTGTATAACAAACATACATTACTAAATAACAGTATTATATGTGATTTAATTATTAATCATAATTGAATATTTATAAAATTAAAATAAAATAAATACGCTTATTTTTTGAATATGTATTCATGTATTTAAACTTGATATTTAATTTTAAAACTCTTATCTGTGTAAATCTATTTTATTCGCTAAATAAAATAAATTAATAAGAGTAAAAAATAAATGAGGAAACAATGAAAAAATACGGTTACGTTTTGGCAATATTTACATGCACAATACTGTTTATAATGGTTTTTGGTATTGCCGATAAATCTGAACTTAAAGCTGGGATAAACGATGATGAACCATCACTGCACGTGGGTGGAGCATTGCGCTATAATATTCTGATGCAGCTTTACGAAAGTGATGTTAATCCCAATAGTGGAACATTCACAATAGATACCTGGAGAATAAACGCAGTTTATACCAATCCGGGTGGAATCGGGATGAATTTTGAATATAGATTTTACCCTACATTCAACACCCATTTCATCAAACAAGGTTGGTTAGAATATGATTTTAATCCCCAGACACAAGTACAACTTGGTGTAACTCAAGTTCCTTTCGGTAACCTGCAATACAACTCCAGCAATTGGTGGTTCAGCCTGAACTATTACATGGGCCTTGAAGATGATCATGATATGGGGATTAAATTCACACATAACACCGACAACTGGCAGTGGGATTTTGCCTACTTCTTTCAGCCTGAACCGGCAGGTCCGGCAGGAGGAGCGGCAGCGTTTAATTTTGGTGGTTCCGGACGGTATTCTTATGATGTTATTCCGGATGGAAACCTGAGTATTCAGGAACGCAATCAGTTGAATATTAGAGGTGCCTATCAGTTAGATAATGGTGAAGTAGGAGCCTCTGTTCAATACGGACAACTCTACAATCAGGTAGTTGATCAGTTTGATGGTAGTTATGCGCTCGCGGCTCATGCCAGCCTGAACTTTGGAAATATCAATATTAAACCACAGCTGACTTATTACAACATGACGGCAACCGATGATGATGGAAATGATTCTCCGGTTCTCAGAATGGGCGCGTATGGCTCACCCTATGATGTTGCAACAGATGCCCTTTTGGCTACTTTTGGTATTTCATATTCTCATGATGTGGAATGGGGTCCGGTTACAAATCTGACCTTTTACAATGATTTCAGCTATATGGAAAAATATCTGGATAATGATGTTTCTGCGGAAGCTACTATTCAGAATATTACGGGATTCCTCGTTACAGCAGGGCCTGTGTACACCTATTTTGATATTGCTCAGGGAATAAATCACCCTTGGCTCACAGATGATTTTGGTACTGGTCTCGGCCCCGGTCACGGTGATTTGGGCGATGAAGCAGAATTCAATGTTCGCTTAAATATCAATATCGGGTTTTATTTCTGATGATTATAAGCTACCTGAATGGTAACTAAACAGCGTAATCGCTGGAAGATGATGTGATAAACAGATTTTAATGACTCTGCTATCACATCATCATATATAAGTTTATAAATGATAATATAATGGGACTTTTTTATGAGTGACACAGGTGAAAAGCCACAAAAGAAAACACCTTTAAAAAAAGGTAATAAATACTTTGATTTGCACGGGCCTGTATTTTGGCCGTCAGTGGCATTGATTACTATTCTTATAATAGGAACGTTAATTCTCGGAGAAACAGCAGAATCCTGGTTTAGTGCGGCTCGCATTGGCATAACCGATTGGGGGAGTTGGCTGTTTGTAGCAGGAGTGAATATCTTCATTGGGTTTTCGCTTTATTTTGCCTTTTCTAAATATGGAAGTATCCGTCTGGGCGGAGAAAAAGCGAAAACGGATTTCAGTACGATGGCTTGGTTTGCCATGTTATTCAGTGCAGGGATGGGAATCGGATTGATGTTCTTTGCTGTAGCTGAGCCGATGTGGCATCTTCTGTATCCGCCACATGCCGAAGCCGGCAGCATAGCTTCGGTCAGAGATTCAATGGGTGTAACATTTTTGCATTGGGGATTACACGCATGGGGTGTTTATGCTGTAGTTGGATTATCATTGGCTTTTTTCGCATTCAACAGGAAACTACCGCTATCATTCCGTTCAGTTTTTTATCCGCTTCTCGGCGACAGAATTAATGGCTGGATAGGTGATGTAATAGATATTTTAGCTGTTTTGGCTACTTTATTTGGCCTGGCAACATCGCTCGGTCTTGGAGCAGCACAAGCCGGTGCAGGAATGGAGTTTGTCTTCGGTTTCGAAAATACAGTAGCGTTACAAGTAATAATTATTGCAGTAGTAACGGCTATAGCTACAATCTCGGTTGTTCTCGGTGTCCAAAAAGGGGTGAAGGTGTTGAGCGAGTTTAATATTCGCCTCGCCGGATTATTTCTGTTGTTTATTGTGGTTCTCGGGCCTACTCTTTATATACTCGGGACTTTTGTTCAAAGTACCGGATATTATATTTCGTCCTTTGCGGAATATGCAACCTGGGTGGAAGCTTTTGATGAAGAAGGATCCTTCATGAGTACATGGACCGTATTTTACTGGGCATGGTGGATTTCATGGTCGCCATACGTTGGAATGTTTATCGCCCGTATTTCCAGAGGTCGTACGGTAAAAGAATTCATTCTTGGTGTGTTGATTGTTCCCACCATCGTAACCTTCTTCTGGATGAGCTCATTTGGTGGAACAGCCATTTTCCTCGAAACAACCGGAATTGCTGAAATAGCCGCTGCCGTAGAAGCTGATCAAACTACATCTCTATTTGTATTGCTTGAACAGTTTCCATTATCTATGATAACATCCTTTCTTGCAATTATTCTGGTACTGAGTTTCTTTGTAACCTCATCTGATTCGGGTTCACTCGTTATTGATGGATTAACCAGTGGTGGAAAAATAGATGCGCCCGTAGGACAACGCGTATTTTGGGCAACTACAGAAGGTGTGGTCGCGGCAGTATTACTACTTGGTGGCGGACTCGGAGCCTTGCAAGCAGCATCTATAACAACAGGTTTGCCCTTTGTTATTATTCTGCTGATTATGTGCTACAGCCTTAGTAAAGGCCTCTCGCGTGAATACAATGAGAATGCCGCAAAAGGTGTTGAAAAAGAACGCGATGATTACAAAACATTGATAGCCCGTTTAGTGAGAGAACAGCGGGAAAAGAAATCATCTAATCAATAGAAGGTATATTTATGGATAAATTAAAAAGATGGGTCGTTTGTTTAGACCTTACAAAAATGGATGAAGCCGTTATTGGCTACATTAACTATTTTGCAACATTAATAAAACCGGAATCTATTCAATTTCTTCATGTTATAGAATCGTATGATGTATTTCATGATCTGATTGAAGAGTTTCCGGATTTGGAAACAGAAGAAGATCTGAATGAAGTCCTGATCAGCCAGTTTAATGAGTTGATTGAGAACGAATTCGAGCACAAAGATGTGCATACCAGTGTGCACATTCGTAAAGGAAGTGCAACCGACCAAATAATTGGTTTGATAGATAAGGAAATGCCTGATTTGCTGGTACTTGGTAAGAAAGCCGGATACAAAGGAGAAGGTGTGCTGGCACAACGTATTGTTAAATATGTGCCGTGTTCTGTCATGTTTGTACCCGAAACATCCCGGTATTCTATGCAGAACATCACGGTGCCTATTGATTTCTCAGAACAATCGGATACTGCTACACGCTTTGCTCTTGATTTGGTAAAACCAGCCGGCGGAGCTGTCACGGGGCAACATTTGTTTGATTATCCCAAACAGTTTTTCCCATACTTGCCTGATAAAAATACTATCAAGAAAATGAATGAAGAGCTTGAGGAAAAGAAAAAAGCGTTTCTGAACAGGATAAAAACTCCCGGAGATACTGATTTAGATATGGAGTTGACACTGCATCAGGACGGAAAAATTTCTGACGGGATTTACGATTTATGCATATCTAATCAAACGGATATGATTGTCGTATTCGCCAAAGCAAGGAAAAACCTGCTTTCATTCATGGTAGATAAACTCCCCGACAGAATGGCGAAATATCCATTTGGGATACCTTTACTAATTCTAAAACACAAGGACAGAAACAAAAAACTGTTCAATATATTTGTAGAAGGCTGAAACAGCCACAAATGCAAGTATTACGAATCTCTACCCCAAATAGCCCAATTGGTGCTGTTTGGGGTAGTTTTTTATGAGATAATTCAAAAATTCTTTTCATATTGCTGAAGTCTGCAATGGATAATTGCGCAGTATTTATAAAATTCAATCAAAATGGAATTTTTCATAAATGATATTGACAATGGGCATCAAAACATAGTATATTTGAAGCCTGACAAAAAACGGTCCGGTAGTTTTCCGAATGATTGGAATTAGAACGCCTGTCCCGACGCTTCGGGAAGGTCGATGGTTCGAAAAGAAAACTAGTGAGATTAAGAAATTTTGCAGGATATTTGATTTAGTGGTCCGGTAGTTTTCCGAATAATCGGAATTAGAACGCCTGTCCCGACGCTTCGGGAAGGTCGTGGGTTCGAGAAGAAAACTATTGAGACTAAGAATTTTTTAGGATATTTGATTTAGTGGTCCGGTAGTTTTCCGAATAATCGGAATTAGAACGCCTGTCCCGACGCTTCGGGAAGGTCGTGGGTTCGAGAAGAAAACTATTGAGACTAAGAATTTTTTAGGATATTTGATTTAGTGGTCCGGTAGTTTTCCGAATAATCGGAATTAGAACGCCTGTCCCGACGCTTCGGGAAGGTCGTGGGTTCGAGAAGAAAACTATTGAGACTAAGAATTTTTTAGGATATTTGATTTAGTGGTCCGGTAGTTCAGTTGGTTAGAACGCCTGCCTGTCACGCAGGAGGTCGAGGGTTCGAGTCCCTTCCGGATCGCGCATATAAGGACTGGTTACATAAATTGTAATCAGTCCTTTTTTTGTAGCCAGTTTTTAGAGGTTTCCAAGTGTTGGTTAGAACGCCTGTCCCGATGCTTCGGGAAGGTCGAGGGTTCGAGTCCCTTTTCCGAAGTATCGGAACCTTCGCGATGCTTCAGCCGGATCGCATATAAGGACTGGTTACATAAATTGTGATCAGTCCTTTTTTTGTAGCCAGTTTTTAGAGGTTCCCAAGTGTTGGTTAGACGCCTGTCCCGATGCTTCGGGAAGGTCGAGGGTTCGAGTCCCTTTTCCGAAGTATCGGAACCTTCGCGATGCTTCTGCCGGATCGCGCATATAAGGACTGGTTACATAAATTGTGATCAGTCCTTTTTTGTTAAATGAACTATTTAGGATGCGAAAATTTGTCGTATATATTCTTCGGAGTGAAAAGACGGATGCATTTTACATCGGGCATTCGCAAGATGTAGGGGATCGTTTAAAGCGACACAATGAAGGCAAAAGCAGATCAACAAGTCGTGGAGTTCCTTGGCGTTTGGTTTGGTGTCATGAATGCTCATCAAGAAGTGAAGCTATGAAACTTGAAAAATGGATTAAATCAATGAAAAGTCGATCATTTATTGAAAAACTTATAGCAAATGAAATTGATTTAAAAGAGTGGAATAATCCAAACTAACAACCCGCATTTGGCACATCCCGAAAAAAATCGGGAAGAGCCAAATCTCCTACACTCTCACAATAATTATACTTTGTATCACTTTTGTCAGGTTAAAGCTGGCTTACATACTATGAAAAATAAGTTTATATCAACGCAATCCAACAAGATACTTACCCATTTCAATCAAATGGACAAGAATTGTTTTGATTATTCTGAAGCACAGACAGCATTGCCGGATTCCAGCGAAAGTGCATTAAAGGAACTGCTCAGTGATATGGTTAAGAGAGGGCTTTTAATGAGATTGAAGAAAGGCTTGTACTATATCATACCTTATGAACAAGATGCCCATTCTTTTATGCCTGACTGGCATTTGTTAGCTGAACACTTGACAAAAGGAACAGAACACTACATTGGTTATTACTCTGCCATGCAAATTCATAACCTCATAACTCAGCCATCTTTGAAGGAGCAGATTGTCGTTGCAAAACAAATCCGGCCATCAACCCTGAAGATTAAAGATGTAAGCTTTCAATTCATTTATCATAATACGAATCACTTTTTTGGCTCAAAGAAAATCTGGATTGACAGTTTCAACAAGGTCATGTGCTCGGACCTTGAAAAAACGATTATCGACTGCCTGTTCAAACCGGATTATGCAGGAGGCATTGTTGAGATTGCCCGAGCCATTTACATATCAAAAGAAAAAGTTAAATACGATAAACTGCTTGACTACATCCAAAAATTCAAGTCGCAAGCAGTAATTAAACGATTGGGTTTCCTTCTTGAAACGCTTGAAATAAATTCCGGGATTACAGATCAACTACAGAAAGCTAAAACAGCATCCTATGTTCTTCTCGACACGGAACTACCGAAATCAGGTAAGATGATTAGTCGCTGGAGTATTCAGCAAAACTTGGAATCTGCAACTATAGAATCTGCCATCTACACATGATCAAACCAGGAGAAATTCAAAAGAAGGCAAGAGAAATTGGTGTGCGAGATCAGCAGATTGAAAAAGACTATATCCTTTCCTGGATTCTTCAAGGAGTTGCTCAACATGATCAACTCCCTAAAACCATTGTATTTAAAGGTGGTACCGTTTTAAAAAAGGTCTATTTTGAAGATTATCGCTTTTCAGAAGACCTTGATTTCACCTTGCTCGACAACGAGATTTCAAACGAACAAATATTTGAATGGTTCGCAGAAGTATTTGAATACGTAAGAGATGAGGCCAATATCCCTCTTGAGATTATTGACAACAACGAACATGAAGATGGGGGCATCAACTTTTACATTAGTTATGTTGGCCCACTTGGAGGAATAGGTGCTAATAAGAGGGTTAAAGTTGATATTTCAAGAAGTGAGCAATTACAATTTGACCCTGTCATGAAAGGCACTTTCTTGAGTTACTCTGATCAGGAAGAACACCAATTACTCTGCTACTCGCTTGAAGAAGTCTTAGTGGAAAAAATGAGATCTGTAATACAACGCATGCAGGCTCGTGATTTTTATGACATTTGGTATCTCTTGGAAATCCACGAAATGGATGTTGCTTTTTACTCGATTGAATTCAGAGCAAAATGTGAAAGTAAAGAAATTGACCCAACTGATTTTCATAACAAACTTGCACAACGATTACCGCAATATAAAGGACGTTGGAAAGCCTCAATGGCAGACCAAATACAAGATTTACCAGACTTTGACCAGTTGGAAAGCTGAATCAACAATTATTACATCGTACTTTTGATCGAGCGCTTCCTTTACCGGATTTACAATTTTGTCAATGGTATATGGTGGCTCTACTCCGATTACATCGAAATCAAAATCTGAAGCATATAATGATGCAGATTCGTTTTCTGTATCTATGACAGCTATTTTTGCATTAGGCACAAGCCTATTTGCTAGACGCATTACATCTATTCAACCTCTTCCTGCGGTTCCCTATCCTTGAAATCAATTGTAAACCGGGTGCCCTGGTTCACGGTGCTTTCTACGGAAATCCGGCCTCCTTGTCCATATACATGACTGTGAACCAAATATAATCCAATTCCCTTGCTGTCTTTATCTTTATGAAAGGTTTGGTTTAAACCAAACAACTTGTCTTTCACCTGATCCATTTCAAAGCCAAGACCGTTATCCGTATATATGAGGCGGGTAAATCCTTCAATTTTGGTTGAAGTAATGGTGATTACCGGCGGTACTCCGGGTCTTCCGTATTTTATGGAGTTTGTTATCAGGTTCAGGAAAATGCTATCCAAATGAGATTTATTAAAATATATATCCTCATTTTCAGAAAAATCACTGTCTATAGTTGTGTTTGTACTTTTAATCAGGTTGTTTATGGAAATTATTATCGCATTAAGACTTTCATGAAGGCTTATATCTGCAAGGGGAACGGATTTACGAACTTTCGTACTGAGTTCATCTACAAAGCTATTCACGGTTACTTTAAGGCTTTCACCGGTTTGTCTGAGAGCCTGAATGAGTTCGAGTGTTTCCTCATCCTGGATTTTGGAGGTATCCAAAAGCTCAAAAATGGCCATTAAGTTTACAAGTGGCCCTCTTAGATCATGCGAGGTCGTTAATGAAAATTTCTTTAATTCCTGATGGAGCGTATTCATTTGAAGAATCAATTCTCGTCGTTCTTCTTCAAGCTCTTTTTTATATGTAATATTTTTGGCAATCGCAAAAACAAGTTGTTCTTCTGCTACGGGTTGAGCTGTCCACGATAACCAAATTATATCGCCTTCTTTTGTTTTGTATCTGTTCTCAAAGTTATAAATCGTGTTTGATTGGCGAATAGCATTTCGTATCTCGTTGGATATTGATTTATCGTGTTCAAAAATGAAATCATTAATAGGACGAGCATATAATTCATCCTCGCTATATCCCAAAACTTTAGATACCGCAGGATTGATTTTTTTAAAGTACCCATCAAAACCTGCAATGCAGAGTAAATCAGGTGATAACTCAAAAAAGCGATCAAATTCTTTCATTGCTTTAGTGTAGAAAATGCGTCGGTTTAGTCTTGTATAAAATGAATCGTTAAAAATCGATTTTTTGGATACGTAAATCATCCAATATTTTCCATGATTCCGGACCATATTGAAACAGTAAATCCAGCACGCAACAATCAGAGATAAAGCCCGCAAAATGTTGGCGGTATGTTACGGAAACTGCATTCACTTCAGTTTGAGAAGGTAATTTTTTTCGGTAAAACCTGCTGCGAGGTTCCACCCAAACATGCGCGTTTTCATGCATCTCAATCAATTTAAGCGCTTCTTCTCTTATGTTAAGTAAAACCGGTTTATGTTCCCATTCAAGATAACGGAATAAGCGAGTCGAAAAGTAAATGATGGCTTCCGTCAAAAATCCCGTCTCAGCGGCTTTATAAAAATCATCCTTAATTTCCGGCTCATAAAAATCGAAATATACGCTGTTTCGATAATTCAACGCTATAGTTCGCATAAAATCCGGAATCCACATATCACCATCCAATAAACGCACCTCATGCAACGGTTTCTTCTTGTCATCAGGATGAATTGGAATCGTCAGCCAAATAGCATTGTCGGGATTCCGAATTTGACCACGGTGAACCAGGCTTTTTCTGGAAAAAATTTCATCAGTCAGCCAGTAGGCTTCATCGGCATTTTTAAGTATTGATAAATGTGTGAGATTCGGAAAAAAGGAGGGAAGCAGTATTGCAATGTTCACTTTTCAGATATTTCGCATTCAGGCCGGAATTCGTGATACGTTATTTGATAGTACGTTTTCATTGCTGCGGTTTATTAAAAGCGTAAACAATTTAGCCGGAGGTAGATTTCGAAAAACGATTCGCTCATCGATGCAGTAATCACGAACAAGATTTTTTTCATACTTACAGCGAAAGTGATTGAAATTAAAATACTTGTAATATGTTATTTTTCCATTGACACAACAGCAAGACAGTTTCTTTTCCCATAACTTTTTTGAAATTTCTTCAGGTATGGATTCATAAGGAATGCTGGAAAAAATATAATCGTAGCAATAATCAGGAGTGAATTCCAAAAAATCGGTATAATGAACCTGAACATTTGGCTGTGGAAAATTTCTGCGAAGCATTCGGGTGAAATGTGGGTTAATTTCAACCAAATCAAGAGTGTCTGTCGGGCGTATTGCCGAAATGATGGCTTTCGTAAGGGTACCGGTTCCGGGACCCAATTCTAATATTTTAATGGGTTTTTGCTGCTGTTGCAACTGATCTCTCAAAAGCTCAGTAATATCATTTGCCAGAAATTTGGAACTGGGAGCAATAGCGCCGGTTTTTCGTAAGTCTTTTAAAAAATAGAGAATTGGATTCAAGAAGTATAGATTGAGTTAAGATGAAATGAACATATCAGTATAATGAATTTACATGGATTTCGCTATACTGTACTTTAAGCTGCCTTATTCACGTATTACATCAACCCACAGTCCTCCGGTTTGGGCAAAAATACTTTCATCATACATGGCATAAGCCCGAACAGAGGGCAAATAAAACCGGCCTGCATAAGAAGCGTTTACTTGTGTTCTGAAAACTTTGGTTTCACCGGGTTTAAGGCCGAAATAGGTGAGTATGCGGTCATCGCGGATATCCTGATAATCAGGTACAGATGAAGACGTTGGGAATGAGATATCATCCATGCGCGAGTTATGAATTTCCCAGCCGGATGGCAAAATGTGTGTCAAGGCAAGCTCTGAGTATTGTCCTGCGTTGGAAGGATGTGAAACGGATGTCTCGACAATGATATCAGAGCCTTGCAACAGGCGTTCCGGATTGGCTTCTGTACCGTCAGGATTCAAATACCGAACGGTGATATCAAGCGCGTTAGATGATGGTTCAGCGATACCTTCTAAAGGAGTGCCTTGCACAATGATGCGTGAGTACAACACACCTTCACCCTCATTCTTTAATTGAAAAGAAGTATCCCGCTGTGGAGAAAGGCTCAAACTTGAAATCGGCAACGATGTATTTATCACTCCGGAATCTTCTCCAAAAGCAAATGACGCGTCCATTTGACTGCTTGTTTCGAGTCCATCTAAGTAACGTGCCATCGCAATGAGGCTATAGGCCGTTTCCTGTGTGCTAAGCCATGTGTCTGATGCAAGTTCTTCAGAAATTTCTTCAGCCAGTGACGCGGCTTCCATCCGCCGATCCATAAGGCTGAGAGATTCCAGAATTAAGGCACGGTCGCGTAGTGCAGAACCAAAGGTTACCCCCCATTCTTTGTATGGCTCAACCTGACGGCCGCTTCGGGATGACACGTCTATGGCTGCTTCCGGCTGACCAGCTAATTGATAAGCCGCTGCAAGTCTCCATTGGGCTGCTGTTGGTATTTCGCTTAACTCACGCAACCGATTCATTGCACCCAATTCAGCCGTTCCATTCAAGGCCAAAGCGTATAAACGATAGCTTTGAATGAGCGCGTCATTATGATTTACCGATGTTCTCCATTGCAAACTTTTCGAACGTAATGTGCGCTCTAAACCCGATTTAAGGTTTGAAGGTACATGAAAGCCTTTATTCTCAGCTTCAATTAGAAAATGATAAGCATATACATTGCTCCATTCGTTTACTTCCATAGCTCCAGGCCAATATCCAAGACTCCCGGCTGCTGACTGAAACGCTCTCAATTCCTGTATGGCTGCGTTAATGTTTTCTTCAGCCGCTTGTTTTTGTTCTTCGCTCAACTCGGAAAAACTGGATAGATACAACTGTGGAAATACCGATGAAACCACTTGCTCAAGACATCCGTGCGGATAATTTATGAGATAGCGCGTTCGGCGTTCCAAGTCAAGTGGCGCGATAGCACTGACCTCAAGTGTCATTCTATTTGTTCCCATCATACCGATGATTTCCGGTGTTACCGTCCAGTTTTCACCCGGTTCAATGAGTTGCTGATAAACGGTGGTAACAGGAGGATTGGGATTTCTGATTTCAATTTCGATGGAATCTGATGCGTGTTCATTTCCGACCGAAGCCTGTGCTGTGATGTCAGCCCGGCCAACATAATCACCGGTTTTTAATTTGAATAACGCCATTTGCTGATCATTTGCATCCATTCTGAATTGCTGGCGCGTGGTTTCAATGGCCGAAACGGATTCGCTGCTTTGAATGGAAACATCAACATTTCCGCTTGTAGAAACTCCTGTAAAAAGCGTGACGGGAAATTCTACTTGCTCACCGGGGCCAAGTACACGAGGCAAGGTAGCAAGCGCCATTAAGGATTGTCGTACGGGTACGTTTTTGGAAGTATTTCCGTAGGCGCCATCTTGTCCTGCAACAACCATCACCCGAACGGAACCTACATAATTCGGAATATCGATGGAATGCGTCATTTCTTGTCGGGCGCCAATTTCAAATGGTCCCAGAAACTTAACTACTGGCTTAAAGCGGTTGATTTCGGGTTCAAGGTTCACTTCGCCGGCTTCGCGGTCGCCACCAATGGCAAGAATCCGACTCATGTTTCCTGTAAACGGACCGGAAACCATATCAAACATATCCCACGTTTTTATCCCAAGTGCCTCGCGGGCGTAAAAAGTAGCATGTGGATCAGGTGTTCGGAAATTGGTCAGGCTCAATAATCCCTCATCCACAACAGCAAGTGTGTAGGTCATGGGTTTGCCGTTTTCTTCTTTAACCTTCACCGTCATTTGTTCTTTGGGTTTTGTTTCCGTTGGAACGGTAAGAACCGGATTCAATCGGCTATCCGGATTTTCTACTGAAACAGGAACAACACCGTATAATCGTAATGGTAAATCATTGGCCATTGAATCATGAGGCTGAAGAAGCATCACATGGGCGTACACATTCGGACTCATTTCCGGAGTGATATCAACAGGAATGCTCGTTTCACCGGCCTGCGCATCCACCCAAAATGTTTTGAGGACTTTCGATCCGTTTTCTAAACTAATCAGCGCGCGGCTTCCTTCAGAAGATGGAAACGTTACCGTCGCTTTTTCGCCGGTGGAATAATTGTCCCGGTCGGTTCGGATAGCCAATCGCGCGGGGCCCTCGCCGGAGCTGTCATCATCTCTCCATGAATACCCAACATACGCCACATTACTGGAAGCATGACCGGATTGGGGATCTTGAATTCGGATTAGAATGCGTCCGTAAATATCGCCAATAGAGAACGATGCTGCGCCACGGCCATCACTATCGGTACTGCCATTAAACCGGCTGATGGGTTCTAAATTTTCGGTGGAAAAATAAAGCCCTGAGCCATCACCAGGCTGTTGCCACCACCAGCGCCAACCCATTTCATAAATGGTGATTTCGAGCTCAGAGCGTGTTACAGGATTTCCTTTTGAATCTAACGTTACAAACTGAAGCTCATGATCCTGATTTCGATCGAGTCCGCCTGTATCCCGATTGGGTTCCGGTAATTGAAGGCCTACATACGATTCGTAAGGATAGTATTCAAATGCATTTCTAACCGTGCTAAAATTTCCTGATTGTTCGAATACACGGGTTGTGAGCGATCCGCGAAGTCGTCCGGGTGCTTCCGAGATAGAGGGCAATGAATGACGAAAAGCCGTTGTTCCTTCGGCATCTAAAGTTCCTTCAAAAATAGATTCCGTTTCACCGGTATAAGTTCGGGTAATGTCATCAAAAACATAATTCGGAAATGATGAAAACCGTGTTGAAGCTTCTGCAAGAGTTAACGAAATATCGGTTTTGAGGTTTGATGCAGGTGCTCCGTGAAGCCACTTGGAAACAATGTTTCCACCTATATTTGGGTTCGTTGAAACAAGCGTTTCTTCATCGAGATTCAGTTGGATGTCTAACCGGTTTGGACGGATGGTTTCAATACGCAGGTTCTTCGAAAATTGAACGCCGCCAACCCGGGCTGTAACTGACCACAATCCTGTTGGTGCGGTGGGTTCTGTTTTGGTGTGATAGGTGAAGAATCCGTTTTTGCCATTGGTGAGTGATTTACGCTCCATGACTTGTCCCATAGGATTCCGTAATTCGAATTGCACAGGATGTTTCTCAGGTAAACGTCCGGTATTATCCTCAAGAATTAATGAGACAAACAGCGAATCGCCGGGCCGCCAAACACCTCTTTCCCCATATAAATAGCCTTTTAATCCTTCTTGAACCGTTGCCCCTGAAACATCGAATGTGCTTAAAGAAAGTGCGCGCCCATTTTCCAAACGCAAATATCCTTTGCTATCGCCATCGGTAGCTATGAGGAGGGAAGCTTCTTCATCTAATTGAATTTTTGCATGTCCATTTGAGCCGGTTTTACTTTTTTGAATCGGTTGCATTTGGTAGCTGAATAGCTCTACATCTACCCCGGAACGTGAATTTGTCGTGATTAAATCAGTTACAAATATATCCATTTCGCCGCTTTCTGATGCTTTTGCAATTATTCCCAAATCCGAAGCAAGCACATTCCGGCTCACCCATCGTTCACGGCTATAATATGAATCGGTACATGGATTTTCCCGGTCACGCCAACTAAAATTATCACTCCACCAGAAATAATCATAGTTATCCCACCAATCTGATTCTTCCTGCGCATCCAGAAGCCAGTGGTCGGCCTCTAACTCCGCGTAATTGGCAGGGGTGTTTTCTCCCGCACAGGAAATAGCGCGGTGATGCGGACGAAATCCAATAGTAACGCGATAAATAGCACCCGGTTCAGTTTCCATCAAGGGTGATAAATCGAGAGCAAAATTGGTCCATCGGTTAGGATCGAATGTACCGAGAGATGTTAACGGAATAGTAGTTCCAACGACAGCCTTCCCAACACGACGAAGATCATCTTCACCGGATAGATCATTTGTCTGAAGAAACTGTGGGATATTGTTTTCAAAAATTTGATCAACGCGTACATCCACCGCACCGAGACCGGTGGCTTCAAAAGGAACCAGCATTTTTCCGGATGAAGGGATGATGACACCGCGACCGGTTAACCGGACTGTCGGTTGAACATGGCGTAAACGTACATTTTCTTCATGGGCTGAGCTGAGGGTTCGTCCAGCCAGACTTTTGATTCCGCGTTCAATTCGTAATGGCACTGACTCAGCGTCATCAGTCGCATAAAAAACCCGGATTCTGTTTCCCTGGATAATCGTATTCAGCTGATCATCTTCTCCGAGTCGGATAAGCCCATCCAACTGTTGACGTTGATTCAAAACATCTGAGAATGTTAATTCGATATGGGGGTTTTGGTCATATATAATTTTGGTATCTAAAAGCGAAAAGGTACCGGTTGCAGGAATTGGAATTTCACGGCTTCCGGTAGTTGATGCGCCAATTGAGGAACCGTTCCACTTAATAGTTAGTTTGGTGTCAAAATCAGAGCGGGTGATATCGGTAATTTCGAAAATATGCCGGCGTTTGTCAGTGCTTTCCGGCCAGTTTATCATGCCAATGCGTCCATCAATTTGAGCATTCAGGGTTTTACGAACATCTTCTTTTTGTGCAGCATCAGCTGTAAATACCGTACCGCGAATAACATAATCGGATTCATCATCCAAAAGGATTTCATCAATGCGAACCTCCATATCCTGATGTATGGTGGCTAAGCCAAAAGAAATTTTTTGTACGGATGGTGGTACGTCCATTACATCACCCAGCGTGAAAGTCACTTCATAGTCTGTTCCCGGTTTCAAGGGAGTATTCGGTTTGAAAGCGATGGTGCGATCATCAATCCAATGTTCACTACCGCGAATAGACGGTGAAATGGAAAAAAGGCTGCCCCGTTCCGGTTTTTGGCTGGGTTCCTGAGCAAGCGTTACCCTGATTTCACCTTCTGTACTGAGCAAACCTGAAGTGTGTGAATGAATGAAAGCTGCGTATTCGTCACTTTTTTGATTAGTGAGTGGAGTGTCAGATTGACTACAGGATAGAATAAAACAACAAAGAAATACGAAAAAGATACGAGTAGAATACATAGAACGGATGAATTGAAAATGCGTAGGATTGAATTTAATGAGTAAACGTAAAGTACGTAAGATGTAACATAAAATAATCTCATAAAATCAAATGACCAAGAATCGTACTATTTCGAAACTCTAATTTCCCAAGCGGCATGTTATGTTCAAGAGTAAGCTCAGCTCTTACAGTTATGATATCTGTATCAAAAATGAAAAACTTGTCTTTTATACATCTTATGGTTGATGCGTAATTAACAGCAAAAAGTTAATTTAAAGTCGTAAACATCAAGCAAACTTCAATTAGAAAAAGAGAGTTATGACAAAGAATAATAAAACCGCGGTGTACGATTTGCCAATAAGAATTTTTCACTGGCTATTTGCTTTCCTATTCCTTGGAGCCTACATCATCGCAGAAAATGTTGATGAAGAAAGCGTGCTTTTCTCATACCACATGATGGCCGGACTCACTATAGTATTTATGTTAGTACTTAGAATTTTTTGGGGGTTTGCAGGCACTGCCTACGCTCGTTTTTCATCCTTTAAATTAAAACCAATCGAATTAATGCAATATCTCAAAAATGCCATTTTTGCAAAAACAAAAAGATATTTGGGTCATAATCCGGCTTCAAGTTATGCCGCTATTTTGATGTTTATTTCCGCGTTTGGTCTGGCTGTTACAGGGATATTTATGTCCAGCGGATTCGAAAATGATTTGTATGAAGAAACCCACGAATTGTTAGCGAAACTATTCTTGATAACGGTTATCATACACATAATTGGAATCATATACCATCACTTGAAACACAGGGATTCGCTCTGGTCGAGTATGCTTGATGGGAAAAAAAAATCGTTGACAGGTGCGGGTGGTATTAAAAACATGAAAAAACTGACAGGAATAATCTTTTTAGTGCTTACTTTATCCTGGATGAGTTATATGTATAATCAATTTGATGATAAAACAAGAACACTTAACTTATTTGGTACCGAATTAACTCTTGGAGAAGATCACTAGAAATAATGAATTATAAGGAACGGTGGGTCATTACTGTAATCCTCTTAGTTATAGCTGTGTTGGCCGCTATTGATATTTATAACGACTATTTTGAAGGGGTTTCTACTTGGCATATATCCATTGAACTTGCAGTCGGGCTTATAGCATTAGCCGCTGTGTTTTATTTGATAAGAGGGCGATACAGGCTTCAAAAAACCTTAGTTCTAGAACAACGATATTCTGATGATCTTGTAGTTGAAGCTAAGAAATGGAAGCAGATATCTAAAAAATATATGGAAGGGCTGAGTGTTGAAATAGACCAACAGTTAAATCGCTGGAAGTTGACCGAAGCTGAAAAAGAGGTCGCTTTTCTTTTGTTGAAAGGACTAAGCAACAAGGAAATTGCAACAGTAAGAAATACCAGTGTCCCAACCGTACGAACTCAGACAAATTCTATCTATCTTAAGTCCGGATTGTCAGGTCGTTCTGACTTGTCTGCTTTCTTCCTTGAAGAAATGTTATTGCCTCAAAAACAGGATTCCGAATAAATTACTTAGCCGTGAGTCGGCACGAACACTCTACCCCGGCGTCCCACCGCTGTATAAAACGCCAACAGTAACCCGTTCATACCGGAGTTGCTGAACATACGCAAAAAAAAGTGGAAAGAAGTATTGTTTCGTAAATGTTTGTTCCCTAACTTTTGGTCAAAATATGACCAACAGTCAGTTTATTTATTAAATGAGCACAAACGAACGTCGAATTCGCGAAAAAAAACACCGCAGGGAACAAATCCTAAATGCAGCTGAGCAGATTGTGTTTGATAGAGGAATAGAAACATTCCGAATGGAAGAGGTAGCTGAGGCGGCTGAAGTTAGCAAAGGTACGCTTTATCTATATTTCAAAAGCAAAACGGAATTGGTGCTTGGGGTTCATCATCGCGGTATGAAGATAATCGTTTCTGATATGGCACGTGAATTATCAAAACCTGGAAAGGGCATAAGCCTGATTCAAAGTATGGCTTCGGTCTTTTTTAGATTTGCTGATGAACATCCACATTATTACGCTTTATTCCTTTATTTTGAAAGTCTTGGGATAGACACTTTAAGAGAGTTGATGGAAACTGAAACCATGAAGGAAAGTAATAAACTGGGCGATGAGTTATTCCACTATATTGTCCGTGCAGTGCAGGTTGGGATTCAGGATGGCACGGTTGAGAGTAGTTTTAATCCACATGAAATAGCTCTTCAAATTATGGCCGCAACCCGGGGTTTGGTACAGCTGGCTCATTTTTATGATCAGAAAGTGTTTCTCACAGAGGAAATGCGTAAAGAAGATTATAATATTAAATCAATGATTGATGGGTATATGAACATGCTGATCAGAGCTTTAAAACCACAATAATGACTATAAGTCATATTTTTGTGAAACATCCTTTTTCTATTAGCGTAACAAACCGCCAATTGAAAACTTTATTTAACGATCATTCAATACATTTAGACTCGTACATCATGGCAAAAGCCAACATCATTTTTCCCATTTTTATCGTGTTTCTGCTTACAGTTCCATTATCTGTAATCGGACAAGAGGCTAAAACGGTTGATAGCCAAATAACCATAACATTAGATGAAGCCCTTCAAATTGCAATGGTAAACAACTACCTGTTGCGGAAAGGTTTGCTTGATATAGAAACTGCCGATGAACAAATAAAAGAGGCTTGGGGAAGCGTTTATCCACAGGTGAATGCAAGTGGTTCCTATACCAGAAATATTAAATCACCCAACCCTTTTGCCGGTTCTGATGCCGGCGGGCTTTTTCAATCTTTTGGTGCCATTGACTGGCTCGCATTCAATGAGCGTACCCGAACAGACGGCAATCCAGATACCAATCCCATCACTTTCGACGAGTATTTAGAACGTCAGGAACAGGGATATGAGGACGCCGGAATAAGTCTGCCTGATTTAAGCGACAATCCTTTCGAGATTGAGAATCAGTTTGAATTTGGTATATCGGTTACACAAGCTATCTATAATGGAGCGGCATTCGCCGCCATACGAGGTGCGCAACAACTTCGGGATATGAATCAGGATCAGGTGGCACGTGATCGCCAGACCGTTGCCGATGAAGTCCGATCCGCTTTTTACTCTGCTTTGCTTGCGCAGGAACAAACCGAAGTGCTTCGCTCAAGTGTAGATCGTCTGAGTAAAACAGTTGAAGATACACGCTCAGCGGTTCGTGCAGGGGTGCTGTCAAAATATGACCGAATGAGCGCGGAGGTGGAGTTAGTAAACCTTGAAACCAATTTAATAGAAGCGGAAAACCAAACGGCTCTTGCTGTAAAAGCGCTCAGTCTTCAACTTGGTATTCCCGTTCAAACAAACGTAAAATTAAGAGGTGAATTGGAGTTTAACGATGATATGGCACCGGAATTGTTAAATACTGAAGAAGCCTGGCAACTCGCGTTAAGACAACGCCCCGATGTGTCTCAGTTAGATAATTACATTGAATTATTGAGAGTAAACAGAAATATTACCCGCTCAGGGTATTTTCCGGTTGTGAATTTATTTGCGAATGCCGCTTATATCGGTCAAGTACCGGATGATCGTCAGGTGGTTTCGCAGGTTCAGGGTCAGGATTTTACCTATCGCGCTTCATCACGTGGATTTTTTAATGATTCGTATTGGAATTCAGCCATGTCGGTGGGCGTTCGTTTAAACTGGAATCTGTTTAATGGATTTCAGACTCGCGCTCAGGTACAGCAACAAAGCATTGAAATTAAGCAGGCACAAATTGACAAAGAGTTTTCTGAAAATGCCATTTATCTCGAAGTTGACCGTGCTGTACGTTCATTGGAAACAGCCTATCGACGGATTATGAGCCAAAAACGGAATATAGAATCGGCGCAGACAAACTATGAATTCGCACTCACTCGTCTGCGGGAGGGCGTGGGAACACCACTGGAAGAACGGCAAGCTTCGTCACTTTTAGATCAAAGCCGGCTCAATTATTTATCCGCTGTTTATGATTATCTAACAGCCTTAAGTCAATATGAAACAGCCATCGGCAAACCCGTATTGCCTGTAACCCAACAATGATGAAATCAAAACATCATTATCTAACAACAGAAATGAATCCTTACAAACAGCGCACAGCGCAAAAATCACCAACTTTCATGTCACAATTAAAAATTGTAATAACCAGTGTACTTTTGCTGATGTTTTTCATGGCGGGATGCAACGCGCCGGAAGAAAATGAACCCACGGAAAATGGCGAACAAAGACGATTGGTAGCCGTTGAAACCGTAACCATAGTCCCTGATTCATTCGATGATATCATCCGAGTTTCCGGCGTGATAGAAGCCATTGAAGACGCGGTGATATCCTCTGAATCATCCGGTAGAATTATAGAGATTGTTGATTTGGGAACAACTCTCAAAAAAGGAGATACCATTGCAAAGATGGATGATAGACTGATACGTTCGTCATACGAGGCCGCGAAAACCGGTTATGAACTCGCGCTCGATACCTACGAACGCCTGTCCGTGCTTCACGCCGATTCCATCATCAGCACACAGGATTTCAATAATGCCCGTGCCATGAAAGATCAGGCGAAAGCACAATTAGATCAGGTGTCTAAGCAATTGGAAGATGCCGTTATCACAGCGCCATTCAGCGGTCGGGTTGAAGACCGAATGGTTAGAACAGGGGAATTAATCAATCCCGGAATGCCGGTTGTTCGACTTGTAAACACGGATAAAGTACGAATCAAAGCCGGTGTGCCAGAGCGGTTTTCCAGAGAAATAAGAGAGAACACTCCGGTTATTCTCACCTTCAGGTCAAACGGAAACAATACCATGCAAAGCCAGATTACGTTTGCGGGAAACATTATTGATCCCGATACCAGAACCTATACCATAGAAATTGAACTGGAAAATAAAGACCGACATCTGAAACCAGAAATGGTCGTAGATATTCAGGCAAAGCGACGCACTGTTGAAGAAGCCGTTATCATTCCGCGCACAGCCGTAATTCGCGATGAAGAGGGCTCAAGCGTGTTTGTCTCCAAAATGGAGGACGGCCAAAAAATAGCAGCTCTTGTATCCATAGAAACCGGAATCGCATCAGGTGGTGTAATCCAAATTACCAGTGGACTTCAGGAGGGTGATGAAGTAGTCATAACCGGAATAAGTAACTTGAGTGCCGGTGACCGCCTAAATATTCTGAATAATCGCAAAAGTAATGAAAACAATACAGATATACGAACTGAAGGTTCCGGATCTGTACAAAATTGATTCATCAGATAACCTTATTTACATCCAATCGGATTACAGCGCATCATGAAATTAACAGAAATTACTTTAAAGAATCGCACGGTAGTTATTGCACTTACGGCCATTTTGGTGTTTGCAGGAATTTTTAGCTACAGTACCATCCCGAAAGAAAGCAATCCGGCGGTTGAAATCCCGATTTTTGTGATAAATACCATTTATCCCGGAATCAGTCCGGATGATATGGAATCTCTTATCACGCAACCCATTGAAAGAGAATTGCAGGGAATAAACGGTGTGAAAGACATCAGGTCAACTACCCTGGAAAGTGTAAGTAGTGTGGTTGTGGAATTTGAACTGGGAGTTTCGCTCACAGAGGCCAGTCAGCGGGTGCGTGAACGGGTGGATATTGCCAAAGCTGACCTCCCACCCGACGCCGAAGAACCCTTCATAGTGGAAATTGATCTGGATGATATTATGCCCATAATGACGGTAAACCTCGCAGCAGATTATCCGCTCAGCCGTCTTACGGAAGTTGCAGATCGACTGAGTGATGAACTGGAAGCGATCAGCGGTATTCGGACTGTTGAAATTGTTGGTGAAGTTGAACGCGAAGTTCAGGTGAATGTAGATTTAGCCGCTCTGAATGGATATGGACTTTCATTTGGGCAGCTTGTAGGCGCTTTGCAAAATCAAAACCTTACTATTCCAGGAGGAACTATTGACGTAGAACGAATGAGTTACCTTATTCGGGTTAGTGGTGAATTTGACGATCCGCTTGAAATTAATGATCTGGTAATTGCACGCCCAAAAGGTAACGGACCGAACAATGATGGCCCCAAAGGACCCGGTTTGGTTTATATGCGCGATGTGGCTGAAGTCGTTTATGGATTTAAGGATAGAAGTAGTTTTGCACGTTTGCGTGCGTATCAGGTGGAAGAGAACGGAAAAGTTGTAAGAGTAGATGATGCGGATATTCAGGATAATCAGGTAATCAGCCTTAATCTGAAAAAAAGACCCGGTGTGAATATCCTGGAAACAGCCGAAGAAATATTTACCGCATTAGAGGCCTATCCTATGCCGGGGGGCACAACGGTGGTTATTACCGGTGACCAAAGCGAACAGGTGCGTGTACTCATCACCGATCTTGAAAACAGCATTATCAGCGGGATGCTTTTTGTTATTTTCGTTCTTGTGTTTTTCCTCGGAGTGCGGAATGCCCTTCTTGTAGGCACAGCCGTTCCGCTTTCTATTTTAGTTGGGTTTATCGTGTTACTGGCACTTGGGTACACGGCAAATTTTGTGATTTTATTCAGTTTAATCATCGCTCTTGGGTTGCTGGTTGATAACTCCATTGTGGTGGTAGAAAATATTTATCGGTTTCGGGAAATGGGCTTTGAGCGTTTCGAAGCGGCTCAAAAAGGAGTTGATGAAGTCGGTTACGCGCTCATCGCGGCTACGTCCACACTCCTCGCTGCGTTTGTCCCGCTGATGTTTTGGCCGGGCGTTATTGGTCAGTTTATGGGCTACCTGCCATTAACCCTGATTATAGTTCTGGTTTGCTCGCTCTTCGTGGCACTTGTTCTGTATCCTGTGCTAACCGGATATCTCGTTCGTCTCGATACAGATGAGAAAAAGAAAAAATCCGCTTTATTTAAAGGAATTATGGGTGGATTGGCGATCATTCTTTCCATAGCAGTAGGTGTGGCCAACCCGGTTACCATCATTGTGACCATTCTTTCCATCCTCTTTTTCTTCCTTAGTTATCGTTTTGTGATAAAACCCGTATCTGAAAAGTTCACAACTGTTACGCTTCCCAGAATTCTGATTAAGTATCAGCAGTTTCTGAATTGGATGCTTGAACGCGATTATACCCGTCGTGGTGCAATGATTAGGAATACATTGTCGTTGGGAAGCCTCTCACTTGGGGCAGTTATCGCTATTTTGGGTGGAATCATTTCGCTTTTTTCCCCTGTTGGGATGATAATAGTTTATGCAGGCGGTGCTTTTGCCGGTTTAGGTGTTCTTTTGATTGTAATCCACACGCTAGAAGCCATTTTAAGAGGCGGGTTATTCAGCGCGATTGTAGGGTTGCTTCTGGGCGCTTTTATTGCAGGAATTCTGTTTGTTGTTTCCATGTCAGAACAGGTTGAACCATCAGTATGGATCGTTTTATTGACTCTGCCTGCTATCATGATTGTGGTCGGTATTATTGGAATATTGTTTAACAACGTTCAATATTTTATCGTCACAGATAACCGTTCTCTTCTGATTAATGCCGTTATGGGTGTGTTTTTTGGAATTTTTGCTCTTGCAGCTTTGGCACCCACCGGACAGGAATTTTTTCCAAGTACCGATCCCGCACAAATCGTGATTGATCTGGAAGGTCCAATCGGAATGAATGTAGAAGCCAGCGATGCTATAGCACGTAACGTACAGCAGCGAATTTATGAATTGATTGAAAATGATCCGAAAGTAAAAGGCAATGTGAAAAGCATTCAGACAAATGTAGGTGTTAGTGGTGATGCCATGTTTGGTGGCAGTGGACAACCCAGTCCGGAACGCTCACGATTAAGTCTGAATTTGGTGGATTATGGGGATCGCCTGGAATCATCAAGCATCACAATGGCGAAGCTCAGAGAAGTAGTTCGTGATATCCCAGATGTGATTATTAAAATTGAAGGTGAGCAACAAGGTCCGCCAACGGGAGCTCCTGTAAATATTGAAATTTCAGGGGAAGAATTTGATGAAATTTTGCGTATTTCAGATGAGTTGACGCAAATCCTGAACGATGGATCTGTAACGGGTAAAATCCCGGGTTTGGTGGATGTTCGGAATAATGTGAGTGGTGGATTGCCTGAATATCAGGTGTTGATTGATTACGATAAAGCAAGTCGTTTTGGATTAAGTGTGGCGGATATCGCGCAAACTATTCGCATTGCTAACAACGGTCTTGAAACTACAAAATGGCGCGATGGTGAAGATGAATACGATATTGTGGTTCGTTTGCGTCCAGAAGATCGCCAAGATTTGGAAAGCCTGCGGAACCTGAATGTTAGCGCGCCCGGAGGACCTGCAATTCCGTTGGTTAGTGTAGCTGAATTTGTAGAAGGTTCCGGTTTGGGTTCCATCACTCGCCTGAATTTACGCCGCACCGCAACGGTTGTAGGGGATGCTGCGCCCGGATTCAGTGGGCCAGAAGTGCTGGAATCGGCTAAAAAAGAACTCGCTGAATTTGAAGCAAATTTGCCCGTCGGGTACAGCATGAAATATACCGGCGAAAACGAAGAGCAAGCCGAGGCCTTCGGGTTCCTCACATCTGCGCTTTTGATCGGCTTTGCCCTCATTTTCCTGATCATGCTTGCCAAATTTAATAGTGTGGTCTCACCCATTATCATTATGATAGCTGTCGGACTAAGTCTAATTGGGGTGCTACTCGGATTAATCCTGACCCGTACATCATTTGGACTTATGACCTTTATCGGGATTATCTCTTTGGCGGGAATTGTGTGCGTGAACAATGTGGTATTGCTCGATTATGTGAAACAGCTCATAGAATCCGGCAAAGACAAGCGGGAAGCCATTATATCAGCCGGAGTGATACGTTTTCGTCCGGTGTTGTTAACAGCACTAACCACAATACTTGGCTTGGTACCGCTCACATTCGGTATAAACATCGATTTTGTTGGCCTGTTCGTTGACTTCGACCCAAATTTCCAGATTGGTTCCGACAGCACCGCCTTCTGGGGCCCGATGGGAACCGCTATCATCAGCGGCTTAACCTTCGCTACGTTCCTGACCCTCGTTGTAGTGCCGGTTCTCTACTCCGCTTTTGATTCCTTCGCAGATCGCCTTACCAAAAACATGTAAACCTGAGTTCGATTCTTAAGTCAAATTATAAAACCTGCTTGTTGCCACCCCATTTAACCGCAGTGTTACACAGGTTGTGCACAACACGGTGGGTTTTTATTTTGAAGTGCTGAACGTATATTTGGGTAACTTTAGCTTACAACAGCAACCAAATCTTCAATCTTCAATCAAAATTAACTAACTCCCGCACCGACTTTTTCGCAGGTTCTTGCGCCGGTTGCGCCGCAGCAGTGTTTGAATTTTTTCTTGGGATCGAGCGGACAAGGGTCGTTTCTACCGTATTTTTTTTCTACCACTACAGGTTTTTGCGGAGCGTCATCTTCGCCTTTATTAGTTGCGAGGTTTGCGTTTCCGGATACGCCATAACTTTCCACACCTGATTTCTGCTCACGCATGCCTGAGCGGTCATACCGGCTTCGGATAGGTTGCGCAGCCCGCATATTTTGACGTGAGTCGCTTACTGCCGGGTTGGCTTTCCAAATAAGTGAAAGAATATCTTTATTCAAATCTTCCAGTAACTGTCCGAAAGCAGCAAAGGCTTCACGCTTAAATTCAATAATCGGATCTTTCTGTCCAAATGAGCGCAACCCGATACCTTCTTTAATCTGATCGAGTTCGCGAAGGTGTTCCATCCACTTTTCATCAATTACAGAAAGAACCGCAGAGCGTTCAAGTCCGCGCATGAGTTCGCGACCTTCGTTTTCCATGGCTTTTTCCGCATTGAAAACTACCCGCAACGGACGCACTCCGTCCGTGAAAATGAACTGTACCATACTTGGTTTGTTCAGGATAGATTTATCATTCATATACTGTTTTAAGGAATGATAAAACGGATCGCAGAGGATTTTTTCCTTGTTTTTTAACTGATTAATAGCTTTTTCGAATAGTAGATTCGAAATACCATCCACACCGAGTGATGCCCATTTTTCACGGTCAATAGGTACATGTACTGCAAGCGTACGCAACATCCGCTCTTGTATATTTTCATATTCACCATTGGGATAATGTTGCTCTGAAATGCTATATACATGATCTTCCAACATATCCAGAATATCTGACTTGAGGCGGTCACCAATTAAGGCATTTCGGCGACGGCCATAAATAACTTTCCGTTGATTGTTCAACACATCATCAAATTCAAGCTGACGTTTTCTTATGCTGAAGTTGTTCTGCTCTACTTTGGTCTGTGCTCGTTCCAACTGCTTGGTGAGGAATCGGTTTTGGATGACATCGCCTTCTTCGTGCTTAAATTTTTCCAGCGTATTTACGATTCTGTCGGAACCGAAAAGGCGCATCAAATCATCTTCAAGTGAAACAAAAAACTGTGTAACACCAGGATCACCCTGACGACCCGCACGACCACGAAGCTGTAAATCAATCCGGCGAGACTCATGCCGCTCAGAGCCAATAATGGCTAAACCGCCAGCTTCACGAACACCTTCACCGAGTTTAATATCCGTTCCACGTCCGGCCATGTTTGTAGCAATTGTAACGGCACCTTTTTGTCCCGCTTCGGCAACAATCTGGCTTTCGCGCGCGTGCTGTTTCGCGTTCAATACATTGTGCTTGATTCCGGCACGTTGCAACATCCGGCTGAGAGTTTCCGAAACTTCCACACTTGTGGTACCCACCAATGTTGGCTGGCCATTTTCGTGATTTTCCCGAATGGACTCAATTATAGCGTTAAATTTCTCACGTTTGGTGTAATACAACAAATCGTCCCGATCATCCCTGATAATAGGCTTATTGGTAGGGATTTCGATCACATCCAGTTTATAGATTTCATGAAACTCGGTATCCTCTGTTGATGCAGTTCCGGTCATCCCAGATAATTTGTGATACATCCGGAAAAAATTCTGAAGCGTAACCGTTGCATAGGTTTGCGTAGCAGCCTCTACTTTAACATTTTCCTTAGCTTCAATAGCCTGATGGAGTCCGTCGGAATACCGGCGTCCTGGCAACACGCGACCTGTGTGCTCATCTACAATTTGCACCTTGCCATCCTGAACAATGTATTCATCATCGCGCTCAAATAGTGTATATCCCTTAAGTAGCTGATTTACCGTGTGGATACGCTCGCTTCTTTCAGTAAATACTTTGTAAATTTCCTGCTTTTTTTCCGCTTGATCGGCGCGAAGGTCTTCAATTTCTTTAGCGATTAGCCGTTCCCTTTTTTCAGGATCAAGAGCAGTATCCGCTTTATATTTTTCTTGAATTTCCCTTGTTTTCTTCTGGAAATCATCTTCCAGTTTAGATGTTTCGGTACCTACATCGGGAATCACAAAGAAGTCGGTGTCTTCACCAGCTTTTGTGATGAGCTCCCGACCCATATCTGTGAGTTCAATGGTGTTTTGTTTGTAGTTAACCGAGAAATACATGGCTTCATCCACAAACGGCATATTCTTTCCCTGTTCTTGCAGATACAGGTATTCAGTTTGTTGAATCAAACGCTGAACACGTGGTTCCTGCATTAATTTTTGGAAGCGTTTATTTTTTGGAAAACCACGTTGCGCTCTGAAAAAATGTAAACCGGCTTCTTCGTCCTTTCCCTCTTCCATAGCTTGTTCACCTTTTTTCACAAACTCAGAAATTAATTTTTTCTGCGCTTCAACAAGGTTTAAGATTCGGGGTTTATATTCTACAAATTTTTGAGTTTGATTGTCCTGAGGAACCGGACCGGAAATTATGAGAGGTGTTCTTGCTTCATCGATAAGTACGGAATCGACCTCATCGACAATAGTGTAATGATGGCCTCGTTGCACCAGATTTTCGGTTTCAACTGTCATATTATCACGCAGATAATCAAAACCGAATTCGTTATTTGTTCCGTATGTAATATCGCAATTATAAGCTTTACGGCGTTCGGCGGTATTGGGTTGATAGCGGTCTATACAATCGACAGTTAAACCATGAAATTCAAAAATAGGAGCGTTCCATTCGGCATCACGTTGGGCGAGGTAGGTGTTTACGGTAACCACATGTACACCACGGCCGGCAAGCGCATTCAGATATGTAGGAAATACGGAAACCAGTGTTTTACCTTCACCGGTTTTCATTTCAGCAATTTTTCCCTGATGAAGAACAATACCACCAATGAGCTGTACATCATAAGGAACCATTTGCCATTCTACTTCACTACCGGCTACTTTCCATGATTTGCCCACAAAACGGCGGCATGTTTCCTTAAGCACTGCAAAGGCTAAGGGCAAAATGCTGTCGAGAGTATCTTCAATAACATCAAGCCATTCATTGTCAAGTTTTTCGAGTTCTTCAACAAGACCGCGATGCTCTTCAATGGTCAGGGATTCACTTTTATCATTTATTTTTTCTTTAACAGTAGCGATATCCTGATCAATTTCAGCAGTGGCTTCATTAATTTGTTTCTTAAACTGAAGGGTGTAATCGCGAAGTTCGTCGTCAGTTTTTCCCTTTAGTTCATCTTCATAACTCTTAATTTCATCAACTATAGGGAGTAGTTTTTTGATGTCGCGTTCACTGCCCGCGCCAAAGATTTTGGTAAAACCTTTTAAAATGGTGTCTAACATAAAAATATTAAGTTCGAATGCTTTATAATTAACTAATTAAAATACGGCTTATTATTGCAGGGTTCAATGTGAGAATGTGAAACCTTGCAAGCAAATTCAATTCATTGTAACGGTAATGAATCGGTTTATATTTGGAATCGAAAGGCTTTAAACAACACTGAATTTTAATTGTTCAACATAACTAAATCGTAGCCTTGTTTATACGGTTGGAACGAAAATACATTTTATTTGTTTAAACAACTAATACAACAACTGATAAATAAGGAGACTTTATGATTAATGGAATCCATCACATTACAGCTATCGCTGGTGACCCTCAGGAAAACCTTGATTTTTATACAAAAGTAATGGGGCAACGACTGGTTAAAAAGAGTATCAATCAGGATGCGCCCGATACGTATCATTTATTTTATGCAGACGCTGATGGAAATCCTGGTACCGATCTTACCTTTTTTCCGTGGCCGGCAATGGGTTCTGCTAAAGACGGTGCAGGAAAAGCAATAGAGGTGACATTTACCGTTCCTGCCGGAAGTCTGAAGTATTGGAAGGAAAGGTTAGAATCTCAGAAAATTGATGTTCAGAATGAAAATCGTTTTGACTCAGATTATCTGGTATTCAGGGATCCGCATGGATTAGGGCTGGCTATTACCGAGACTTCTGACAATCGCGCATTTACAGCTTGGGAAAAAAGTCCGGTACCCGCTGAACATCAACTAAGATGGATGCACTCTGTTCGTTTATTGCTCAACAATCGGACTAATACGGAATTATTATTGACAGAAGTAATGGGGTTTTCTCTTGTTGGATCCGACGGTGATTGGTTTCGTTATGGAATGAATAATGGTGAATCCGGAACGTTGGTTGATATTAAAGCTGATAGTGAAGTTCGCTCAGGACGATGGGGAACCGGAGGAATTCACCACGTTGCGTGGCGAGTGGCAACATCGGAAGAGGAAATGAAAGTTCGTGAAAAAATTATGCGTGCCGGACTTTCACCATCTCCACAAATTGACCGGTTTTGGTTTAAATCGGTTTACTTTCAGGAACCCGGTGGTGTACTTTTCGAAATCGCTACTGATGGCCCGGGATTTGACAGGGACGAAGACCCAGAGCATCTTGGCGAAACGCTCATTCTCCCACCCTGGTACGAAGACCAACGTGAAACCATCGAAAAAGGCCTGCCAGATTTGAAGTTGTGAACCAGTTTTGAATAGGATGTTTAGCGTATCCGGCGCGAACATCCTACTTAAGGCATTTCGCCGCTTTGTGTGCAAGAAGGAGAAGTAGCGGACACTGCCCGTCGTAAATGGCAGGTTGAATTTGTGGGGATGCCAATTGGAGCCGTTTGTGCCTGATGCACTTAACGTACCATAATCAATTTTCTTGAAATTGGAGGCAATCAATAATCTGATGAAGGCGGTTAATAACCAGATCAGGTTCAAGGTTCTTGCAGCGGTCGTCATCTTTGCGCCATTTCAGTGAGCGGGCATCACCGGCAAAAAGGGCTGTTTTAAATCCAAAATGCACTGCCGGCCAAATATCTTTCAGCATATCATTGCCCACATACAAAACTTGAGAGGAGTTCAACCCATGATGATCCTCAATAGCCCGTTTGAGTTGCTCATGAAAAGCCAGTGCCGGTTTACATAAGCGTTCTTCATACGACCAAATACAACTGTTTATATCAAAATAATCTTTCTGAGGTGGAGAACCGAAATGGGCTTCATAAATCATGGGCGTGTAAAACTGAGAATTCGACAAAATACCCAAAAGCATTTGATTCTCATATAAATCCTCAAGTGTATTATACAAATCGGGCATTGGCCAGGTTGGGTTATCCCTCATTTCAAACTCGATAGTTAATTCCTTTAGTAATGCTTTATGAGGTTCTGCTGGCAGTTCTTCACATCCCTCGTTTCGAAGCGAGATCAGGACATCTTTCCATACATGAATAATATTGACTTCAGGATAATCAACGCCATCCGCTTTCATCTTTTCTTTGTGCGCATGTATAGTTTCCTGATACAATGCCACGCCACGACCCGGATCGGGTTGATTTTCCAAATCAGGAAATATACTCGAAATAGCCTCAGAAAAAGCCTTTTGCCTGCTTTCTTTTGGTGCTTCAATGATCGTATCACCGGTTCCGGAGATAAACATTGTTCCATAAAAGTCAAATACTACAGCTTTGATTCCCGGCAGTGACCTAAGTCGGGGCTTTTCAGATGTTGGCGCAATTTCCATAGGTTCGGAAAGTGCTTTAATACGCTCAATGAGATGTGTATGATGTGATGAAAAAACTGGTTGCATATAGTAAATTAGAGTCATTAACTAAACGGAGGAATCACTACTGATCCAATCCGTATTTCTCACGGTATTCCGGAATAGTGTTGATCGGAGGCCGCTCATCTTCAATGATTACCTTTTCAACAGACTCATATTCGTTTTTATGTGCCTGAAACTGCCGGAAGATGGTTTCATAATCTTTCATTTCTCCAAAAACACCCAAATCTTTACTGCGCGTCAGGAATGTCTGCAAAATACCAAATGCCATTTTCCCCAGATCACGAGTACTTTTGTTGTCATGAATTCGCTGATCAAGATCACATTGAGCAAAGGCTTCCATTCCGTATTTGGAATATATATCTAACAAGTGAGAAGTTTCAACACCATATCCGATAGGAAACGGAATTTCTTCCACTACTTTTCTGCGCACAGCATATTCGCCTGAAAGTGGCTGAATGATGGCTGTCAGTTCAGGGAAAAATAGAGAGAATAAAGGACGAACCAAAATCTCGGTTACACGTCCCCCGCCTGAAGGTCGGGTTATATTTGAAAGTGTGAGCGGACGGTCATAAAATCCTTTTACATATTGAACTTCGGGTCGGTGAATAAGCGGGCCTATCAGTCCGTAAGCAAAACGAGGATGGATATTCTTAATATCAGCATCAACAAAAACAATGATATCGCCTTTGAGTTGATAGATTGATTTCCAAAGGTTTTCACCTTTTCCTTTTTTCTTTTCCAGGTTAGGAAGGATATCATCAGCGAGGTATGTATCGGCGCCGAAAGTTTTTGCAATTTCGAGCGTATTATCGGTAGAACCGGAGTCGATAACGGCAATTTCATCAAGCAGAGGATATCGGCTCATTAATTCAGACCGGAACAAAACGACTTCTTTCCCTATAGTCGATTCTTCGTTTAGTGTGGGAAGACAAAGCGATATAGTAAGGTTTTGTTCTTCTTTAAGTTCCACCAATTTTTTTAGATCCCAGAAATCTGAGTGATGGAAAGTATTATGTTTTAACCAATGTTCAATTTTGTTCACAGCATCCTCCGTCAATAGCTTTAATAGTTGCGATTATTTGAGCGATACCCTTAAACATCGGTTCAATTTCAACACGTTCCTCATTATCGTTGAAGTGGTCGCCGGCTGTAATACCAAGCGTCACCGCCGGAATCTGATGGTCAATAAATGCAGCCAATTCGGATATAGACGGTGCCAGTCGCGGCTCGATGCCCAAAGCTTCAATTAATTGGCGGGTGCAGCGTACATACGGATGCGAAAATGTAATACCGCCAGGTTCACGCCGTGCGAAGATATCAAGAACCACACTTTCGCCATGAACAGAAGATTGCTCTGAAACGATTTCTTCAATCCTGTCGCCTATTTCCCGCGTTAGTTCAGCCGATTCAGACCTGATTTCAAATTTTAACTTTGCTTTGGTAGCTATGTTATTGTAGGTTCCTCCACCTTCAATCGAACCCAACACAATACTGGCTTTTGGACGTTTCGGAAGGCGTATATCATTAATTTTATTAATAACTTCGTTGAGAGTGAGAATAGCACTTGACGTTCCGAAGCGCGACCAATCATATTGTTCGGGAATCGTGCAGGTAATATCGCCACGTAGCATTCCAATTGATTGATGACTGATACGCCCTAATTTTACGCCTTCAATTGACAAACCATAGTGAATGGGCATTTTAGCATTAGATAAAAAGAATCGGAGTCCCTCTAAGTTGCCACGTCCCAGACTTCGGGTACCACTGATTAAAATTAGATTTGAATTCAGTTTGATGTCAAATTTTTCCAGGATATAAGGCAGAGAAGCCAGAACGGCAACACCGAGGCTGTTATCACCAACTCCGGGACCAATTACTTCATCGGGTTTGATGGTGTATGTGTGATTGGTTTTTTCATCAACGCTGGTATCGGCATGAGCTACAATGAGGATATTTCGTTCGCCGGAAGTGCCTTCGAGAATTCCAATGCCATTTCCAACTTCATCAGTAGATGCGTTACTAAGCCCAAGTTCGGTAAAGCGGTCTAAAAGAAAGCGAATGCGTCGTTCTTCTTTAAAAGTTGGAGCGGGAGTCTCCCCCAGCATAGCCAAGTTGGCGAGAATGATTTCTCTCATCGACCTGAGCTTGTCGGTCATTTCCGGTAATTTTAGAATTATGGAATCTAAAACCGGATCTTGAATTGGAGTCATAAATTATATTTCTTGTCTTGATTAATAAAGCATAAGAATGCTTTAGCTTTTAAAACTGAGGTCAGCAAAAAAGTACAGATTAGTAATTTAATGAATATAGACTAAAAACAAAATTATTTAAGCTATTATTATTAGCAAGATAAACAAGCTTTAAATTACCAACGTTCGGTTAGATAGTAAAACTATGGTGTGAACCATCCCATAAAATAGGGTAGTAGTGTGAAGTGAATATTACGCAGGATCAGGATTATAGGATTTTGGGATGAGCAGGATTTGAACGGTGGTAGATTGGTGATGGTTGCTCGTGGTTGGTTTGGTGAATTGGGTGCTAACCGATACTCTGCCCAAATCATAATCCTGTCCATCCAAAAACTTTTATACGCTACTAAGCTCAGAACCGAAACCCAACCGAGACTTTACCCCAAAACGAAATCCTCTCGATCCAAAACCATAATCTATCTACGAACATGAGAATCGATAACCAATCGAGACTTTACCCCAAAACGAAATCCTGCCTATCATAAAACTATTACACGCTACTTAACTCAGAACCGAAACCCAACCGAGACTCTGCCCCAAAACGAAATCCTCCCCATCCTTAAATCCTGCAAATCCTGATAAAAAAACCGAGAATCTAATCCAATAATAAGTTAATTTACTTACAAAATAATAGTTTAGATTCACAGCTAAATAATTATTGAGATGAAAAAGTATGATGACCTCACATATAAAATAAATGGTTGTGCAATGAAAGTACACAACACGTTGGGGAATGGATTTCAGGAGCGTATTTATCAGAAGTGTCTGGCAATTGAGCTTAACAGGGCAGGATTGGTGTTTGCCCGGGAGTTAAAGCAAGAAATTTATTACGAAGGTATCCGGGTTGGTGCCCGAAGAGCTGATTTTGTTATAGAAAACGATGTAATTGTAGAACTGAAAGCGGTTATCAATTTGGAAGATGTACACCTTGCTCAGGCAAAAAATTATTTGGTTGCCTATAACAAACCAATTGGCCTATTGATAAATTTTGGTGCGCGAAGTTTGCAATTTAAGAAAGTATATAATCAGGGCTTTGATCAGGATTTATAGGATTATAGGATGAACAGGATTTGAGCGGTGGTAGATTGGTGATGGTCGCTCGTGGTTGGTTTGGTGAATTGGGTACCAGTTATAATTTTGCCCCAAAACGAAATCCTGTCTATCATAAAACTATTACACGCTACTTAACTCAGAACCGAAACCCAACCGAGACTTTACCCCAAAACGAAATCCTGCTCATCCCAAAATCCTGAAATCCTGATAATAAAAAGAAACCCCGAACCGTAACTTAATACAATTCAGGGTTTTAATTTGCGTGGGACCGGCCAGAATCGAACTGGCGACACACGGATTTTCAGTCCGTTGCTCTACCGACTGAGCTACAGTCCCTTTTGCAAGACTTCAAATATAAGGCCTTTTTCATCTCAAAAAAATACTTTAGTCATATTTTTTTAAATGAATTTAAACGTACATACCGAATTATCGGTTCAGAATTGGTATATTAAAGACTTGCTAAAATCCAATGAATCAAAAACAATTTACATGTCACAAGTCATTGAAAAATCAGGCGCGGAAAAGGTAAGTTGGGATCTCTCAGACTTATACACAGCACCTGATGCCCCCGAATTAATTGCAGATAAAAAACAGGTTATTCATCTTGCCGGGGTATTTTCTGAAACATTCAGAGGAACTATTCAGGATTGTTCAGCGGAACATTTTCTCAAAGCCCTCCAACAGTATGAAGCGATTATCGATTTGCTCTACAAGCTGGGTTCGTATGCGCATCTGATTTGGAGTACCAATACAGAGGATTCCAACCTCGGACGGTTGCTTCAGGATATTAATGAGTTATCATCAGAAATCAGTCAAAAATTGGTCTTTTTTGATATTGAATGGCTGGTAACTTCAGAAGAGAATGCCGAAAAACTGATTGTGGATCCCAGCCTTTCGTTTTACCGACATCACCTGAAATCATCCCGCAAATTTAAACCGCACATGCTCAAAGAAGAACAGGAGCAGTTGTTGACGGCCAAATCGGTTACGGGAAGTCAGGCTTGGATTCGTTTCTTTGATGAAACTCTTGGAGCGGCTCGTTTCGAACTGGATGGTGAAAGCCTGACCGAGCAGGAAGTATTGAGCAAACTCCATGAGGCTGACCGCGACTTAAGACGAAGAGCTTCAGAATCGCTGACGGCGGGATTTAAGTCCATGAGCCGTACCCTCACGTTTGTGTTTAATACTTTACTGGCTGATAAATACACCAATGATAAATTCAGAAAATATCCGAAATGGATTTCCGGACGTAATCTGTCTAACGAAATCACAGATGAAACGGTGGATGCACTGGTTGATGCGGTAACAAATCGATACGACCTTGTTCAGCGATATTATAAACTTAAAGCCAAATTGCTCGGCCTTGAAACCTTTCACGATTACGACCGCTACGCACCACTAATAGATAGCAAAACCATCATTGACTGGAAGCAAGCTGAAAAAATGGTCGTAAAGGCCTATTCTGAATTTCACCCTGAAATGGGGCGTATCACACAGATGTTTTTTGACAATAAATGGATTGACGCGGCCATTCGTCCGGGTAAGCAAGGAGGCGCTTATTCTGCATCCACAGCTGTTTCTGTGCATCCCTATGTATTTATGAATTATGATGGAAAAATCAGGGATGTACAAACACTGGCGCATGAACTTGGCCACGGTGTGCATCAATATCTTTCGCGCGTTAATGGCCCATTACAAGCCGGAACACCGCTCACAACAGCAGAAACTGCATCGGTGTTCGGGGAAATGCTGGTCTTTCAGGATTTACTTTCTGAACTTACCGATAAGCGTGAACAGCTTGCACTTTTACTTGGAAAAATTGACGATACTATCGCCACGGTATTTCGTCAGATTTCCATGAATCGTTTTGAAGATGCCATCCACACAGCTCGCAGAGAGCAGGGAGAACTCACCACGGATCAATTTTCAGAGCTATGGCATCAAACGCAAGTCAGTTTATATGGTGATTCTGTGGCATTGACCGAAAATTACAAACTTTGGTGGTCATATATTCCGCATTTTCTGCATACACCCGGTTATGTGTATGCTTATGCTTTTGGTGAATTACTCGTGCTGGCATTGTATGAAAAATACACCACTCAACCGGAGGGTTTTGCCGGTCGCTATTTAGAATTGCTAAGCGCCGGTGGTTCTGATTCTCCAGAAAATCTCATCATGAAGATGGATGTGGATATTAATTCACCGGATTTTTGGGATAAAGGCCTTCAGGCTATAGAGAAATTAATCCAGAAAGCAGAAGAGCTTTCACAGGAAATCAAGTTTTCATAACTTCTACGTATGCAGCAAAACGCAGAACAACGTAATCCCGCGGAAACGGACCCCATTGGCGCCCGACGAGAAGAAAATGCGTTGCAACATTTTAAGAATGTCCTTAAGGATTTACTCGTAATGATTCGGTTTGGGTGCAAAGCCGACACAGCGTATATGTATTGGGTGAACCGAAAAAGAGAACAGTTTGTGCTTGAAACATCGAATACATTGCTAAATGATGTTGTATTTCAGGATCGCGTGCGATTCAGCGAGTTTCCGTTGGAGCGTTGGAAGGATATTCAGGAACCGGTTCTGCTGAAAGCCGGAGCGGATTTAGACTATTCAGAACTTACGCACCACATGAACGGTTTCCCTGCTGAGGGATTGCTATTGCTTCCGTTTATAAATAATGATGAAACGGTTTCACTTACCGTAGTTGAACTAAATTCCCTCAGTGATTATAACACCCAAGCCGAAGTAGCGGTGCAAAGCTATTTGAACGCTGTAGGAAATATTTTGCGCACCTACTTAGAACTGAGTGATATGTTTCAGGATGAAAAGCGATGGGAATCGTATGACAGCGCTCTAGACACATTTGGCCGCCAAAAGAATGTAATAAGCGTTTTTGAAAAAATGCTCGAAGAAGCTTGTAAAATGGTTACGAGCGGAGGCGCAAGTATATTGGCCAGATCAAAGACAGGTTGGCACGTAGTTTTATCCGCATCTACCGGAAATCGAATTATGCCGGTTGGTTTGAAGATGAGCGATGCTTCCCAGTCAGGATTATGCCTCAAATCGGGTGAACCTGAATTTACGCTTCACTACAACGGTAATCCCAAACGGATTAGTCCAAAAGAGCCACCAGCTGACGGAGCGAGCATAGCTGTTCCATTAATGGTTAACTATCGCAGGCACGGAGTTTTGGTTGTTTGGGATGATAATCCGTTGCTTTTTCGTGAATCGCTCAAGCACATGATTAGTAATATGTGCAGAACAGTCGGGCTGATGCTCCGAACCGATAAAGCCATTATGACGGAAGAAGATGATTTGCTTGCTTCTGAATCAGGTGCTTACCGGATGGAAGTCATTGAACGCATACTTGAAATGGAATTGAAGCGATGTGCAAGTGGATTTCGCCCAACTGATACATGGCTAATTTTCATCACACCATTTGATTATGCTCACATGCGAAGCAAGCTTGGTTCTGAACGGGTGAAGGATTTACATACAGCCCTGGCAAGAGATTTAAATCCCAATCATAGTGGTGTAGCCGGATTAGTGGGTTCTTACACAGAAAGTATTTTTTCAGTCCTGATTCAAACGAAAGATCCATCAGGGGTTGATAACTGGATTGAGACGTTTAAATCGTACGTGGCTGAGCGCGCACGTACGCAAAGTGATTACATCGCGGATACAAAATTTCACTTTGGTATCACCAAAATCACAGAAACACATAAAGATGCTTATACGGTTGTTCAGGATGCAAAACGCGCCATGAATTATGCCGTAACCCGCAATGTGGAAATAGTTCAATAGGGATTTATTGTATGGGAAATGTTTATCTCGTGGTACTTGATGGCGTAGGTGCCGGCCATCAGGAAGATGCCCACGAATATGGAGATGTGGGAAGTAACACACTCGGTCATGTCATTCATAGAAGCAGGGTTGAATTGCCGAATCTCCAGAAATTGGGTTTGGGAAACATCATCCCACTCGATACCGTGCCTCCTGTATTTGAACCTCTTTCGGCTTTTGGAAAGATGAGAGAAGTATCCCCCGGGAAAGATTCCACCACCGGACACTGGGAAATTGCAGGTATAAAATTAGACCATGCTTTTCCGACATATTATGATGGTTTTCCTGAAGAAGTTCTAACCACATTTTGTGAAGGTATTGGTGTGGACGGCGCCTTGGCTAATAAACCCTTTTCAGGCACGGATGTCATTCGTGATTTTGGCGCTGAGCACATCCAAACCGGTAACCCGATTGTTTACACTTCTGCCGATAGTGTGTTTCAAGTTGCATGCCATACCGATGTAGTTCCTTTGGAAAAATTGTATGAATGGTGCGAATTTGCCCGTAATGAAGTTATGGTGGGCGCTCATGGAGTCGGACGTGTCATTGCGCGACCTTTCCATGGAAAAGTAGGTGCTTTTGAACGCTTAAGTGATCAGCGGAAAGATTTTTCATTTCTTCCTCCTGAAACAAATCTGATGTCTGTTTTACAGGAAAATGGTATAAAAACATATTCTATTGGAAAGGTCATTGATCTTTTTGCCGGTATCGGATTTACGCAATACCGCAAAACGAAGCAGAATGCGGAAGGTATTTCTCAGTTATTAAGCAGTATGAGCGCGGTAGAGAACAGTTTTGTTTTTGTCAATTTGATTGATTTCGATCAATTATTCGGGCATCGGTTAGATACAGACGGATTCGCCGGTTCCCTTGCTGAGTTTGACCGCGCCGTGCCATCCATCATCCATAAATTAAAGGATGATGATGTATTGATTATTACCGCTGACCACGGTAATGACCCCACCGGAACAAATACGGATCATGCCCGTGAATTTGTGCCCTTGTTAGTTTATCCGGCTTCTGCTTGTGTTTCCGAAGACTTGGGGACAAGAGCCACTTTTGCTGATATTGCTGCATCTGTAACCCATTTTTTTGGAATTAACCATACATTTGGCGCAAACAGTTTTTTAAAGTGAAGTAGTTGTTGTACTGCAATAGGAGTGGCGACGAGACGCCGCACATAGGTTGTTCGCACCATAGTCGCTGAACATGCCTCTAATTTGCATTTAAAGAGCTTTTGTCACGAACGAACTCTCAATAGCGTCCCCGTCAAGTCAATCTGCCACAAAGCACTTCTATCACCATTATTTTTTTTCATCTCTTTTGAAAAAAAATGTAATCTGTTTTGATAGGTTCAAATCCACTTTGTCTAATATCCGATATTATTTGTCCTCTATGATGACTGAAATGGTTGGCCACATGAAAAAATATTTCCTGAATGCTGTTATTGAATTGATTTCCCTTTGAGTTACTGTAAACGATGGTTTCATCTAAGTATCTGTTCTGTAAAATGTTTATCGTGTTCGTATAATTTGCTTTATCAATTCTTTTGCATTCTTCCAGAGTATGAACTTGATGAACACCCAAAGGTTGAGTATTCGTTATACGGGCATTCCATATTTGTTGCGCATTTATTGAATGAGAAAAAAGGGAGATTGTTCGTTCAGGCAAACTGCCTTCAACTTCAATAAGCTGTACAGCAATTTTTTGATTGATGTGATGATGATAGCTAAATATGTCGGTGAAAAATGTCTTCATTTCAATGTTGATTTAAATTAAAAAGGATAGTTCAATTATCTAAAGATTTCAAGCTCTTTAAATCAAAGAGGAGCACGGGAAAGGGTTTGAAGAGCATTACTTTTATATGTTCGGCTGATGGGGAGTTCTGTCTCACTTAGAATGACTGATGTGCTGTTAAATAAATGAACGTATTGTCGATTTATAATATAGGATCTGTGAATCCGGATAAATGTATCCGGCAGGCACTTTTCAAATGATGAGATATTTTCACGGGTGATTACGGTCTGCTCGTTAAAATGGATTTTAACATAATCACTCAGGCTTTCCAGGTATTTAATATCATCTAATTTTATGTGATGATTCGTCCGGTCTGCTTTTACGGTAATAAACTCCATTTCTCGAGCTTCCTTTTCTTTCAATAATTGCCTGACTTTAAATTCATTGTTCTTGAATCGGCGGTATAGCAAATAAAAGGCCTTTAAAAGAATAATCATATAAACAGAAAATCCTAACACAAATATATTGGTCATTATCGGGTCGAGTTCGTTGTAGCTGTAGTTGGCTAAAACGATAAATGAAATCGTAATCACCACCATCTTCAGATAGAGAGAGACAATAACCGTGTAGAAGCTATAAAGTGCGAACCGCAGATATTTCTTTTCTAATAAATAGACCGGCACCAGATAATAATTAAAAAAGTAAGAGGCTGCCATTGCTACCGGTAGCAAAAATGTAACAAAGTAGAAGCTCTTAATGTAGTCTCCGTACGTATTTCCATAGCCCGCAACCAGTAGTACGCCAGCCAAAATCCAAAACAGTATATGTTTAGCAGTTTGCATCGTTTTAAACCAATAATCGTGAATCTAACTAAATAAAGCTTCATTCATCGACGAATGACATCTTTAAAGGGGGTTTCTTCATTGCCTAATGAGCTTGTTAAAGATACATTTCCTGTGAACATTTATTCACTTAATTATAAAACACATGATTGATTTATTTTACATGGGTGGTCCGCTATTTATGGGAATCCTGACCATTATATTCGTCTCAATGATAACCGTTGCCGTATATATCTTAACACAAAGAGGAAAAGCAAATGCAAACGTTCCTTCCGTTACACTTGTGAAGGAGATAGGTATTTTTGCACTCATTACAGGCATTTTCGGACAATTTATCGGATTGTATCAAGCCTTTATTTCAATTGAACTTGCTGGTACAGTTTCTCCGGCTATACTTGCTGGTGGACTGAAAGTTTCATCCATCACAACGCTTTACGGATTGGTGATATTGATTATAGGATGGTTGATATATTTCGGATTAAAGCATACAGTTAGCCATGAAACTAAGTAGAAGATAAACAGTATTTTGTAATAACAGAAGGAGTGGCGGCGAGACGCTGAACAGGTCTCTATTCTGTACATTCAGTGCCTTTGGTACGAAAGGGCTCCTATCGGCGTCCCCGCCATCTCATGCTGCAAATTTTTCACAAATAAAGTTCGCTACTCTGGTCTTCAGCCTTAGACTTTCGTCCACCGCATTCAAGTACATACAGCGGCGAGATGCCGCCTGTAGTCTTTTCGCGCCGGAGTCGCTGAACATGCTTCGGATTAGTGTAATCTTATAGAAAAAAAGACGTTTATTATATCAAATAGAAACCTTAAATAACCGAATGCGTACACATTCAAACCCTTGAAAATCAAAATATGCAGAGAATTGTAAAGAACCTGCTTTCTCTTGATTTTATTAGCCATCAAAAAATGGTATATTATCTGTTTATCAAAACAAAAGATTTTTAATCAACGCCTAAGCGAAAAGACCACGTGGCAAAGAAAAAAAAAGAACCCAAAAATCCCGCGCCAAGCGGAATATCAACCAGAGAATCGCAATCTTTAGATCGCTATTTACATGAAATCGGGAAAGTAAGTCTTATTACCCCCGAAGAAGAAGTAGATTTAGCCCGGAAGATTCAAAAAGGCGATCAGAAAGCACTCGAAAAGTTAACACAGGCGAACCTCCGATTTGTGGTATCTGTTGCTAAACAATATCAAAATCAGGGTTTATCGCTCGGTGACCTTATCAATGAAGGAAATCTCGGTTTGATTAAGGCGGCCAAACGCTTCGATGAAACCCGTGGATTCAAGTTCATTTCATACGCCGTTTGGTGGATTCGTCAATCTATTTTGCAGGCCTTAGCCGAGCAAAGCCGGATTGTACGCCTTCCCCTCAACCGTGTGGGTGCATTGAATAAAATTGGTAAAGAACTTTCCAAACTTGAGCAGGAATATGAACGTCTTCCTTCAGCAGCTGAACTTTCCGAGAGTTTGGAAATGACTGTTTCTGAAGTGGCTGATACCCTCAAAATTTCAGGTCGTCACCTTTCTGTGGATGCTCCTTTTGCTCAGGGTGAAGATAACCGACTCTTGGATGTTCTCGAAAACGAAGAAACACCAAATCCGGATAACGAGCTGATGAGTGAATCGCTCAAGGTTGAAATTGAGCGCGCTCTTTCAAAACTGAGTAAACGTGAAGCCGAAGTAATCCGTCTTTATTTTGGAATAGGACGTGAACACTCTCTTACCCTTGAAGAAATTGGCGAACGCTTCGATTTGACCCGTGAACGTGTGCGTCAGATAAAAGAAAAAGCGTTGCGTAAATTACGCCATCACAACCGGAGTTTAGCACTCAGGGCTTATTTGGGATAATATCTTCGCAGTTTTTAAATCAAAGGCTATCTCTCTTGAGATGGCCTTTTTTATTTAAGCGAAGTTGTGAGTTTTTTGATAATAGACTCATGTTCCGGAAACGCCTGAAGCATCTGATATCTTTCCGCCATTTCAAAATCAGAAAAATCAAAGCCCGGAGCGACTGTGCATCCTGCCAAAGTGTATCCATCAGAGTCGTCAACGGTAGCGCCAAACCAAGCTCCAGCCGGTACTACATGCTGAAAAGCTTCTCCATTCTGTACGTTTTTCCCCAAATGAAGCGCTTCATACATCCCATCTTCATGAATCAAGTGGATTGTAAGAGCAGAACCTTCATAATGATGCCACATTTCGTCTGATTTAATTCGGTGAAAATGCGACATATCGTTTCCTCCCAATAGAAAATAGATGCCAGTACTAATGGATCTTTGTCCATCAAATGTCGGGAATGTCATTGAAGCGCCACTTCTGTATGTTTCTTTAAAAAAACCACCTTCAGGGTGTGGCCTTAACGCCAACGTTTCGATAAGTTCATCTTTACGTGTCATGCAAAACTGCTTGGTAGATGTTTCGGTTAAATGAATCCATAAAGTAACAGGAAATGCTACGGTTGCCAAATTTTTGCCGGTTTCTTTTAATCTGAATGGATATTTTTTGGTGTGTGTTTATAATTTTATGAGAAGGCTTTGCAAGACCGTTATTTTGTCCGTCTTCTGCCTAATCGCAAAAATAAAATCCTCGAATCCCGACGCTTCGGGATGCTGCGGTTTTATTTTTGCTCTAGCGTTGAATACAAACAAAATTCCAGGTTTTTCAAAGCTTTCTATGAATCAAACTGATTCGGCAAATTATTGAGACTTGTATTGCCGCACATATCCTGATTCATATAAGTTTTCACACAATCTATCTCACTAAATATTAATTATTAATAGTTATGCAATTATTCTCATTCATAGACACGCTAATTACGAACGGTATGGCCCGCGTTGGTATAAAGTTGTTGCGCTGGAGCATCGGATTTATCTTTGTATGGTTCGGAGCCTTAAAGTATTTTCCGGGCTTGAGTCCTGCTCAGGATTTAGCAACATCTACAATTGAGCTGCTCACATTCGGTTTAATTCCATTGCAAATTTCACTGATTCTCTTAGCTACACTTGAAGTGTTAATCGGCCTGTTGCTTCTCACGGGAAAATGGATGCGTTTCACCATCTTCTTACTTGTCTTTCAAATGGCTGGTACGATGTCACCGATTTTCTTATTTCCGGAATTTGTTTTTACTCAAATACCGTACGGATTAACAATAGAGGGACAATATATCTTCAAAAACTTTGTGGTAATTAGTGCAGCGATAGTTATAGGTGCTACGGTCAGAGGTGGAGAGTTATCAGCTGAACCTAAACGTAAATTTTGATTCAAACTACGTAAACCATATTAAATGTGTGGTATCCGTTTGAAAAACGATTGGCAGGAATCAGTTCTGAACTATAGCTTTCTGATTCATTGATAGATTGTGTATTTTCTATCCTTACCTGTTAACTCGAAAAACCTGGATTTGTAATCTACACTTTGATTAGAAATTGTATTTTTCTCTTACTATTTGGCCTTGCTTTAAACGGATTCACAATAAATTTATACGCTACAGATGCCACTGTTTATTTGAGTGATGAAGAAATCACCAATGCCCAAAATGAGGATGAATCACGTCGTCCACAAATAAGGAAAGTACGATTTAAGGGGAATAAAACGTTCCCTAAAATGATTTTACGTGAAATAATTGCCACTCGACAGCCGAGCTTTTTTCGCAGGTTGCAATTTTGGAAAAAAGACGACTTTTATTTTGTTGAACAGGATGTACGTCGGGATGTAATCCGTATAAAGCGTTTTTATAACCGACGAGGTTTTTATGAAGCTAATATCAGTTATACCATAGAAACAGGAAAAAAGGAACATCAGCGGATTGTTATTTTTGAAATAGATGAAGGTCCATCGGTAAAAGTGCGTTCACTCGAATACACATTTATAACCGATGATCCGGAGACCGAAAAATATATCAGGGAAAGCCGAACGTTTTACCGCGCGAATACGGGTTTTCGGAATCCATTTTTAATAGGAAACCGGTATGAGTTAATTAAACATTCTGAGATGGAATCGAAGCTTACAACCAGGATAATGGACCTTGGTTATGCCTTTGTTAAGGTCAATGTGGAAGCGGAAATAGATACATTGGCATTACAGTCAGATGTACATATCACCATTGAACCGGGACCGGTTGCTTACTTTAACGAGTTGATTATTGAAGGTGAAGAGACTGTATCAAAATCGTTGGTTGCCTATCAGTCGGATGTGCGAAAGGGACAACTATTCAGTTTAACAAAAATAAGGCGAGCTCAACAATTATTGTTTCGGCATCCTTTGTTTCGGTTTGCAACGGTAAACATGACCGATCAGGAAGAGAGTGATAAAGTGGATATCCGGCTTAGGGTGCGTGAGTTTCCGCTTCGCTCCGTAGAGTTGCAAGGTGGTTTGGGAGATGAAGAAATTGTTAGGGGGCGTGTCTCGTGGATGCATCGGAATCCGTTTGGGAATGGTCATCGTTTCAGTATCGCGGTGAGGGGTTCCTTTATTGAACAACGGTTGAATATGGAATATTTAATACCCGGTATGTTTACACCAAGAAGTAACCTTAGCTTTACTCCTTTCATACTTCGGGTTGATGAACGAAATTACCTTCTCAATTCAGGTGGATTGCGAACAGGCCTGAGTTATTATCACGATCAGTATTTTGTAGCGAATCTGGGTCATGAATACAGCCAAAATAAGATATACCAAAAAGACGCATCGGTAGTTCGGCGTGATAGTACCAGTATTTTTGATGTATCCTCCATCACATTATCTGCTCTGTATAATGAATCTAACGCGTCAAGAGGCCGTGGGTGGGCATTTCGTCCGTATATTGAAATTTCCGGATTCTTCAATACCGGAACCCTAACGTACAATAAGTTCGCTCTTGATGTACGCCGCTTTATCGATATCACCCCGTCAACACAAATAGCAATGCGTGTTGATAATGGGGTTTTATTCTCAAGCTCTCCCTTTTCTATACCCGCCAATATCCGATTTTACAGTGGTGGAACAAGCTCGGTTCGGGGTTGGTCCCGTTCGCAATTAGGGCCTAAACGAGTACTTTTAGATGAAAATGGCTCATTCAGAGAATTTATTCCTGTTGGTGGACGCGCGCTTAGCATGTTTAATCTTGAAATTCGACAGGACCTGCCGCTGTTTGAAAATGGGGTAATGGTGGTTGCATTTCTTGATGGTGGACAGGTTTGGTTAGATTACGACGATTTTAATCCCGGGGATTATCAATTTGGTGCAGGTGGAGGTGTCAGGTATTTATCGCCTATTGGCCCCATTCGTCTTGATTTTGGTTATAAATTAAACCCGTCAGAATCAGATTTGAATCAATATGAAGGTGTGAATTATGGTGGTGCAAATCGTTGGGGTATTCATTTCAGTATAGGACAGGCGTTTTAATATGGAGCCGAAAGAAACATTAAAACCTACCCATCCGAAAACCAAAATTTGGCCGTGGATTTTACTTGCTGGAATTATTCTCTTCGCAGTTTTGGTTCGGCTTTCACTTCGCTCCGAATTCGTTTTCAATCTGATAAAATCAGAAATAGAAAATGCAGTTTCAGAACAAACGGGAGGAACGCTTATCATTGGAAAAATGGATGGTGATTTGCTGAATTATATCCGCTTATCTGATATCACCCTTTCTACTCATGAGCCGGTTCTTACATTAGATTCTTTGTATGCGGAGTATTCCGTTTATTCCCTGTTTTCGAAAAAACTGGACCTTAAAAAATTAACGTTTTGGGGAGCTGACGCATTTATCTCGCAGGAAAATGATTCCCTATGGAATGTTACGCCGCTCTTAAATAACGAACGTACTCCTGATGATAGTGAAGGCGGGTTGGGCTTTGATATTTCAGTAAAAGATATTCAGTTTAATGATGGTTCTGCTAATGTTAAGTCAGAATTATTGCCCGATGGAGCCATAAACCTTGAAGAAATTGAGCTATCAGCCGATTTTTATCTGATAGATGATATCATTGATCTTTCTTTAAACTCATTAAGTTTCCATTTGAAAGAGGGGCGTTTGCCCGAGCCTGTAACATTTGATGCTAAGGCGCAGGTTTCAGGAGAAAATATCACACTCGAAAAATTAATTATTCAATCGAGCCGATCGATGTTATCGTCGAAGGGACAAATGGATTTGGAGAATAACCAACTTTCAACTGAACTGAATCTGAATCCCATTCATAATCAGGATATTTCGGCCTATTTAGATAATTTGCCGGCTTTTGAAACGGCTGTAATCGGATTTAAAGTGAATGGAGATTTTTCAGATATAGAAATTAATGCCTCAATGGAAGCCCCGGGTTTTCTGAATGCTGAAGTGCTTTTGCAAGGTGGATTTCAACCTGATTTAGTTCTTAATGAGTTACAGCTATTGGTATCAGATTTTAATCCGGCGGCTATTCCCGGAACCGGGAATTTTCAAACCTTTAAACCTGGAACAATCACATTTGAAGCAAACGGCTCCTTTTATCCAAATAAACCGGAGACCTCTGCGCTAATCGGTTCGTTAAATATTTCAGAAAGCGATTGGGAACAGATAAATAATATGCGTTTTAAAGCTGATTTTGATTTAAATGAAGGGGATGTATCTATCAATACAACCTTGCGTTTACCTGATCAGTCAGTTAATATCAACCTGTTTGCAACCCGGGTTTTCGAAGATTTGGACAAAATAACCTGGAATATGCAGTCCATTTTAAAGGATGTGAATGCCGGTAAAATCCTTAATGATGAAACATTTGCATCAAAAATAAATGGCACTCTTAACGCCACCGGAACCGGAATGGAACCTGGCTCTGAACCCTGGGAAATACAGTTGAATCTAACAACACCCGAGGTCGCCGGTTTTGACTTCGAAAAACTAAGTCTGGATGCCACAGTAAGTGAACGTCAAGCTGAAATTTTAACTGAGATACGCAAAAATGATAGTGAGGTTCAAGTAAACGCATCTGTTTCAAATTGGAAAGCAACAGAGCCTGAGTGGAAATTTACAGCTGATGTTGTGGCACTCGATTTAGAATCCTTTGCCAAAATTGAGGGCTTCCAATCCAACCTTAACGCTACACTTTCCGGTAGTGCAACCGGTTTTGATCCCCAAAAAATGGCCGGCACCTTTTTAGTTCACCTTCAGCCATCATTCATCATTAATCAACGTGTGGATAGTGTTAAGGTAGATATTGAAATAGCTAATGGCATTCTTGAGATACCCAAAGCGTTAATCCAAAGTCGCTTTATTGTTGGAGAATTGACTGCGGTTCAAAATCTGTTGGACTTTTCAGATATATCAAATACGCTTACATATTCATTGGAGATTCTGAATGTGGAACCTTTTGCAGAGTCGGCAGGTCTTGATACGCTTTCTGTAACCGGAAATATTTCCGGTGAAATGTTCATTAGGAATAACAAACTTCAGTTTGAAAATGATTATAGCTTTGAAAATGTGGTGGCAAATAATTTGCTAATGGATGGTATTAACGGAAGTTTATTTGTACTGCTAGAGGAAACCCCTGAACTAACTATCGATATTTTTATAAATAACCCTGTTTATGATGCTGTTAATTTAGAAGATATCGTGATAAACTCAACTATTCAGTTGGGGGATATAATCACCGGAAATTCCATTATTGATATCGCGATTGAAGATGAAAATGGCCTGAAACATGAATCATCATTTTCTATTGATGGAGACGCTATATCCATAAATACGAATCGGTTTGATGTACATGAAGATGAGTTTGATTTGTCATTAGAAAACCCTTTTTCAATCCATCTGCATGAAGAAGGTATCGAGATGGATACCATGCGGGTTGTCTCGACAAAACAGGCGTACTTAGAATTGCATTTCTCAGAAGATTCGCAGGTAAACCGAGCCCTTTATTTTAGCGCCGATGATATTGATCTGGGTGCTTTACAGCGTGTTGTGTTACATGACGTAATTATGGATGGAACGTTATCTGCTGAGGTGCAGTCAGATTTCACGGATCTTGATATTAAAACCATGACATTAACTGCAAGTGTAGATTCAGTTGATTTTTTAGGTTTAGACCTGGATGTACTGAATCTGGATCTGTTAATCGAAAATGATCGTCTCACCACCGATTTTTCAGTCGCAAGAAAAGGTAATCCCGTTATTGTATCTGAGTTCAATCTTCCATTTAAATCGGGTGATCCGGAAACATTTTCGGATGATTTTTTTGAGGAATTTGTGGAAGGGTTTCTTCGCATAGAACCGCAGTTATTAAAGGATTATGAACCCATTTTTCAGTTAGCCGGCTTAGAAACGGTAGAAGGCCTTTTGCAAGGGAATTTGTCTCTTAAAGGAGTTGCAGGGAACCCACAACTCGGAGTTCAATTTTTACTGAAAGACGCTCGGTTTTCAGGAGTGCCGGTTGATTCTCTGAGCCTGAATCTGGATTATGAGCATGAAAACGGACGAATGCACATAGACTCCGAATTGATTTCACTTGGTCAGGATGCATTGCTGTTGGAGGGTTCCTTCCCTTTTTTAATCGATTTGCGCACCTTTGAAATCCGTGAAAAAGAAAGGTTCGAACAGTTAGATTTTTCTCTGATATCAAATGAATTTGACCTTACGACTCTTAATGTATTTCTCGACAGAGATATAGTTCAATCATTACGCGGACTTTTGACTACGGAAGTTCAGGTTAAAGGAACCGTAGATGAGCCGGAAGTTCGAGGCACAATTAACCTACGGCGTGGACAAGTTTTTCTGGTTGATAATAATATCACCCTGCGGAATATACAAATGGAATCACGATTATCTCCCGGCGAATTTCACCTGCAACGGCTTTCCGCTGAAAGTGTGGGAACCATGAACCTTTCTGGTAAACTGTATTTAGACGGTTTTACACCTGTTTCAGTTGATTTTACCGCCGATGCACAACGTTTTCGCGCCTTTCAAACAAGAGATATTGAAATTTTGACAACATTGAATGCCCGCTTAACAGGCTCAGAGAAAAATCCCAGGATAACAGGGGAAATATTAATGGATCGAGGCTTTTTATATCTCGATAATTTTGGAGAGGCCACTTTGGAAGAAGTGGTTTTGGAAGATGAAAAAGAAACGGAATCATTGTTTGATGATTTATATGAAAAGGCTGAAATTGAAATGAGTTTACGGGTTGACCGCCGCTTTTTTGTAAGAAACCGGAATCGTCCGGAATTAGACCTTGAACTGGAAGGCTTGATTGAAGCCGTAAAGGAGCCAAATCGTGAGCTTGAATTATTTGGCGATATGAACGTAGTGGAAGGTACAGCCAATCAGCTGGGGCGTCGCTTTGATCTGGATGAAGGACAAGTGTTATTCAGCGGTCCGGCGGATAACCCTGAAATGAATGTAAGGCTCAAATATCAGTTGCGCCGTGAAGACGATATCACCATTTGGTATGTAATAAAAGGAACTGCTCAAGAACCTGTTTTTACGTATGAAAGTGAACCTGAAATGGAATTGCAAGATATCATCAGTTATACAATTTTCGGGCGTCCGTTCAACGCGCTTGCAGGATGGCAACAGGGAGTGTCAGGTGGTGCGGGTGGAAGCAACATAGTAGCAGATGCTGCCCTCGACTTGCTACTCGATCGCCTTGAAACACTGACTGCTGAACGCCTTGGAATTGATGTACTTGAGATTGACCAATCCTCAGGTAATTCAGGAACAAGTATAAAAGCCGGGAAATATTTTGGAGATAAATTGTTTGTAGCCATCGTTCAGGAACTCAGCTCTGATCCGGTAAGTCAAGTGATTATTGAATACCTGCTTCGCAGAAATTTAGAGCTTATTTTTACTGGTAGTGATGATTACCGAACGGGTGTAGATATTAGGTGGCGGTTGGATTATTAGGCCAACGCACATTAAAATCAGGCATCTGTTGTAGTGTGCTCTGAAAAATCTTGGGTTTGCAAATCCTTTTGTAATCCGGTTGAAACAAGTCAGAGTTTTTTACTTCAAAATAACTGCGAAACAATTTTTTATCAGATTTAATGAGTTGTAAATGCTATATTTGAAAAGCATTTATTACGCATAATTATGAGATACATTGTAAAAATACTGCTTTGTATCTGTTTGAAATCTACGCGCTATTATTATGAAAAAAATCCAACTCCTATTTTTAATTAGTGTACTCTCAGGTTCGATAACAGCATCTGCTCAAATTGCCATTAACGAAGTCATGGCATCCAACAGCTCCACCATATCTGATGAGGATGGAGATTTTGAAGACTGGATTGAATTATATAATTACTCAGATCAGGATATAAATCTATCGGGTTATGCTTTATCGGATGATAACAATGTTCCGTTTAAATGGGTTTTACCTGATTTGGAATTGAAATCCGGCGAATATCTTTTGGTTTGGGCTTCCAGTAAAAACAGAGTAGATCCGTCCGGTGAATTACACACCAATTTTGCTATTAACGCCGGTGGCGAAGAAATTACACTCTTCGCACCTGATGCCATGCTTGTTGATGAAATGGAGCCAACTGAAATCCCCACCGATATTTCATACGGACGGTACATAAATGGCACGGGTAATTTTATTTTTTATGAAAACCCGACTCCCGCTGCAGCTAATGCAGCGGATGGTTTTGAAGAACAGCTTGCCACACCGGAATTTTCAATTCAACCCGGGTTTTATGCGAATAGTTTATTTTTAAGTCTTTCACATCCGGATGAAGACGTTCAAATTTATTATTCAATTGATGGGTCAGAACCTGATGAAACCACCACTTTATACACGGAGCCCATTTTCCTTGAATCAAGAAATAATGATCCGAATGTGTATTCGATGATTAGAACCAATCCGATAGAAACGATAAACGCAGGATTTGGGTGGAATGAACCTTCTTCATTGGTTGAAAAAGCACATGTAATCCGAGTGATTGCCGTAAAAGATGGAAGTCAGGATTCAGAAATAGAAACCGGAAGCTGGTTTATTGGTAATAATGATTTTAATCTTCCTGTGATATCTCTTACAACACCAATGGGAAATCTATTTGATGCCGATATCGGAATATATGTACCAGGCACCATTTATGATGAACAGGGGTATGGTAATAATTCTTGGGGAATTCCAAATGCCAACTACTTTCAAAGAGGTGAGGAATGGGAGCGTCTATTTTCATTGGAATGGTTTGAAGATGATGAACAATTATTTTCTCAGGATATAGGAGTAAGAATTCATGGTGGTGTTTCCAGAGCTTTTCCAATGAAGTCGTTGCGATTGTATGCGAGAAATGAATATGGTCAATCTCATATAGAACACAAGGTATTTGTTTCGCAAGACTATGATGAATATAAACGATTGATTCTACGTAATTCTGGGCAAGATTATTATATCAACGCTGTACTTTTCAGAGATGCTTTCAATCAAAGTTTGCTTAAAGACTTGAATGTTCAAACGATGGCCTACAGACCAATTATTGTATATTTGAACGGAGAGTTTTGGGGATTGCATAATGTGAGAGAGCGCTACGACAAACATTTTTTTGAAAGAACCTACAATGTTTCGGAAGATTATCTCGATTGGTTGACTTATAATGTTGAAATTGAAGAGGGTTCAAACACACATTATCTTGACATGTTGACTTTTATAGAACAAAATTCTTTGTCTGATCCATCCAATTATGAGGAGCTTCAAAATTGGATGGATATTGAAAATTATGTTGATTATGTGATTGGAAATGTGTTTATCTGCAATTATGACTGGCCGGGTAACAATGTGGACTACTGGCGTTACAGCGGTCCGCCGGACGCCAACGTAAAAGAAAAAGACGGTAGGTGGCGATGGTTGGTTTATGATACCGATTTCGGATTTGGCCTCAATCAAGGGAATGGCTTATGCGAGTTAAATATGCTGGAATTGATAACAGATGAAGAGAGTAACTCCTGGCCAAACCAACAATGGGCAACCTTTCTAATCAGGTCACTGCTCGAAAATGAAACCTTCGAAACGTACTTTATTCAGCGTTTTGCTGATTTAATGAACGTTCATTTCAGAACAGATAAAATGATTGCAATGATTGATGAAATGGCTGGTGTAATTGAGCCTGTTATGGGTGAACACATAGATAGATGGGGTTATCCGGCTTCAATATCAGTATGGGAATCTAATGTTCAATTGATGAGAACGTTTGCCGAACTAAGGCCGCAAATTCAATGGGAACATTTATCGGAACACTTCGGATTAGGGCCACTGATTGAAGTTGGAATTGAAGTGGATGGGGGTGGAGTTAAACATCTCAAATTAAACACATCAAATAATTCTGAAGGCTCTGAAATTCTAAATAGTATTAATAATAATGCCTTTACAGCTTATTATTTTGAGGGAATGCCCATTCGATTAGAAGCCGAGACATATCCGGGTATTGAAATCAGCCATTGGGAAGTGAATGATGAAATAGTTGATAATTCGATACTTGAATTTGTACTTGAAGGCAACACAACAATTAAGGCTCATATTATTTTTTCAGAAAATGAATTTGAAGAGGCCACTCCTATTTCATTCCAATTAACCGATGATGAATCCTATTCCTTCGATTTTTGGAGTGCCGATGAACCCGCTGAAACCTATCCCGATAATATGGTTTTTGTGTATATGGATGAAGAAGAACCCGGCCTTGATGCAGACATTGCTGGTTTTACAACCGGAGTGTATAATCTCGAAAGCCGAACTCGAATTAACGGAATGGATGAACAAGGTTTCTGTTTTCTGAATACAGGAAACAGTGATGGAAATCCGGGATATCCCGGTGTACAACTTGGTGGAGCTATAGTTGGCCTTGACACGAGAGGACTTGAGGAAGTAAGTGTGACGTGGACAGGACGTACGGCTCTTCCCAATTCAAGGGAATACCATTTGCGGCTACAATACAGAATTGGCGATGAAGGCCCTTTTTTTGATGTAAATGATGAAGCCGGGAATCCGGTGGAATATCAAAGAAATGAACAGGCAGGACACTCAGAATCCATTGGTACCGTTCAATTGCCTGATGTGGTGATGAATAAGCCGTATGTTCAGCTTCTGTGGCGGTACTATCATACCGGCATTCGGTTTGATGAAGATAGTGGTGCCCGATCACAAATGTGTGTTTCTTCTATCTTTATTGACGGGCAACCGGCAACTCGAATTAGCCCGCCTGTAGATAGGCCTTTAACAACGGAACTCCATCAAAATTATCCCAATCCGTTTAATCCATCTACCATTATTCCATTTAGCATAGAAGAACCAACACACGTAAAAATAGCCGTTTATACCATTAGCGGACGCCTTGTTCAAATTCTTACAGATAATTTCTATGCAACCGGAACCCATCAAGTGCAGTTTGATGGTTCATCACTCTCAAGCGGAGTATATTTATATACACTTGAATCAGAAAAAGAATTTGTAGCCAGGAAAATGATATTCTTGAAATAAGGTATATTTTCCGTGGAAGTAAACATTCTCTATATTTACGCTTGGTTCATTCACTCATTATAAAACAAAGCATGTTCAGATATTTTTTATTTCTCACCATATTTCTTTTCATTCAATTTAAACCTGTTGCATCACAGGATATTGGCAGTTGGCAGGCAACAACCTCGTTGCTTACCGTAAATGATTTAATTTATGATGTCAATGGCACTGTTTGGGGCATAACCGAAGGTGGTATTTTCAGATGGAGAGAAGATTCCGGCTTTGATATTCTCACACCCATCAACGGTTTATACCGGCTTAGTCCTTCCGCACTCGCTTATGATCAGGAGTCCGGACTGATTTGGCTTGGGTTCAATGATGGAACCCTTCAATCTTTCAACCCTGAAACGTATGCCTTCAGAAGTATGAGTGATATCAGAAGGAATCAGAATTTTGCATCACGTGGAATTAACCGCATTCAGATTGAAGAGGGTGTACTGTATGTGGCCACTAATTTCGGCCTTGTTCTTATTGACCCTGAGCGGCGCTTGGTAATAGATAGTTATGTGAATTTAGGTAGATTTGAACGGGCTACAGATGTTTTTGACATTGCCTTGGATGGATCCGTTATTTACCTCGCTACATCTCTTGGCATTGCGGCTGCAAATACTGAAACGGGCAATTTAATAGAACCCGGAGCATGGGATAACTCGGATGGACAAGGAAATTTGGGTGTCCTTAATGCCCCTGTTAATACCATCGTTTATTTTAATAATTCACTTTATGCTGGCCTTGAGAACGGTAATCAGCGCTTCAATGGACAATCCTGGGTAAATTCAGGGCTTTTTTCCGGTGTGGTATCAAACTTCAGGGTTAGTCGGCAAGGTGATTATCTGGTTTCAATAAGTAATAACGCCATTACAGTTGTTTCAACCGACGAATCCACTCAAACGATACCATTAACCGAAGGCGCACAATTCAGGTCGGCCTTCTTAATTAATTCCGGAAATACTCTTGAACTGTTTGCCGGTTCACGTTCCACAGGCTTGCTTTCCTATCCAACACTACAGTCAGAACCAACCGTTTTAAGGCCAGCAGGACCGGATTTAAATTTTTTCACTGACATTAAGATCAACAATGAGGATATTATCTCAGCCTCCACACGTGCTCCCGGCCGGTTTGGTTTGAGTCTGGATTTTTCGGGTTATTTTATACAAAGGGAAGGCCAATGGGTGGGTTTCGACCGTTCAAATAACGCAACGCTTTCTCAAGCAAATTTTAACAGTACCTTTGTTTCGGCAATAACAAATGAGCATTATTTTTTTGGTACATGGGGCAGAGGAATTGCCAAGCATGAGAAAGCAACTGATGATATTACCATTTATAATGCGGATAACTCACCTTTAGAGGCCGTTTTATCCAGCGAAACATTTGTGGTTGTGAGTGGACTCGATTCAGACCAAGAGGGTAATTTGTGGGCCATTACGTTTCAATCACCTTCCCGTGGACTTTACAGTTTTACACCCTCAACTCGGGAATGGGAATCTTTTTCGTATCCTTCACCGGTAATGGGTGGCACATTTTTTTTGAATCTGATGGTCGATCGTTTTAATCAAATGTGGATCGGCCTCACCGATGCCAGTGAAATCGGGCGTGGATTATTGGTTTGGGATCCAACTATAGAAGAAGGGCCGCAGGCTGTTCGTTTAACTTCCACTCAAACCGACGGCAACTTACCCGATGAAAAAGTGAATGTTACTATTCAGGATCGGCGCGGTGAAGTTTGGATTGGAACCAACCGTGGTGTAGCGCGCTTTTTGTTTCCTGATCGTGTCATTCGGGGCAATAGTCAGGATCGACAAGCCAGTTTCTTAATTAACGCTGATACCTCAGCCGCTTCCCCCTTCCTTCTTCGCGATGTGCATGTTACATCAATGGCGGTAAATGCAGCCAATCAGAAATGGGTTGGCACGCTTAATGATGGAATTTGGCTGATTGATGAAAATGGAAGGAATGTGCTCAAACATTTTACTACTGAAAACAGTCCGCTTTTTTCCAATAATATCACCGGCATAGGAGTGGATGATGCTACAGGCGATGTATTAATAGCCACAAGCGTTGGTTTGCTTACCTACAGAGATGTTGTTAAGCGTGAAAGCCGAACAATGGATGAACTCACCATTTTTCCCAATCCCTACTCCTATAACAGAAATACCGGCTCCGTTTTTATAGATGGCCTTACGGAGGAAACTACCTTATCTATCATTACGGTTGACGGACGACTTATAGAACGACTTGAAACCCGGGGTGGACGTGTAGAATGGGACGCGCGAGATGCATCTGGTCGCCGTTTGGCTTCAGGTGTGTATCTAATCGTAGCGAATGACACGCAGGGAAATGAGAAGGGTGTTGGTAAAATCGTAATAATTCGATAATCTTAACCCGTGTTAAGTCAATTGTGATTTTTTATCAATTCCGTGATTCATAAAATTGGATTATAAAGATAAATAAGAGGTATGTCAGTAACTGTATCGCGTAGCGAAATTGAATCCCTGCTCTTTCTGATGGATGATCCTGATGATTTCGTCAGGGATACTGTAAATGAGCGCCTTAATCAGCTCGGGGAATCATCTGTGCCCATTCTCGATGAATTTCGTTCTAAATCAAAAGATGATCACATTAAAAAAGAACTCGAAAAAATTATTCATCAAATTACGTTCGATGGGTTTCAGCAAGAGTTTGAAGTGTTGATTGAGAATGGAATTTATAATCTGGATGATCTGGAAGAAAGCGTATTTCTGTTATCCCGCTTAGACAATCCCACGATGCGAACCCGGCAGTATAAAGTTTTGCTTGATTCAATGGCAGAAGAACTTGAACCACGAATCAGGCGTGCGGGCAGTATGGAAAGCAAAATGCAGACCGTTCTCCATTATATATACGTCGAAAAGGCCTTTGTTGGTTGCCACACCGATTATTTGAACCCTAAACATTCATTTTTACATCACGTTATTGCGAACAGAACAGGAATTCCTTTGTCGCTTGCAATGGTTCTTTTATTTCTTGCTAATCGGTTGAGATTGCCATTTTACGGTGTGAATATGCCGCTCCATTTTTTGGTAAAATTTGAATCGGATAACGGCAAAACCATGCTGATTGACCCATTCAATGATGGTGGCATTCTCACAAAAGAACAATGTATTCTGTTTTTAAAGAAAAGCGGATTGAAAGCTGTGGATGCGCATTTTAAAAGCGCCTCTGAATTTGAAATGCTTAACCGATTTATTCGAAACCTGATTAATGGTTATGATCAGCTTAAAGATCAGGAAAAAAGTCAGAATCTAATCAGGCTCCTCGGTTTGCTGGAATCCTCCCGACTCTGAACGAACAGGTGGTGGCCACGGAAAACGATAAGGGTCAAGCTGGTCAGCCAGTGTAAAAAACTCTTCAGCTTCTGATTTGTGACCCTGAAATTCATTCAACTCTCCGGCTATTTTAAGGACTTCCGGATTTCCCGGTGATATGTCCCTGAGCTCTTCTAGCAAGGAATGAACCAGCTCCATATCTTTTTCTCGCCATGCAATCCGTAAGCGGTACAGTCTGTTGCTTAAAGACTCTACTCCGTGACTTAAATCTAAATATTTTCTGCATCTTGAAAAGACATTCAGCTTGAAATAGTACGAAATAAGTTCATTTCTGAGGGCTTCATCTATGGGTTCGGTTAATCGTTCTTCCAATTGTCTTAATACATCACGTTGCTCCATCACCATCATAAGACGAACTAAAGCGGAAAGCTCGTCCTGATTAAATGAAGCGTTTAAAATCATAGTTTTAAGTTCATCAGTAAACAGCTCTTTGGCCCGGTTTGTAACTTCGGGATACGGATGATATATATTAACGGCACTTCCCCATTTAATAAGCTCATCGATGGAGTCCCCTTGTTCAGAAGTATCAACTTGCGGTGCGGGGTGTTTCCATTTCACATTAAAAGCGTGCAGGTTATCCTGATACAATTCAGAATCATAGCCCAAACCCATCCTGTCAGTAAAGGCGCCAAAATAATGCCGCACTTCTACGCCGGGGGCAATCAGGATGTTTTTACCGGATTCGCGTACCTGCCAGCATAAGTCAACATCATCGAACCATGCTTGATTGTAGCGAGTATCCATTTGAAAAGTGTGAGAATTGGGAAATCCAAATAGGAAACTATCTAAATAAGTTGAGGCTTCTACTTCATGTGCACTGTCAGAGCGTTTTCTGGCCTGATCGGGGTTCATAGTATTATCCGTTACAGGGCCAATTAATCCACAATCAGGATGTTGCTTTAGTAGTTCAGATAGTTGAGCAGGTACATTAGATTCAATAACAACATCTGCATGCATCACAAAAATAAAATCTCCCTTTGCTTTCTCAATTCCCTGATTTATCGAGCGGGCAAAGCCGGCATTTCTGATATTTTTAATTATTCGAATGTTGAAAAAATTACGCTCCCGAAGCTGATCCAGGTAAGAATAGGTGTCATCAAAACAAGCGTTATCAATAACTATAAGTTCTGTATCCTCCGGATTGCAATGTAAGTCCAAAGCAATCATACAGGGTTCAATGAAGGGCATGGCCACACCTGTAACCGGAATAATGACCGTGTGTTTAAAGGTGTCAATTGCAGGATGCGCCGGTCTGTTTGCTTCCGGTTCAACCTTACTTGGCTTCATTATTTCTGGTTCTTTTGCCGGACGCGAAACCAGAATTTTTTCCTTTTCAACGGGTTCTTTATGAGCCGGGAGATGCATTTTCTTACGCTTTCTCACAAACTTCAATTCAGAAGCTTCCACATAACGGTTCAGACGCTCAAGCAAAAATATTTTTGTTTCTTCCGCCTGATTGTGTTCAGGATCGTTTTTTAATATGGTATTCACTAAATCCAAAGCCTGGGCAAAATGGCCTTCCTCACGCAGATACTCCACTTTTTCCCATTTTTTATGAATTTCTGAATCGGATAGAGAATCTTCGGTGTTTTGCGAAACGTGTCCTTCATCCGATACTTCTCTGTCTATCCCGGAGTGAAAGAGTATTGTTTTAGAATCAGCGGGGCTCACGGAAATCAGATCATCTTCATCAACCGGTATAATAAATTGTTCCACTTTCAGAACTTCAGCGTGATTGCCACAGCGCAGAAGCAACTCACAGCTGTGTCCGGCATGAATAAAGGGATTGATAACAAATTTGTCAGGCGGTAATCGGTTTGCCGCCAAAACGTAATGAACCGATGAAGGCGCTTTGAAGTTAGTGAGCATTTGGGTTAATGCGCCATGATTCTGACTATTGAGCGTATTTGCTACAGCAGCGGAAGCCGAATTCGATTCCAGCGCAAGCAATACTTTTTCGAGTATTTCTTCAGAAATGGTGCACTCTTTGTCAATGATGACAAAATACGGAGCATTTACCTCTCTGATTGCATCATTCAGACAAATACCGTGTCCTTTTGGGGTTTCATGGCTGAAATAATAGGCGTTGTCATGATTATAAAATTCTAATAATGATGTTATGATGCTGTCGGTTTCATCATTAGATCCATCATTGACAATTATCATCTCTGAACGAATATTCTGGAGATTAAAAAAAGGTGTCAAAAACGATTCGACTTCAGTTTCTGCATTATGAAAACTGAATATAAATGAAATTTGGGGTTGGGATGTTAGACTCACAGAGGAAGCTGATTAGTAAACCTTAAGAACGTATTGGTAATTAAAAAGAGGTGCTGTAAAATACGATTCAATACGGACAAATTTAAATATAGAAAAAAAGATAAGAATCCCACCAAAATCTTAATGGTAAATCACTATTCTGTCGGGAATTGTAATCAATCTACTACATCTGTAAAATTAACTTCATATTTCTTCAAGAATGCTGTGATTTTTGTATCCTCAGAAAGTAAAATCTAATAATCCCAAATGATGACTTTATGAAAGCGCTCAACCTTGTTTTTCTTGCTGTACTATTTTTTCAATTTCTTTTAATCTCTCCACTTAAAGCTCAGGATAATAGCGAAAAAGCCGAAATCCCAATACAGGAATGGTTAATAACCGGCTCTATATCCGCAGAGAAACCTTTGTATCATGATGTTGAAAACTTAAATGGTGGAACCTTTTCTACTACCGATTTACTCCATTTTGAGCACATACAGTTAAACGGATTACACCCGTCGAATGGAGATCAATTTCCTTATAACACTGGGAAAAACCTGCGCTGGTCAGTGAAAAGAAGCACCGATAGTGGTATCGAACTTACAAAACCACAAGACGAAAGTAGCTTCGAAATCTATTATCTTTCAGGATATCTGCGGGTGAATCAATGGATGAGTGTGGAATTAGAACTTCAAAGCAATCACGCGTTGGCGGTTTATTTAGATGGAAAACGTGTTGCTTCGAAAGGAAGTTTTGAGTCTGGAAATGATGAAACCGGTACCCTGAAACATACCCTTAAATTGGAACGTGGCCACCACCCTGTATTGGTAAAAGTGATGACATCGAGTGAGGGGGCTGAGGCGAAAGTAAAAGGGCATTTAACCATAGATGAAACATTAACTGATGCGTTAAACTGGAGCGTTAATCCGCAAACACCTTTATCATTAAATCATTTGATGGATAGTCCGCAGCCAATGGGGGTGAGTATTTCACCGGATGGATCAATAACAGCCGTAATGATGCGTGAATCAAAGCCGGACGAGAATACCTGGGAAAATTGGATTGAACTGTTGAAGACGGATACCGGCGAAAAAGTAGCTGTGTATAGAGGCGGAATGCAATTCAGCGGAATGAACTGGGCGCCACAAGGAAAGAAATTTTCATACACAACCCGTTCAGGTGGCAAGGGAACCATCTGGGTGGTTGATCTTGAAAAAGGCACACATGAGCCTCTTATCAGAGATTTGGACCGTCTTGGAGGGCATACATGGGCAAAAGACGGCACATTTATCGTGTATTCTGTCAGCGAAGAGTTTAAGTCAGATGGAAGCGGTGTTAGTCGTTTGGATGGTATGCACGACCGTTATCCGACATGGCGGAATAGAAGTTTTTTATACAAATTGAATTTGCCATCAGGCACGCAGGAGCGATTGACCGCGGGGGAACTTTCAACAAATCTGAATTCTATCAGTCCGGATGGAAAAGAGATTATGTTCAGCCGTACAATTGTAGATTATTCTCAACGTCCATTCACCCGATCTGAGCTTATTCGTTTGAATTTGGAAACAAAAGCTCACGAAGTGCTATTTGAGGCTCCCTGGGTAGGTGGAGCCCAATATTCGCCGGATGGGAAAAGCCTTTTATTAACCGGTAGCCCGAATGCTTTTGGAGACCTGGGACGTACTGTTGAAGGATTAGCCAATGATTATGACTCACAAGCTTATATCTACAATCTTGAAAGTAAAGAAATAAAAGCTATAACAAGAGACTTGAAGCCATCTGTTGGTAGTGCAAGCTGGAGTCATGACGGACGGTTTGTGTTTGTTTCAACAACCGATAAAAGCAAGAGCAGTATCTACAAAATTGATGTTCGCTCAAATCGAATTGCACGAGTGAATACAGGGGTTGAAATAGCGGACGGATTTTCACTTGCTGAGAATGCGGAACGCGCGGCATTTGTAGGCCACGGAATCAATAACCCGCACAAGGTATATGCGGTTGATGTGCGCAGGGACCGGTCGGAAATACTGTATGACCCCTCAGCTGAATCTTATCGGAATGTATATTTTGGAACATCAAAAGACTGGACATTCACCACAACTGAGGGTACTGAAATTGACGGTCATGTGTATTATCCCGTTGATTTTGATCCATCCGGTTCGTATCCGGTCATTGTGTACTATTATGGAGGAACGTCACCGGTAAGCAGAGCTTTCTCAGGAAGATATCCCAAGGAATTGTATGCTTCAAACGGATACATTGTGTATGTGTTACAGCCAAGTGGGGCAACCGGATATGGTCAGGAATTTTCGCAACGGCACATGAACGACTGGGGAAAACGGGTTTCAGGTGAAATTGTGGAAGGGGTCACGGCATTTTTGGAAGCGCACCCTTATGCGAATAAAGAAAAAGTTGGGGCTATTGGCGCTTCGTTCGGTGGATTTATGACCAAGCTGTTACTGACCGAAACCGATATTTTCGCTACAGCTATTTCACATGCCGGAATCAGCAATATTACCAGCTATTGGGGTGAAGGGTATTGGGGATATTTGTATAGCTCAGTGGCCTCCGCAAATTCGTTTCCGTGGGACTCACCAGATTTATATGTAGATCAAAGTCCTATTTTTAAAGCGGATAAAGTAAATACGCCCCTTTTATTACTGCATGGAATGTCGGATACGAACGTGCCCCCAAGCGAAAGTATTCAGTTTTATACGGCACTTAAATTATTGGGAAAAGAAGTGGAATTTGTTCAAATAGAAAATCAGGATCATCATATTATTGAGTATAATAAATTCAGGCTGTGGAAGAATACAATAATTTCTTGGTTTGACCGCTGGCTGAAAGATGAACCGGCCTGGTGGGAAGAATTGCATGAGTGATTTAAAAACCTGATAGCGCTTTAAACGTGATATAGCTTCTATTCAATTTCTTTTAAACGTGTTTTTAACAGATCAATTTTAGTTATAGGAGCCGGGTCGGTTTCGGAAAGAATAGCGAGGAAAAAGGCCATAAAATCTCCGTACAGAACCAAATAAATCATGCGTTGTAAAGGTGTAGCTCCAATGGTCTTAACTGAATTGAAAGCAACTGAATGAGGTTTAATCAATTCTCCGGTAATTTCCATTCGTTTCTGAATGCGTGGCTGATCATTTTCATCAATCAATAAAATACAGCTTACTTTGCCCATTAAATGGGCTGTGCGTTCCCATCCCACAATTTCATTATGATTCATTTCAGGGAGAATACCACCATAAGCCAGCGTTTTGGCATATTCCTGTATTTGATTGCGCCAGCGTATATTAACCGGTTTTAGTATGCCATCACTTGAATAAATAACGGGAAGGCTGTCCAGGATTTCTGAGGCCAATTCAGCTGGCTCATTTTCTTCAAGATTCGAAAAAAAAGCTATTTGCTCTTTCATAAATTCACCGGTTTCAATCAGTTCGGTATCTCCCTGATCAAAAATGCCTAAAGACTGAAAAACCCGCCATATCCCAATCAAAAAATAGGCCATAGCACTTCTAGAAGAAAGCTCCGGGGTTATTTTTATTAAATCAAAGTGTTTCTTTGATTCTAAACTACTAATAAATCCACCGGATGTAATCCCGATACAATGTGCCTGACGCTCCATTGCGATTTTTGTAGCGCTTACGGTTTCTTCCGTATCACCGGAATAGGATAAAATAATTATGAGTGAGCGGTTATTTACAAATGAGGGTAATGTATAACTTCGGTTCATAATAATGGGAAATGGAGCTATATCGAGGCACAGACTCCGTATCATATCTCCGGCAATAGCCGCTCCGCCCATACCGGTTATAACCACATTCTCAATTTGATCCTTATCGAATGAAAAACTTGTCGGCTTTATCATCCTGATGGCATCAAACCATTGTTCGGATGAGTTTTGTAGTCTTTCAAAAACATGTTGCGAATCAAAATGTTCTATTGATTGCTTACTGATAACACCCATAAATTCAATTAGATTATTTAATCTTTTTCAAGACTTCTTGAACTATTTCTTCTACTTCACTAATCGATGAAGCCTGTAATATACGGTCAGTTTTGTTTTTTAAATATTCAAATTCATATTGCCGCAAAAATTCTTTTACGGTTGGAATTGCGGTCGCGTTCATGCTTAGTCGTTCAACTCCCATTCCCACTAACAGCGCTGCTGCAACAGTACTTCCGGCCAGTTCACCACACACGCTTACCGGTTTTTGGTACGCTTTGGCAGCTGTGCATGTCATGTGTATCAATCTCCAAACCGATGGATGCATCTGATTGAATAATGATTGCACTAACCTATTCGTGCGGTCTGCCGCCAACGTATATTGAGTAAGGTCGTTAGTTCCAATACTGAAAAAATCAACCAATGGTGCCAGTTTATCAGCCAGGATGGCAGCAGATGGCACTTCAATCATTATTCCAAATTGTATGGACGGCTTGAGTGACGGGTAGTTTTCAAGTACTTCATCATAAACTTTTCGCACTTGTTTCACCTCATCGATGCTTGAAATCATTGGAACCAAAATACTAAGTTTGCATGTTGACTCAGCCAATGTTGACATAATTAATTCCAGTTGATTTCGCAACAGAACCGGTTTATCCAACAAAATACGTACACCTCTCCAGCCGAGAAATGGATTGGCCTCTTCTTTAGCGTAACTTGGCAGTTTATCACCACCAACATCAAATAACCGTATTGTTAAGTTTTGGCCTGAGCAAACTCTGCCGGCACGTTCCAGAAACGAGCGTTGGTCTCTGTCGGTGTAACCATTATGGCCGTTTTCATTTTGATGATTATCCAAAAAATAGGCTTCTGTTCTTAACAGGCCAATGCCTTCAGCCTTGTAACTGACCACCCTGTCCAATTCAGTTTCCAGTTCCACGTTGGCCTGAATGTGGATTCGTCGTCCGCAGGCCGTTCTTCCCGGTTCAGCCGCTATAAGTTTTCTTCTGGATTCCAGTTCCTCATCTAATTTAATACGCTCCTGCGTTTCAAGGATCGTATGTTCATCCGGGTTTAGTGTGATGGTTCCCTCAGTGCCATTTACTACAATAATATCTCCGCTTTCAACCAAACCAAGAATTCCATCTACCCCAATTACAAAAGGAATACCCATCGAATTGGCAATAATAGAAGCGTGAGAAGTTAAACCACCTTGCTCAGAAACGAGTGCCTTAACTTTTTTTCTTGCAAATAAAATGATATCACCCGGACTCAAATCGCGGCACACTACAATCGAGGATTGTTCGATTTGCAGCATGAGTTGTTTTTGTTGAACCGTGCGAATCATCCGGTCTCGAATTTCCCTGATATCCGGCACACGCTCTCTGAAATAGGCACTGCGCACTGTCTTTAAACGCTCAATATAGATGCTGAATGCCTCATAAATCGCGCGGTCAGCTGTAAAATAATCGCTTCGGATGTATTGATTGATACTGCTTAAAAGTTCAGGGTCTTTAAGCACAGAGCGCTGAAATTCTAATATAGCAACGGATTGTTCATCTAAATCAGAATCCTTGGATAGTTGCTCAAGTTTTCGGGTTTCGAGTTCAACCACGCGGATGGCTGATTCTACACGAGCTTGTTCGGTTCGAATTTCCTCGGTACTGATTTTCTCATCCGAAAGGATTAAATCTGACGGATTGTAAATAAAAACAGGTCCAAATGCCAAGCCTGGCGCAGAAGCCGTTCCTTTAAATAGAACATTATATTGCTCTTGATTCGGCTCATTCATGTCACTTCACCCGTTTTCCTTGAAATTATTTTTAAATAAATCCAGAACAGCTTTCATAGCTTCTTTTTCATCATTCCCCCTGAACTCCAACTCGAGTTCAGCACCACATTCCGCCGCAAGCGTGAGCACTCCGAGAATGCTTTTCCCATTTATCTGATAACCGTGACTGTAAATATAGAAATCAGATGAAAACTTTGATGCAAGCCGAACCAATGAAGATGCGGGCCTTGCATGGATTCCCTCAGAATTCGTAACCGTAACTTTTTCTTTAATCATTATATGAAACTTTCAAATAGAAATTATGTGTACAGAACGCTTTCGGCACGTGCTCTCAAAATTTTATTATTGATGTATAAATCGTTAGTACCTGTGAAAAGAAGATATTAAATGTTTCGACAATCAGCAGGGTAGTTTTGTATGAATATCCAATATTCTGAAAGAAAGCTTAATCGTGAAACAGAGTATGGAAAACCGTACATTTGGGCGTATATAAATTTGGAAAAAAATAAGCGAATGTCACAATTTAAATATCAAAGCCACCACGGAATGGTGGATATATTACCTGGTGAATCAGAAAAATGGGCTTATCTCGAAAACATGATTCGGGAAACCGCCATAGAATTTAATTTCAGTGAAATCAGAACGCCCATTTTAGAACAAACGGAATTGATAGCACGTGGTGTTGGTCAACTCACCGATATTGTATCAAAGGAAATGTTTACGTTTGATCGTGGTGATGATCATTACGTCTTGAGGCCTGAATGTACCGCTCCCGTGGCGCGAGCTTATACAGAGCATCACTTAGACCAGCGTGGCGGTGTGCAGAAATTATTTTATATCGGTCCAATGTTCCGTGCGGAACGTCCACAAAAAGGTCGGCAACGACAATTTCACCAATTTGGCGCTGAACTTATTGGTTCGGCAGACCCGGTTGCAGATGTTGAAACGATTCGGTTTATGATGCGGATTTATGAAAAACTCCAAATCTCAAACACCGTTCTCCAGATAAATTCTGTTGGTGATCCGGAAAGCCGAAAAGCGTATAAAGAAGCTCTTCAAAACTATTTCAGACCACATTTCGATAAGCTAAGCGACATATCTCAAAGCAGGTTTGAAACCAACCCAATGCGTATCTTAGATTCTAAAGAACCGGAAGATAAAAAGTTGGTTGATGATGCTCCGTGTATTTCAGAATATTTGAATGAAGAGTGCAGGACGCATTTTGATTCGGTAAAAGCAATGCTTTTGAATCTGGATGTCCCATTTGTAGAAAATCCCCTGCTTGTCAGAGGATTGGATTATTACACAAAAACTGCGTTTGAGTTGACCAGCCCTGACCTTGGTTCACAGGATGCCCTCGGTGGCGGTGGACGTTATGACCTGTTGATTGAAGAAATCGGGGGGAAACCAACACCGGCAGTAGGTTTTGCCTGTGGCATGGAGCGGTTAATGATTGCCTGTGAGGCGCTGAATATATCTCTTGGAGAGCCACAATCGCCTAAGGTCTATATCATTACGAGAGGTGACGCCGCTGTTCAATGGGCGGTTAAGACCTTAGATAATTTGCGCAGTTTGAAAATTTCTTCTACAATGGATTTTAGTGGAAGATCAATAAAAGCCCAGTTAAAGGATGCAAACAGACAAAATGCTGCATTCGCCATTATAGTTGGGGACTCTGAATTGGAGTCAGAAAAATTCACTTTTCGCAATATGCAAGCCAGTGAAGAAACGTCGTTATCAATACATGAAATTATCACAAAACTAACTTCAGAATAATGCTCAAAAAAGTAGCCTGGACCTTCACCATTCTGCTCATCTTCCTAGTAATAGCCGGTGTGGCTATTTCCTGGTACGCTTCCGTCAAAGCTGAAGAGAATCTACGGAATTCAATTCAAATGTCGGCCGGAAACACCTATGATGTGCAGTTTGAATCTTCATCAATTAATACCTTTACTTCTCAATTTACCGTGCGGGAACTTCGGTTTTTTGACAGAGAATCCAAAACACAGATTAATATTGGTTCCCTGACATTTGATCTTCCTTATAGTGAATGGATGAATGTAGCACGTACGGATGCCGGAAATGCCATAAACGTAATTGAAACAGGCCAGATCCGGATGAATAATCTGAATATCTATTCAGGAGCCGCCAACAGTACCCTTTCTGTAAGTTCGGTGCTTGCAGAAATTGATGGAAATATTGGTGATATAATGAGATCTGTTTCAATGCGTAAATCACCGGGACTTGACCAAAATGTGTACCTGCATTTACGGGATATTTTGTTGGATAAAGGTGATGGGCTAACGCTTGGCCGTGGTAGAACAAGTCAGCAAGTATTTGATTCGGTAAATGGACACTTATTATTTGACGCATCAACAGGTACAATGACGTTCGATTCGTTCAGGATGTCCCGCAGAGATTTGAATGTTGATGTAACAGGCGAAACGGTATTTACAGAGCCTGAAACAACCGGAATGAGAGAAACCATACACGCAGATATTGAAATGACTTTAAGAACGAGAGGGGGCAACGTGCAAATTGGTCCGGATGATGCAGGCTTAGGATTCAGAAGAGCTATTGTTCATGTTAAAGGAACAGTACCATCAGAAGCTACATTAGCATCGTTTATATTAGATAATGATGTGGAGGTTTCTGTAGATGCGGAACAATTCCAGTTTTTCCCGCCAAGAAGTTTTAAACAAGGTGCTGGCAGGGGACTCACCATGTTAGGTGTTTCTTTTGATACGATGATTATACCTAAAGTAGAAGGAATGTTTCAAGTGGATGATAATCATCTTTTGATTAACAAATTGGAGATGGATACACCCATTGCTATCGTTAAACTTCTTGGTTCTGTTGAGTTGAATAAAGATAATCCAGGTTCTTCAGAATGGAAACGCTCGCGAGTATTAATAGAACCTAAATCTCGTGAAAACAGACAATTGATTATGAGTATGACCAACATGATTGGTTTTTCGCTCAACACAATCGGCGACAGCTTCCAATTACCATTTTATGGAACACTAAGTGAACCAAGGCTAACTCCCTGACCGGTAAGTTTCATATCAATTGTTATATTTTGGTTTAAAAATAGGTTCTGACTTCTAAATCGTGTCTCTAAATACCTGACATGTCTTTGTTAGTAGTCCAAATCTTGCATTTATTCCACAGAGTTTAGGCAAAATCGTCATTTATATTCGTAATTACTTTACAAAATAAAGTAAACGGAACTTTTTCTTTTAAGTCGTAAGTGACTGTTGGCATAAATATCTAATTCTGGAAACGGTACCACAATCGATATAATTAAGGAATAATATAAATAACACTAATTAATTAATGTATTAAGTCTGTATTATCATTAATTATGAAAATAATATTAGTTTTGACTTAATAAAATAAAGCAGTATATTTGCACTACACTTAACGCACAAAAAATTCAAAAATAGTATTACAATATGATTTCAAAACAATTCACACCAAAGAAAACAATTTGCAAAGTAACATTTCAGGTTCCTGCTGAATGGGCTGAATCTGACGTTGCTGTAGTGGGTGATTTCAATGAATGGGATCCATCTGCAAACAAATTGGAACGCAAGAATGGTAATTGGGAGACTACCGTTCGTTTAAAGCCGGGTACCGAGGCTAAATTCCGCTACTACATCGATGGTCAACGTTGGGAGAACGATGATCAAGCTGATGGTTATGTAGAAAACGAATATGGTACTGAGGATTCTCTGCTCGTAGTTGCAGAATAATTCCTCTCAGGAGTGTACTCCTGAAGTATAAGTTATGTTTGGGAAGGCCTCACGTTTTGCGTGGGGCTTTTTTTTTGCCCTGATGTTGAAAAAAACACCGATTATCAGCTTCACTCACCTTTTGCTTAATTTCGGTACATAAAGAATTTTAATCTTATTTCAGGTATCCCTACTTTTTGAATTTAATCAGACACCAAAACGAAGGAATGAATCAAAGTTCTGCCGAAGCATTCGGCCCCTTATTTTTTTATGATGAACTACAAACCACTGTTTTTGGCCGAAACCTGTGGGCATTTAAGACCTTGGAATCTACAAACTCATTCCTTAAAAAATGTCCAATTGAAACGACTCCGCATGGATGTGTGTGTTTAACAGATAATCAAACTGCCGGCCGTGGACAACACCAAAAGGTGTGGATTTCTTCTCCCCGAAAAAATCTGACTTTTACCATTGTTATCAAACCATTTGATTCCGATGGAATACAATTATTGCCTCAAGTTTTAGCTTTATCGGTTACTGATTCCATTGAAAATATGACCGGACTTATTCCGGAATTGAAATGGCCCAATGATATATTATTGAATGGAAAAAAAATATGTGGTGTACTAAGCGAAGGCTCTTTTCATGGAGATAAAATTGATAGAACGTTGCTGGGGATGGGAATTAATGTAAACGATAGCTTAGAAACACCAAAAATTAAAGATATTGCCACTTCTTTAAGAATAGAATCAGGAAAAGAAGTCTCGAGAGAAAAGTTACTGGCGCATATTTGCAAACAATTTGAAGTAAATTATGAATTGTGGAAACAGAAAGATCTCAATTTGATACGTCGCATCAATAAAAAATATCCGGGATTGGGCAAACCGAATACCATCGAAATAAATGGAATTGCCCGTCAGGGTTTAAGTACATTCCTCGGGCTTGATTCTGACGGGTATCCCTTATTTTTAGACGAAAATCATTCCGTAGTGAAAATTCAGCATCAGAATATCAGGTTCAAATTATATGGATGATATCATTCAGAAATTAAAAGCTATTGACGGTGATATCTTAATTGGTGTGAGCGGCGGCGTTGATTCTATGGTGTTGTCGGAGCTTTTTTTTCGTGCTGGAAAAAAAACGGTTCTGGCTCATATAAACTATCAAAAGAGGGGAGCTGATTCAGAAGCTGATGAGGAATTAGTGCGACAGTATGCTTTTAAGCATAGCTTGCTTTTTCTGTGTAAAAGAGTTCATCAGTCACCCGAAGGCAATTTTCAGGAATGGGCTCGGAATCTCCGCTATGATTGGTTTCATTCTTGCGCAATACAAACAGGTGCAAAATGGATAGCAACTGCTCATCATCTCGATGATCAGATAGAAACACTTTTATTCAGATTACTAAGAAATGTATCATTAGGTGAATTAAGTGGTATTGATGAGCTGAATCGTCCAATAATCCGTCCACTTTTAAAGCATTCCAAACAGGAAATTTTTGAATTTGCAGAAAAAGAAGGCGTACCCTATCGAACCGATCAATCTAATATGGATACCACCTACGATCGCAATTATATCAGGCATGTGCTGATTCCTGCTTTGGATGAAAAAAATAGTGACTGGAGAACACGGATTTTGGATTTGCCAAAATTATCATCAGAATTCCATAAACTAACAGATATACTTTTTAAACAAACTACCGATAAAAGTAAATTAGATCGAACAGCGTTTCTTGCTTTACCACCTGTATTCCAAAAATCAGTTTTGCATAAATGGATTCGAAAGTACATCGGTATTTCACCGAGCAGAGGTTGGTTCAATACAACTGACCAATTGAAAACTCTTCAAACCGGTCAAAAACTACAGATTGATGAAACATTCTCCGTTATACGTGATAGAAATATATTCATTTTAATAAATAGTGAAGCAAAACCAAAAGAGCTCTTACTGCGAATAGAAGAAAAAAATTTAGGCACAAAAACACCGATAGAAGTCGGACATGTTCTTATAGATGTAGGTATGTGGAGCGGAAAACCTCTACAAAATCATTTAGAGCTTGATTTTTCAAAGATATCCTTCCCATTAACTGTACGCAACTGGAAGGCTGGCGACCGCATTCGTCCTTTTGGAATGAAGGGTACGCAACTGATTTCTGACTTGCTAACCAACCGGAAAATTCCCTCTCATATTAAATCTCGTACATTAGTCATTCAGACTTTTGAACAGAGTGTGAGTGCCGTTATATTTCCGCAACAAATTTTGGATGAAACCGGTGTCATTTCACAAGATGTTTACTGCGATTCATCTACTACTAAAACATTGATTATATGCAAAATCAGCTTTTGATATGAGTTTTTATACGCCCGAAACCGTTACATGCAACAATGAAACATTCAAAGTAATGTTGACTAAAGATGACATTCAGAAAAGAATATCTGAACTTGGAGTTGAATTAGACCGGGATTATGCAGATAAAAAACCTATTTTCATTGGCATCTTAAATGGCGCATTCATTTTTCTGGCCGATTTAATGCGCTGTGTTTCTATACCCTGTGAAGTAGATTTTTATAAATTAAGTAGTTATGGAGATGAAAAAGTATCATCAGGACAAGTAAAGCAGCGCAAGGATATTGATGCAGATATTGAAGGACGCCATATTATTTTAGTAGAAGATATTGTAGATACCGGGCTTTCTGTCAATTATATCTTAAATATCATTAAGCAAAAAAATCCGGCTTCGGTTTCTATTGTGTCGCTTTTGTGCAAACCGGAATCTATTAAATATCATGTAGATGTGGATTACATAGGTTTTGAAATACCGCCTAAATTTGTACTGGGTTATGGTCTTGATTATGCTCAGGAAGGAAGAAATCTCGCACAGATTTATGTTTTGGATGAAGAAGCTTCTAAAAAGGATTGATATCAAATAGAAAAAAGTGTATTTTTATTGTCTTATAATTTTTCGACACCAACCCGGAGAGATGGCTGAGTGGTCGAAAGCGGCACCCTGCTAAGGTGTTGAGCCCTACCCGGGCTCCGAGGGTTCGAATCCCTCTCTCTCCGCATCGAAAAGCTCTGTAGTAATGCAGGGCTTTTTTTGTTTGGAAAAGATGCTAAGGTGTTGAATCCGCTAGCCAGCGGATACCGAGGGTTCGAAACCCATAAAATATTATTTCATAAATAAGGTATATTGAAACTTTGAATGAATTAACATTTATTGCTATCACTTATTGAGCTAAATGAATAAGGTAATTTCACCAGATTGGCCTAATTGTTATTAGAAATTCGATAAATAATATCTGTGTTTTTACTTAATATGATATTGGGAATAGCATTATCACTGATAATCTCTAAAATAATTTACACGAAAGATTCACTAATATTTTTATCCTAAATAATATAATAACAAATATATACAATAATTGGATTTACTGATAATCTATAGTAGTAATTTTAATGTTTTCTGTTTTGATCATTTTTTATTAACATGCGTACTGATTAATTCAATAATTAATACACTAAACAACTAATACAAATATATTTACTTATGACAAAGTTTTACACATACTCACTAGTCTTTTTATTCTTGGTAATGCAGATGGCTGTTAGCTCTGCAATTGCTCAGGATTTTACTAAACCGGTTTCCAAGGACGGAACTACCGGTGTCAACCCACTACCTAATACCAATCAATTCGAGCAATTCGAAATTCTTTTTGAAGATGATTTTGAATCTTATGATGATTTCGTTCTTGAATTCGGAGATTGGACATTAATTGATGTTGATGGTCGACCGGTTTACGGATTTACTGGAGTAACTTTCCCAAATACTGGAGAGCCGAACGCTTTTATAGTATTTAATCCTGAAACTACTGATCCACCACTTGATAGTGAAGATGCTGAACCATTACCCGGTCAATCCAAATATGCGGCTTGCTTTGCTGCCGTACCCGGAGAAGGTGTAAGTAATAATGATGACTGGATGATTACTCCAAAAGTAACCCTTGGAACAGATTCATTTGTTCGCTTTTTTGCAAAATCATACATTCCAGACTATGGTCTTGAAAGAATGCGTATTGGTGTCTCTACCGGTAACGCAACAGTAGGAGATATGGAAATAATTTCGAGCGAACCCTACGAACAAGTGCCTGCAGATGAATGGACTGAATATCAATTTGATTTATCAGAATATGATGGACAGGCTGTTCATGTTGGTATTAACTGTGTAAGCGCGGATGCGTTTATTCTATTTGTTGATGACATTACTATCGAGGCAATTGTTGAAGATGTTGAATTAGGTCCATTCTCTCTTCTCTCACCGGAAAATGGCGCAGCTCTAACACTTACTCCTGATGACGATACATTAGTTGAGATCAGCTGGGAACCTTCTGAAAATGCAACCAATTATAGCTGGAGAGCGGTTGCTCCCGGTGGAGATTTTGCAGACCCACTTTTGGAACTTGAATCTGATAATAACGGTAGCGGAACTACATTAACACTACCTGTGAGTGCTATTTATGATACGTTGGTGGATTTAGGTGTTGATGGTGATGGATCACTGGAAGCTGAGTGGACTGTTTGGGCGACTGCCGGTGCCGGTGACCCAGCACAAGCTGATGAAGTGTTTACCATTACATTTGATCTCCAATCTGGTGGAACAAGCATCGATCCTGAAACGGGTCTTCCAACTACATTTTCATTGAGTGCAAACTATCCGAATCCATTTAACCCAACTACAAATATTTCTTTTGATCTGCCACAGACATCAGAAGTGACCCTTGAAGTATTCAACGTTCAGGGACAAAAAGTAGCTACCTTGGTGAATGGCTCTATGAGTGCCGGATCACATACAGTACCGTTTAGCGCAGAAAACCTATCAAGTGGTATTTATCTGTACCGCATGACAGCTGGAAGCTTCATACAAACAAACAAAATGACACTGGTTAAATAATCCGGTTTCTTTTTTAAATTTTAAAGGCTCGGTTGGTTTCCAATCGGGCCTTTTTTGTTAAATAAGCGTATCAAAAACTTTAACCTGTTTCCAGGTAGCCTTATGCTTATTCACAAAAGCTACGTGAACAGGGTGGTTCTGATAGGTGCTCAAGGTTTTGAGATCGTCAGTAATTAAATGCAGACTCATAGCATACGAATTGTCAACTACATCACGATTAACACCGGCGGGTGAACCGGCCATCACATTACGAACAACCGGAATAGTGGAGAGCTCTTCAAGAATGGCTCGCTTTTGTTGTTGAATGGTTTCATCTGAAACCTGTTCATGTGTATAAAAATAAACGGAGTGTAAAATGGGCATGTTGGGAATGTTATAGCCCGAATTATTCACGACAATTAGATAATCTTGACATAAGCCATTGTATGCTCTGGATGTAGATAAATACTGTACTCACTCAAAATTGGGTGTAGAAAAAATGCTTCTAAATTTCCCCGTTAGCTGTGTTGAAGTTAAAAATCATGCTCAGGGTACTCAGGTACCCTTCCGCTGATTTTCCCTCTTCGCCTTGTTAACAAGAAAATTTATTGGTGAATAATCCGGGATAGTGTTATTGGTTGTATTATGAACTCGAATATAGGTTTCGAGCATGAAAGATAAAATGAATTTTGCGCTATTTATTTGTTCGTATATTTGCCACCTATGAAAAAAAATACATTTACATTAAGTGATTTTGATTATTCACTACCTGAAAAGTTGATAGCCCAAAAACCGGCAAACCCGAGAGACCATTCACGGTTGCTTGTTTTCGACCGTAAATCGAAGTCTATTACAGATACTATTTTCCACGAAATTGGTACATACCTGACACCTCAAACAACGCTTGTTGTAAATAACAGCCGGGTTGAAAAAGCTCGATTGATATTTGGAAAGATGGAAGTCTTTATCACAAACACCGTTAATGACCGGGTTGCTCAGGCGATGATTCGTCCGGGTAAGAAATTCAAAACAGGCAAAACCATTCATCTTGCTAATGGGATAGAAGCAACCGTTCTGTCAATTGAGCCTGATGGCCTCCGAACGCTCTCATTCAACATTCCATTAGATTCACCCGAGTTTGAGCCGTATCGTCGCACACCGTTTCCACCATACATTGCACCCGATGAGTCTTTATCGGAGCGATATCAAACCATTTATGCCAAACCGGAAGGCAGTAAGGCTGCTCCGACCGCAGGGCTTCATTTTACAGAGTCATTGTTAACGCAATTAGCCGCTCAGGGGATTTCAAAAGCTGAAGTTACATTACATGTAGGCCTCGGTACATTCGCGCCTGTAAAAGCCGATATTATAGAAGAACATAAGCTGCATACAGAGGAATGGATACTTACTGATGATACGGTTAGTCAATTAAATAAGGCAAACCATATAACCGCAGTTGGAACGACAAGCGCCCGAGTGCTTGAATCTGTACCTCTGGAAAGGGGTAAACTCATTGCTGATGCTGGAAAAACAGATATTTTTATCCGACCGGGATATACATTTAAAATAGTTGACAGCCTGATTACGAATTTTCATTTGCCCAAGAGTACCCTGTTGATGATGATAGCCGCATTTATGGGCTATGAAGAAATGCGGACGGTTTATGATCACGCCATCAAAAATGAATATAGGTTTTATTCTTTCGGTGATGCCATGTTAATTATTTAAAAGCATTCAGTGCGAGATATGCAAAAAAAAACATCTCGTCCTGTCAGGAACGAGATGTTCAATTTATCATCTACAGACGGCTATTACCCCATTTGTAATATCTTAATGTAAGCATAATTGAATTATCAGTGCAATAGTTAGTTTTACTAATTAAAATACGTATATACACTTAATTTATACCAAATTCATTTCTAAAGATAAACGTACGAGAGCAGCAGTATTATTTACATTCAATTTCCCCATCAGATTGGCTCTATGCGTTTCAACAGTGCGAGGGCTTATAAAAAGAAGTTTACCAAATTCCTGATTTGTTTTTCCGGAAATGACTAATTTGAGTATTTCTTTTTCTCTTCGTGTTAGGACAGATGCGTTTTTTAGTTCAGCGTGCTTACCTGATTTCCCTTTAAGGTAACTCTGCGTCATTAATTCGGATACGGCATCGCTAAACACTTTCTCTCCACCCACCACTTTTTTCATGCTATTGATGATATCATCTTTACTTGAGTTCTTAAGCATGTACCCAAAAGCTCCGGCTTCCAAAACATTATTTAAATAAGTTTCATTTAAGTGCATACTCATGATGATAACTAATGCGCGCGGGTCAAGTTTGATAATTTCCTTGCATGCGTCAATTCCGGTCATATCTGGCATGCTTATATCGAGAAATGTGATCGTTGGATTAAATTGTTTGTAAAGGCTTAAAGCTTCGGCTGCGTGAGTAGCTTCTGCCACTACTTCAAAACCCTCTGTTGAATTTATCATTCCAGCCAATCCATAGCGGATAATGCTGTGGTCATCGGCAATCAATACTGTTATGGGCATCATGTGAATAATCCTGTTCTCTATGATATTATGTAATAAAGATATAATCCTGTTGTAGAAACTATTTTGTTTCCCAAGATATCGTTTACTTTTAAAATTAACTACAATCCATTTTAGAATATAACCTATCTACTTTTGGTTATAATCCTTTGAAATTAGCAAAAATTAATTTCATTAGTAAAGCAAAAATGCAGAAAAATAATAATTAAATGTCTAATGACCGTAAATCAGTAATTTCCTGTATAGTAATATATACTACACTATAGTTGCTATATGTCAATGAAATAGATTGAGTTAATTCGTTTTTAAAGCGTCGATTTTCTCTTTGATTTGTTGCTCAGTACTAACACTCAATACGGCTGATTTTACGGTTCTTGTAACCGCTGAGGCAGTACTACCCAGCATCAAATAGTCTAATCCAGTACGGCCTATAGTGGATATAACGACAAGATTATATGCTTCCTTTTTAGTCTGATTCAGTATAGCTTCATGCGCTGATTTGTCAGTAGTGGTTAGTTTGATGGAAACATTGCCCTTAATCCCACTGAAATACTCTTTGGCCATTTTATGCATATTTTCTTTTCTGATTTCAAAAGTGGATTCCGCTTTTTCAACGGTCTCAAAGTCATCATATATAACAGCGTGAAACAAGTCTATGTCCGCTTCAGTTGCTTCTGCAAATAGCCTCGCATAGGGAAATGCGGCACGGGAATTCTCTGAAAAATCTGTAGTTACCAGAATTTTATTTATTGGCATTAAGGAACTATCATCTTCTACAACGAGTACAGGTTTATGCGATAAACGCAGTACTTTCTCAGAAACAGACCCTAACAAAAAACGGCTGAAACCGGTTCTGCCATGTGAACTCATCACAATCATATCAAAATCCGCGGATGCTTCAATAATAGCATGAGCCGGGTTGCCAATTCCGAGAATCCCCTCTTTTAAATGTGCAATATCAACATGGTTTGCGGCCACATCTTCCAAACGCTCTTTTATCACCTTTTCAATATCAGTGAGGTTTTCCTGAGATGTAAAACCGGAACCCATGTAGTGGAATCCATCCAAATCGGTGAGCGGTATGTAGGCGTGGTAAGGAGTTACTGATCCATCAAATAATGTCGCAATTTTGTTAGCAGCACGCAATCCTTTTTCGCTAAGCTCAGAAAAATCAATTGGTGCGAGTATCTTAATATTTTTCATATTTCCTCCGTGATACAGTGTGAATCAAATTTATCAGCTACATATAATTTGATGAATTTCCACCCGAACTTCAACTAATTTCATATTTATACACTCGAATAGTTTTTTGTATGTTTTATTGAAATGATGACTGAAAAAATGCTACTTTGTACGCCATATCAATGGCATTTCGTGCAAACTCTGTTACGATTTATTTCAACATCGTATTTTCGGATTTAAACACATTATTATATTATGTTTATAGAAGACGGTCAAAATCTCTGGTTTTGCAGTACCTTCTTATAACAGTTTATTTAATCCACACAATTCAACCGGAAAAAGCTTCATAACTTAATTCAAGAAGCATTGTTTAATAAGTATTAAGTACTTTTTCCCCATTGAATATATCAAATTACCAGTATAGTTAATTAGGTCATATTTAATTTCTGAAGTTAAATCATAGTTTTTTATGAAAGAAAAGAAAGTTTTCGCCTGGGGCGATTATACCTTATCAACAGATGAGATATTGACATTCAAACTCGAACCGATCTTATCTGTATATATGCAAAAAGTAGCTAATGAAGTATGGATTGCAAATGAACATATTAATGAAGAAGAGTTAGATGGCAGTGAGTCATCCGGTCAACAGTGGTCGGTAGAAGCGCAACAGGAATCATCGGGGAAACAGGTCGATAAATCAGAGTTGTCGGATGAACCTGTGAGTGAAACGACAAAAAAAGAACAAAAGTGGGTGCTTCCGAATGGAGTTAGTTGGAGCAGATGGGTACTTCGGTCAAATGAATTTGAACTTTCAATTACACCTATATTTCCTGAATTGCCCTTTGTCGTTCGCCCGGAATATGATTTTCACCTGCTACCTCAAGCAAAAGCCACTATTTATGTGCGTATTCCGGTTACCTTGCAGATTTTTGATAAGAAAGCAGGAAATCTGAAAATAGCTGAGATACCTTCTTTAAAACTCTCCCGAACATGGTTTGGGGAATTTACAGATGGTGAAATGTGCTATTGGTTTAAAACTACCGCACGCAGAACGATATCAGATGAAATCCATAAACCTCATCTGTGTGTATGTCCTATTCATATTAAAAATGATTCTGATGAAGAACTTCAGATAGATAAACTCTGTTTACGCGCCGAGAGGCTTAGTATATACCAGGACAATGTTGGGCTTTGGTCTGATTTAATGACCATAGAATACAAAGGCGACGCTCAATACAGTGATTTGGTGGTATCTGGAAATCCTCCGGCAGAAGCTAAAAAAGCGAAACTAATAGGAAAGCCCAGAAATCCTGTAAAAAGAGGACTGGCGCAGCGAACTTTCCGAATGTTTAATGAACTCCATTCAAAAATAGGTTAAGTATGATGACTGATTGGTTAACAAATATAAATTATGAATTAATTACCCGGGCTGCCATCATTCTGGTAGTAGGTTTCACCGTATTATTTATCATCAGGAAATACGCAAAAAAAATTGTCTCTGATGTATATTCGGTTCATTATGGAATGCTAATCTCGAAAATAATTTACTATGCTGGAATAACCATTATTTTTGTGAGTATTCTTCATGAGTTGGGTTTTAAACTGGGGCCTATACTCGGTGCAGCAGGTATTGCCGGCATTGCCATTGGTTTTGCAGCACAAACAACGGTTTCGAATCTTATAAGTGGATTTTTTCTGGTAGCGGAAAAACCATTTGAAATAGGGGATATCATTTTGGTAGATGGAAATGTTGGGTCTGTTCTCTCAATTGATTCGCTTTCTGTGAAAGTGCGTATGTTCAATAACAACTTCCTTCGAATCCCGAATGAAACCTTATTAAAAAGCCAAATGATAAACATGACCCGTTTTCCTATTCGAAGGGTTGAATTCAGAATATCGGTGGCCTATAAAGAGGATATGGAGAGAGTGCGGAAAATTCTGTTTGAAGTAACGGATAAAAATCCTGTAGCACTTCAGGAACCCGCTCCTATGCTCATTTTCGATAGTTTTGCTGCATCTTCGGTAGATTTTACCTTTCATGTTTGGTGCGCGAAGGATGAGTTTCTGAATTTGAGAAACACCTTGTATCCAGATATCAAAAAACGATTAGATGAAGAAGGCATTGAAATTCCATTTCCACATGTTTCACTTTATAAAGGACAGGCTACCGATCCTATTCCTATTCGAATCACTGGTGATTTTCCGGAAATGATGATGCCAAAAGAGGATAAATGATTCGTTGTTCTGTAACCATTCATATAGATAAGAAAATAGAGTTTGAGTGGCTGGATTGGATGTAAAGTGTTCATATACCTGATGTTCTGCAAACAGGTACGTTCATTGATTGCACCATCTATAAATCCATTGAGGTTAACGAGCCGAATTGGAGTACTTATCATTTTGCTTATTCATGCATAAGCAGAGAAAAAAAGGATACCAACCAAAGGCGTCACCCTGAGCGGAGTTCCGGTTTGTAAATTATTAACAATCAAAGAAGTAATCCGGAATATAGTCGAAGTGCTGGTTGTGGAAGTGAACAAAGAGAAAAAGGATACCTACAAAAGGCGTCACACTGAGCGGAGTTCCGGCTTGTAAGTTATTAACTATCAAAGAAGTAATCCGGAACATAGTCGAAGTGCTCGTCGATTAACCACTGTCCTTGTCAACGCCACCATCTCATCGAGCCCTTAATCACTTACTCCTGAGCGGAGCGATAGCGTAGACGAAGGGCGACTCCATTCCGGAAGACTCTAATACCCAATAATACATGTTTGCCCGGAATTCCGCTCAGGGCGACGAGGAGGGCCAAATCATTGTGGTAAACAAAGAAATGAAAGAATACCAACCAAAGGCGTCACACTGAGCGGAGTTCCGGTTTGTAAGTTATTAACAATCAGAGAAGTAATCCGGAACGTAGTCGAAGTGCTGGTTGTGGAAGTGAACAAAGAGAAAAAGAATACCTACAAAAGGCGTCACACTGAGCGGCGTTCCGGTTTGTAAGTTATTAACAATCAGAGAAGTAATCCGGAACGTAGTCGAAGTGCTGGTTGTGTTACCACCACACTTGCCAAAGCGCTAATCGCATCGTGGTTCTATATCAACCAACGGATTCGATTCTATTCCTTAAGCGTTTGTTGCCCTTAATCACCAACCCTTCGACTCCATTCCGGAACACCCTGCCACACAATAGCACATCTTCGCCCGGAATTCCGCTCAGGGCGACGAGGAGGGGCAAATCATTGTGGTAAACAAAGAAATGAAATAATAGATGAAGAAAAAGGCGTCACCCTGAGGCCATAATACCCGCGCTATCGCTTGGCACACTTGATGGGTATGACAGACTCAAATTGAGTCAGTCGTCATCCCGGAAACCCCCCATTGGGATTGTGATGATTGGGAAAGTGTAGGTGGGTTATCCGGGATCCTCCAATTCAGAAATGGCTTTCTAGTATTTTCCGCGATAGCGGCAATCTATCTTTGTCATGGAAATGGCTGAGCAAACTCATTCCCCGCTAACGCGGATTTTTTCTCTGCGCCATTTCGAAACTGGAGGGTCCTCCGAATAAGTCGGAACTTTCAGCCAGATAACCCACAGGATATATCATTATAAAATAATATGTTGTATGGGTTTCCGGGATGATAAGTGGATCGAATTGAAACACATAAAACTTGCATCTGTCAGCGATAGCGGAACAGCGAAAAAAAACAAATGACATTACACTAACTAATATCACTCAGATTTTTCACTCATGCCCAATTTGACCCGATAAGCCTGACGTGGCGATTAACCCGGAATATTCACGAATAAGCAAAATTATTTAATTAAATTATTGATTATATATTGTATAGGATAATTTCATGATAGCCCAAATTTGAGGTAATAAAAAAATATCTTGGTGAATAATCCGGATTAAATCAGATTTTTACCAAAGGTTAACTTTTCGTTCAAATCTGACGGATTTCTATTGACGAATAGTATTTGTTCAATAATCCCGTTATTTTCTTTCAATAGTAATTATGTATGATTTTAAAAGTGTACTAAAATGTCAGTAACGCAGGATGATGTAGCCTATGTGGCAAATTTAGCTCGTCTTCAACTAAACGAGCAGGAAAAAGAGCAGTTCGCCAAAGACATGAATCAAATACTGGAGTATATGGAGTTACTCAATCAAGTCGATACATCCAATATTGAACCGCTTGAGCATGTCATTGAAGTTTCAGCAGATTTGCGAAAAGATGAAGCTTTAGAGCCTTTGGATCATGAGCTGGCTCTGAAAAACGCGCCGGATGCTGATGCTGATTATTTCCGCGTTCCACGTGTAATAGATTAATAAAAGTTTTTATGCCAAGAAAATCCGGCTCTCGTTCATCTGATAAATTCCTTCGTCCTGTTTCTCATTGGGATAAATTGGATAGAAAATGGCAACATACCATTTGTCTTATTTTTCTGTTTCTTTTGCCCTTATTCCAATATCCAAATGTAATACCGGGAAACGAACGTTTCATGGCTCATGATATCGTGCAATGGCGGGCAAGCGCGGAATCTGTCATTGAACACAGGGAGGAATTTGGTGAAGAACCCCTCTGGGCACCAAACATGTTTTCGGGAATGCCGGCTTATGTGATATCAGTAGTTCGTTCTGTTCCTCATATCGATTCGGTTTACACCTGGCTAAGCCCTGTTTTTCCGGCTGCTCCCCTTTGGATTATGATGCTTGGTATGTATTTGTTTTTACTAAGACTAAAACTGCATCCTCTTGCCGCAACACTCGGTGCACTATTAATCGCATTAACAACGTATTTGCCCATAATTGTTGGTGCAGGTCATAACGCCAAAGTGTATGCCTTATCATTTATTCCGTGGATGCTCTATGGATTTCATCTGCTTACACGCTCACAACAAAAATGGCTGGGTTTTGCCGTTTTTGCTTTGGCAGTAAACCTTGAGTTAAGAGCCGGACATCCGCAAGTGACCTATTTCTTCCTGATTCTATTTGCCTTATGGTGGATTCACGATTTATTAATAGCTGCGAAAAAAGCTGAATTACCCGGGTGGGCTGGAAAAACCGGCCTATTAATTGCTGCGGGATTGCTTGCACTTGCAGCCAACGCACAACCATTTTGGAGTCTTTATGAATATTCACCTTACAGCATAAGAGGCGGTACCGCAACAGGCGAAAGCAGTGGTCTGGATATGGATTACGCAATGGCCTGGTCGCATGGATGGTTTGAAATGAGTACGTTTATCATTCCTAATATTTTGGGTGGTGCATCACCTGAAAACATGTATTGGGGGGAGAAGTCCTTCACAAGCGGACCGCACTATCTCGGAGCATTGGTGTTTTTTTTGGTACTTCTTGCTTTATTCAGAGTTAAATCATCACTGAAATGGGTTTTTCTTTCCACCGCTATTCTAACCATGTTGTTTGCTCTGGGCAAAAACTTCAGTACTTTCAACAATCTGTTTTTTAATTACTTTCCTTTTTTCGATAAGTTTCGTGCTCCGGAAATGTGGTTGATGGTAACTTCATTGAGTTTTAATGTATTGGCTGCAATGGGGGCGCATTGGTTGTTTTCAGTTGAAAAAGAAGGAAAAGGAAATCTACTGAAAAAGTTAGACTGGCCTGCCGGTCTTACTATTGCTACAAGTGTTGTGTATCTCATTTTAATTCAATCATCACTCAGTTTTGAAAAGCCGGGTGAACGCATGCAATTGGCTTCTCAGGTTGCTTCACAAAACAGCGTGGAAACAACCGATCCGCGAGTACAACAAGTTGTAACGGAATATCTGGAGGAGGAAGTAATTCCTCTTCGAAAAGATATAGCGCAAAAAGATGCTCTTCGGTTTATGTTGTTTGTAGGAATTGGTATTGTACTTACGGGCGTTTTTTTAATCGGGAAAATCCCTGCGTGGATAGCGTTAACCGGTTTTTTGGTTCTGTTGATTATTGATCTTGTTCCCACCGGTAATCGCTACATCTCCGAAGATGCTACTATTCCCAAAGCCTGGAGTCTGGAAGAAGCTTTAGAACGGCAACGTACTGAATATCATACCTTTATTCAAAATGAAATGGAGGGCCAGGCCTATCCATATCGCGTATTTCCTGTGGATGCCAATCCTTTTAACAATGCCGTACCAGCCTATTTTTATCCGTCTGTTGGCGGATATACCGGCGCAAAGATGAACCGGTATCAGGCAGTTATCGATCAGGCCATTTTCAGTGATGAAACGGGACTACATTTTGGTGTGATGGATATGCTGAATGTGAAATACATCACTGCACGTCAGCCATTTAGCCTACCAAACTATGAGGTGGCATTCGAAAGTGAAAATGGGGTTGTAATGGAAAATACCAGGGTGCTTCCAAAAGTCTTTTTCCCAAAAGAAGTTGACTTCACCTCTGATCCATCTGAGGCGCTTACCTATATCAGATCTGATTTTGACGCATCTGAAAGAACTATAATTGAGACCAACGAATCCCTGCAACACATTGCCGATTCTACTGCTTCACTTGAAATCACAGAATATATTGCCAACAGAATTTCATTTCAGGTTACAAAATCAGAGTCTGGTTGGATGGTTTTAAGTGAGATGTTTTATCCCAAAGGATGGATTGCTACGGTAAATGGTGAGGAAACTCCTGTTTATGCCGCTAATTATATTTTAAGAGCTATATATTTGGAACCCGGCGAACATTCCGTTGAATTCGTTTTTAAACCTGCCTCATATTCAGTGGGTTCAACAATATCATGGGTGTGCAATATTCTGATTTTAGGAATATTTGTTGTGGGGTTAATGATGATGAAGAAACCTGAAAAACCGGACATTGCAGAGTGAAGCGGGTTTTGGTTATAACGTACTACTGGCCGCCATCGGGAGGTTCGGGAGTTCAGCGTTGGTTGAAATTTGTTAAATATCTGCGGAAATTTGGATGGGAACCCGTCGTTTTCACTCCTGAGAACCCCGAGGTTCCGGCTTATGATCCCGGCTTGAAAAAAGATGTGCCTCACGGGATTGAAGTTATCACTCAAAAAGCTGTTGAACCCTATTATTGGGCTCGTATGGTTACAGGTAACAAAGAGTCGGCAAGTGTTGGGTTTACAAATACCGGTGAAAAGAAAACGCCGGTAATAATCGAAAAAAGTATCCGTTGGATCAGGGGAAACTTCTTTATACCGGATGCTCGCAAAGGATTTGTGAAACCGGCCGTTTCCTGTCTATCCAATTATCTGAAACAACATTCCTTAGATATTATGGTATCAACCGGGCCACCACATTCTATGCATCTTATTGGCCAAAAATTACATCACACATTCAATATACCCTGGATAGCTGATTTCAGAGACTCATGGACGGGAATTGATTTCTATGACGATTTATTGCTTACTAAATGGGCGGATAGAAAACATCATCAATTGGAAAAACAAGTGCTTACTCAGGCGGATGCAGTCATAACGGTAAGCTCATTCATACGAAATGAACTTGAACAAAAAGGGGCGAAGCGTGTCGAACTGATTACCAATGGATTTGATTCCGATGACATCAATCCCCTAACGAACATTTCGCGAAACGATCACTTTACGCTGATTCATACCGGTTCTCTAATTCCGTCAAGAAATCCACATGAACTCTGGAATGCACTGGAAGAATGCTGTGAGGAGAATGAGCCTTTTCGGAATGATTTGCATGTGCACTTAATTGGGAAAACAGACCAAAGTGTGCGCGATTCTATTAAAGGAACATTATTTTCTAAAAGTGTTACCTTTACCGATTATAAACCACACGAACAAGCAATTGAAGACATGCAACGTGCTGATATTTTACTGCTCCCTATCAATAATGCGAGGAATGCAGAAGGGTTTCTGACTGGCAAACTTTTTGAATATCTGGCAGCCGGTAAACCGATTTTATGCATTGGTCCGGTTCATGGTGATGCTGCCGCAATTATTAAGGAAACACAGTCAGGGATAACAGCCCATTTTGAAGATAAACAAACCATAAAAAACCAAATTCTCATGTGGTATGACTCCTTGAAAATGAATGGGATAATACCACATCAATCAAAAAACATAGATCAATTTAGCAGAATTGAATTGACGCGAAAACTTGCATCACTTTTAAACGAACATATTTAATGAATCAAATTTTAACGATAGTAGGAGCCCGTCCGCAATTTATTAAAGCTTCTGTAGTCAGTAAGGCGCTTTTGGAAAATGGAATACAGGAAGAAATTATCCATACCGGACAGCATTATGACGCGAAAATGAGCCAAGTCTTTTTTGATGAACTGGGCATTCCTGAACCGGTCGCGAATCTTGAGGTAGGTTCGGGGCATCACGGAGCACAAACCGCGGTGATGTTGGAAAAAATTGAGACATATATAATGTCAAAAAATCGCTACCCAAAATTTCTGATGGTTTACGGTGATACGAATTCTACTCTGGCCGGTGCGTTAGCGGCATCAAAATTGCACATACCGGTTATTCATGTTGAAGCTGGTTTACGCAGCTTTAACCGTGAAATGCCGGAAGAGATTAACCGTGTTGTCACCGATCATATCAGCACAATTTTGTTTTGCAGTTCACAAACCGGCGTGAAACAATTGGCGAGTGAAGGGATAACAAATGGTGTATATGATTGCGGGGATGTGATGTTTGACGCAGTTCAGTGTTTTCTGGAAATAGCCCGTAATAAACAACAAATGGTAGAGAAACCTCTACGCTATATATTGATGACTGTTCATCGTCCTTCCAATACAGACAATCCGAAACATCTCGAAGCCATATTAAATGCAGTTGCCGCTATTGATAGAACCGTTATCTGGCCGGTTCATCCAAGAACTCAAAAAACACTTTCATCATTAAAAACTCCGGAAAACCTGAAACTCATTCACCCTCAATCTTACTTTGAGATGCTCTTGATGATTTCAGATGCCGATTGTGTACTCACAGATTCAGGAGGCCTCCAAAAAGAAGCTTACTGGTTAAAAAAACGCTGTATTACACTTCGGGAAGAAACGGAATGGATAGAAACCCTCGAAGGTAAATGGAATCAGTTAACCGGCCCTGATACCCAGGCTATATTAGAAGCGTTTGATCAAAAACCGGAAACATCATGGAAACCATTATACGGGGATGGAAACGCATCTCTAAAAATTGCCGGAATTATATCTGAAAAATTAAAATCTTGATGAACCAACATCCGTCACAGACATTCCATATTCGCAAACTCCGGGAAGAAGAATGGGAGAAATGGAACCGGTTTGTATTGCAACAACGCGACGGGACTATTTTCCATACTACCTATTGGTTGAAACATCAGCCAAACAGGCAGCTTGTGGTGTACGGACTTTTTAAGGATGATGAGCTTGTTGGGGGATATCCCGTTTGTGTGTTCAGTAAATTCGGGTTTAAACTGGCTTCCCGGCCCATTATGACGCCCTACAGCGGTCCGGTGGTTTCAGATGCGATAATCAGAGAACAAAAAGTTAGAAAAGTGGCAGGTATTTTCCTTCAGATTGCAAAAGAATTCGATGCCTTTCGCTTTTCACCGCCACCACAAGCCATTGAAATTTCCAATGAATTATCGAGCAATACAAGTACCCTGAAAAAAAGAACCAACAGGCTTCAGTTTACAGCAGACCAAAATTTGTTTAACACTTATTCGTCGTCACTTAGAAATCATATCAGGAAAGCAAGAAAAAAATCTCTGAATGTAGAGTTATCACATGATTTTGATATAGTCTATGATTTATCAGTTGCATCCTATAAAAATTCAGGCAGGGATCATCCTTTCAAAAAAAAATCATTCATGTCATTGATAACTGAGTTAGGCGAATTTGGACTTTCAAAAAGTTATGTAGTGAGGTTGCCGGATGGCACTCCGGTTGCCGCTTGCTGGATTCCGAGAGACCGGAATTTCGGATATAATGTGATTCATGGCATCGACCGAAAACACAGTTCGCTACAGGGTGGGCCGATGGTATTGCATAAGGCCATTTCTGATTGCATGGAGGATGGATTAGGCTTCGATTTTGAGGGTTCAATGCAGGATAGAATCAATAAATTTTATAAGGAATTTGGTTCCAGGGAGCTATCTTATAGCGAAATAAGTGGAATCAATCATAGGGTTCTCAATATGTTAGACCGGCTTAACATTAAGAAATTTTGAAAGGGCTGAATATTAAATGAGAAATGCACTAATTATTGCTGGAATAACCTTTGGTCTTCTCATTATAATAGATGTTAGTTTCCGGGTAGTTTTTCATTTTTATGATGCCCGGTCAGATTACAGGGTTGAGGCTGATGTTTATGAAGATGAAGAATTCGCACTGGCTTACTTTGAAGAATATGATAAAGCAAACGAAGTACGTTGGGAACCCTATGTGTATTGGCGAAGAAAAGCTTTCGAGGGAAATTGGATTAATATTGATGAAGAAGGCCGGCGTAAAACCTACACACCTGGTAGTATCGATAAGCTTGATCAGAAGCGCATGTTCGTTTTTGGCGGTTCTACCTTATGGGGTACAGGTGCTTCAGACGATCAAACTATTCCTTCATTCGTATCCAAAATACTTGAAGAAGAGGGAATGGCCTATGAAGTAGAAAATTGGGGTGAAACCGGATATGCATCCACACAAAATTTAATTCAGCTTATAAGGTTATTGCAAAAAGGCGAAGTTCCGGATGTCGTCATTTTTTATGATGGCGTAAACGATGCATTTAACGCGCTTCAGAGGGGAAGAGCCGGTGATCCTACAAACGAATTTAACCGCGAAGCTGAATTTAATCTGCTGAATGAGCATGGCAGGTTATATGGAGTGGCTACAAAAACATTCCTAAAGAAAGGCTTGTATCGGTTTATACAAAAACTGGTAAGCGTTATGAGAATATTGCCCGAGGACAGACAAAAAGATTTGGCTGTTGAAACAGCATCCATATATATTGAGAATGTTAAAATGGTTTTGAGCCTCTCCGAAATGTATGGATTTAAGCCGTTATTTTTTTGGCAACCCATTATTTTCAATAAAAATCATCTGTCAGATTATGAGAAAACGGAGTTGGAAAAGCAACAGTATGGTGAACAGCATTATCACAGAACTACAGTAGCTTTGCATGCACTTCTTCAGGATTCGCAAGACTATCCTGTTTTTGATTTGTCAGAAATGTTTAAAGACATCAAAGAGCCTCTGTTTATCGATTTTTGTCATTTAAGTGGCAAAGGTAATAAACTAATCGCCGATGAATTAACTGCCCTGTTTATTGAAAATAGTCAAGATTCTACAGCGCGAATGGAATTAAACAGATAATGGGGATTATCTTTTAGGACAGAAATTCCGGCCGTATTACAGGGTTCCATCAATTTGATTATGCTTACTGTAATATCATTACATCAATTGTTGATGAAATATTGAAGAATAGTTGTCATAAAGGAGGTTTATTTCATCACAAGATTGAAAACGGCTACAAATAAGACCATGATTTGTTGCGTCTGATCTGCTTTTTTACAAATAAATTGTGTAAATCGTGATTTAATTGACAGGCAGGAAAGTAAATCAACCTATTATATTACTAAATATCAGTAACTAATAAATTAACTATTAATATTGTTTGTATGATTTAAGGTGATAATCTATAAAAGTACAAGGCTAAATGAAGTATAACTTTGTTTTTTAGGTGTTAATGAGGGCTTTTATAAAAATAGGTGGATAAAAATGAATATGACTTAACGTCTATTTAGAATAAAAATTGTTTCTTTGTTACCGTTACATTAAATTAGATAGATGAAGTCCTCTTAAAAAGTGGACACCATATATGCTCAATTGTAAACATTAATCTAACATGCATTCTTATGAAGAAAGTGATACTCACTTCTGCAATTACATTGCTGTTTGGATTGGTTGGTCTTTTTGCCCAAACCGGTTCATTAACAGGTGTAGTTCAAGACGCTTCTTCCGGTGAAACATTGCCGGGCGTAAACGTCCTTGTAGTTGAACTCAACCGAGGAACAGCTACAAATCTTGATGGTGAATATACCATCGATGACTTACCATACGGACAGTACAATGTTACTGTTTCGTTTGTGGGATACCAAACCATTCGTCGTTCTGTGACGATCAACTCGCCTTCTACTACTGTTAATTTCAATATGGACATCAGCCTTATTGACCTTGAAGATGTAGTAGTAACAGCATTTGGTCTTGAGCGTTCAGCGAGAGCTCTTGGGTACGGTGTATCTGAAGTTTCTGCTGATAAACTCGAAAACAGAATTGAATCTGACGTTGTTCGTTCACTTACTGGTAAACTTCCGGGTGTTAAAATTGAAAACACTTCAGGGGTAACTGGTACAGGTACTAACTTCATTATTCGTGGTTACACATCCATTTCCGGCTCCAACCAACCGCTCTTCATCGTTGATGGTGTGCGTTTTGATGGTAGCGACAATGCGTCGTCCGGCTTTGCCGTTGGTGGTGGTTCTGTAAGTAATCCTAACCGTTTTCTTGATATTGACCCTAAAAATATCGAATCTGTATCTGTATTGCGTGGCTTAAGTGCTACTACAGTATATGGTGAGCAAGGCCGTAACGGTGTAGTTCTCATTACAACTAAATCAGGTAGCTTTGCGAAAGATGCTCAACCGGGTTTCGAAGTAACTTTCGATCAAGGTTTCCATGCAACTTCTATTGCTTCACAACCTGATTATCAGGATACATACGGTGTTGGATTTGACCAGCAATTTGGTTGGTTCTTCTCTAACTGGGGCCCACGTTTTGATAGTACTGATCCAGGACGTTTTGGCGTTCAATTCAGAGGTCAGGATTCTGAAGGTAATATCTATGTACAGCATCCTACTCAATCTAATGCTACTGCCCGTGATGCCTTTCCGGAGTTTTCATTACCTGAAAACCCTGATGGAACGTTTGAAATATTTGATGACAATGGAAACTTGTTGCCAGGAGCGTACCGCTATGAAGCTAAACCAGATCCAATGGATGCTTTCTTCAGAACCGGTTATGGTGCAACTACTTCCCTTAATATTTCGGGTGGAACAGAAGCTGCGCGTGTAAACGTATCTTATTCACGTAACAGTGAAGATGGATTTACTCCAGGTAACAATCTGACCAGAAATGCTTTTGGTATTGGTTCATCTTACCAAATTACTCCACGCCTCAGAGGTACTACATCATTCAACTTCGCGTTGACTCAAATGGCTACCCCACCTCTCGCTGCCGGTGGTGGTTCAGGACCTGCTGCCGTAGGTGGAACAACTTCTGTATTTGCAGACGTTTTCTATACTCCTCGTAGTATTGACCTGGAAGGAATACCATATCAAAACCCCGTTACAGGCGCGAATGTCTATTACCGTGGTGGAAATGATATTCCTCACCCACTCTGGACAGCGAATAATATTAAGCTAACCAACGATACAGATCGCTACTTCGGTAGAACAGAGCTTAATTATAATGTTATGGATGGTTTGAATGTGATTTATCGTGTGGGTTATGACAACTACACCGAAACACAGGAATATCGTCAAAACAGAGGTGGTATAGATCCGGAAGAATTGGTTACTGGTTTTTATCAAACTATCAAAAACTCAAATACCATCTGGGATCATAACGTCAATGTACTTTATGATCGTGATCTTACAGAAGATATTTCGTTCAGTGGTCTTGGTGGATTTCAATTTGTTGAGTCTGAATTTACTCGCGATGGTATAGATAGTCAAAACCAAATCATTTTTGATTTCTTCCAGCACTCTAACAACTTCACTGAAAATTCAGCGACTAACTTCTTTACTGGTGGAAATCATCAGGCAAAAAGCAAACGCCAAACTGCCGGTGTTTTTGCTGACCTTACCTTTGGTTACCGCGATTACGTTTACTTAAACGTGAGTGGTCGTAATGACTGGTTTTCTACACTAGAAGTTGACAACCGCAGTATTTTCTATCCTGCCGGTAGTATTTCATTCATCGCTTCAGATGCTCTTGATATTACTTCCGATGTACTTACTTACCTGAAAATATATGCTGGTGTTGGTACATCTGCCGGTTCTCCTGGCGTTTACAGCACACGCAGTACACTTGGTAGTAATGCTCGTGCATTTATCGATGCTGAAGGTTCTGTTGTTACAACAAACTTCACATCATCTTTCCTCGGTAACCCAAATCTCAAACCTGAGTTACACACTGAATTTGAATTAGGTGTTGAAACACGGTTATTTGAGAACCGCATTACATTAAATACTACGTATTACAACCGCGTGATCACTGACCTGATTACAAACGCTCCTATTGATCCATCAACCGGATTTACTTCAACTCTCATCAACATTGGTGAAATTGAAAACAATGGCCTTGAAGTATCTTTGAGTGGTACTCCACTTCGCGGAGATCTTCAGTGGGATGTTGATACAAACTTCTTCACCGATGCAACCGTTGTTAACAAATTAGGTGGTGGGCTTGATGAAGTTCAGGTAGGTGGTGGTTTCACTACCCGTGGAAACTTTGCTGTTCCTGGCGAGCCATTCCTGATTATGAAAGGTTCCGTTGTTGTTCGCGATGAAAATGGCAATCCTGTTGTAGATGATAATGGTACGTACCTTGCAGATTCTGATATTGGATTTATTGGTAATCCAAACCCTCAGTTCACGCTTGGTTTTACCAACACATTCCGCTACCAAGGGTTTACATTCTCCTTCCAGTTTGATTATCAGCATGGTGGAGATATTTTCAGTACATGGATCAGCACATTGCTGTCTCGTGGTCTGACAACAGATACCGACCGTGTTAACCGTGATAACACTTTCATTGTGCCAGGTGTAAGAGAAGACGGAACACCAAATAATACAATGATTAGTGTTAGTAGTGTATTCTTTGATAACTTCGGTTTTGGTACTGATGAATTACGTGTGTACGATGCTACACATATACGTTTAAGTGAGTTGGCTCTGTCTTACGATATTCCGGTCAGCCTAGTAAATCAAACTCCATTCAAGCAAGTTACTTTAACTCTTGTTGGAAACAATCTTTGGTTTTTCGCACCTAACGTTCCTGAAGGATCTGGATTTGATCCTAACGTGAACTCACTCGGTGTTGGAAACAACCGTGGGTTTGAATACCTGACAGGTCCAAGTGCTCGTCGCCTTGCGGCTAACATCAGAGTCAGATTTTAATAATAACATAGATAATCACTTAAGAGTATGAAAAAATTATTTAGCTTAGTTGCAGTAGCATCCCTTGTGTTGTTTACTGTACAATGCGATGTGATTGATAGCGATTTATTGACAAGCCCAAATGCGGTGTCTCCAGATAATGTAGATCCCGATTTGCTTCTCAATAGCATTCAATTCAGCGCAAGATCCGTTTATTCTTCTGCTGCCGGTACCGGCGGGCAGTTGACCCGTATGCGTTACCTTTTTGGTTCCACATACGACAATGCTTACACTCCTGTTGATTTTAATGGAATCTATGAGTCAGCATATTCCAGCCAGTTTATTGATACCAAGAATCTGATTGAAATTGATTCAGATGGTTCAAGAGGTCTGGGATATCATAAAGGTATAGCAAAAGTGCTTCAAGGTGCTTCACTAATGACCATAGTGGATATGTTTGGTGATGTGCCCTGGAGTGAAGCTTTAGACCCTACAAACTTTAGTCCGAATCTGGATGCGGGATCTTCAGTTTATGATGTAGCTCTTGGATTGATTGATGATGGTATTGCTGAGTTGCAAAACTGCTTATCTACAGCTACATCAGATGCTCAGTCACTTTGCCGCGCAATTCCAAGAAACGACCTGTATTATGGAACGTTATCTGGAGATACACGAGTAAATGCCTGGATAAGAGCAGCCAATACATTTAAACTTAAAGGGTTCCTGAACACAGGTAACGCGGCTGGTATTAATGCTTTGGTTGCTGATGGTAACTTAATCACTGATCCTGATCATAACTTTACTTTCGATTTTGGCACCAACGATGTTAACCCTGACAGCCGTCATCCGTTATTCTCGGGTGCATATGCTGGTGGGCCATCCGGTGGTAACTACATGTCAAATTCATACATGAATATGCTTCTGGAAGATAAAGCTGGTGTATTCCCTGATGGAGATCCACGTACTCGTTACTATATATATCGTCAGGTTCTCCAACCGGTAACTGATCCAGCTACTGTTTCATGTTTAGGATCTAACCCTCCGGGGCACTTTGGTCCGGACGATCCACATTGCCAGTTAGATAGAGGTTATATAGGACGTGATCACCTTACCGATGATGGTATTCCACCTGATGGACCTGTTCGTGCAACTTTTGGAGTTTATCCAGCCGGTGGTCAGTTTGATGCTGATCAAGGTGTTGCTATTACAGAATCTAATGGTCCGGAACTTGGACTAAGAGGTGCCGGCTTTGACCCAATTCTGATGGCCTCTTTTACTCACTTTATGCTTGCAGAAGCTGTATTGAGTCTGGGAGTTAGCGGAAATGCTCGTGATTTATTCGAAGAAGGTATAGACCTCTCATTAAATGCGGTCAGAACTTTTGGTTTATCATTGGCTGACGGAACCGGTTTTGAAATGACTAACACAGGTGATGATAATGATATTGCTACGTACAAAGCTGTAGCTTTATCTCAGTACGATGCTGCTGCAAATCCTCTACGTGTAGTTATTAAGGAATACTATCTGGCATTGTGGCCAAATGGGCTCGAAGCCTATAATGCCATGAGAAGAACAGGGTTCCCTAACAGAGAAGATAATCTTCAGCCTGCACAATCTGGTAGCCCCGGCGATTTCTATCGCACAGTTCCATATCCTGCGGCGCTCGTTATCAGAAACGGTAATGTAGAACAAAAATCTTCCAATCTTGCCAGAACATTTTGGGATACCCGTGGTTCTGACACAGAATTTAATTACTAATATCTAGAATAGTATATATCATGAAATTGCTTAAATATATTTTAGGTTCAGTTGTGCTGATAGGATTGGTCGCTTGCTCTACCAATGAGGACAAATTTCCTATCCCACTGGCTGAAACCCTTAACAGTACCGGAGGTTTCGTACGTGTAGTATCTGTTGAAACAGCTGCTCTTGATGTAGGAGACCTTGCAAATGCCGAATTCGCTTTTATTGGTGAAGTTCAGGATGTAAATAATGGACAGGATTCAGAAAGTATTGTATTCTATGCCGCATACAGCGATGTAGATGGCAATGAAATCCCTGAATTACCTGACCCTATTGCTTCTTACAACGTATCTGACTTTTCAATCGACGAAAATTCAGGACTACCAAGAGGCCGTATGAGTGTGACCTTCCAGGATCTGCTCGACGCTTTTGGTTTAGAAGCTTCTGACATCACAATTGGAGACAATTTTGCTATCAGATGGGAACTCAGAATGAAAGATGGTCGAGTGTTCAGTCGTGAAGACGTTTCACCTGACGTAGGTGGTGCCGGCTTTTTCTCATCACCATTCTTTAGGAATGTTGGTGTAGTTATTAGCCTTGATCCGGAAGTATTCGTAGGATCGTACACCTTTACTCAGGATGATGCATCCACTTCTGTTGCCGCAGCATTTGCTAACGGCTGGATTTGGAATGGTGCACAATCGTTTACTGTAGATCTGACAGTTGACCCGGATAACAACCTTGTTGGCCGTTTATTCGATGCGCAGCCATTAGCTGAATTTGGCGCGCCTGTGCGTACCTATGCTCTTCAGTTTGGTTTGTTTACAACTCTTGCAGGTGGGCAACCTACTGGTCTTGGTTGTGGTGGAGTAGCCATTCGTTATTCCCCTGCTTCAACACTAAGAGGTAGCTTTGATCCAACCGATGACAGTACATTCCAGTTTGTAGTAACTGAGAATGAATTGGCAGCGTGTGGTCAACCTACTATTGAGCTCACATTTACTGCTACCAAGAACTAACTTAGTAGTTTAGTATTTTTAAGGCTGTCGGTGGAAACATCGACAGCCTTTTTGTGTTATATACACATACAACCAAAACTTAAGAATCATTCTAAAAAAGTCTTATTTTAAAAAAATCATATATTGAGTTAAACTCAATTTCATAAATTACAAAAGAGAATGGTAGTGAAACATTTATTAAAGTTATCCTTTCTAATATCAGCATTACTATTAATTGGATGCGCCCGCTCATTTAATCCTGACGTAGAAAGAGGTTCCGGTTATGATTTTGTGCCGGGTACACCTGATATCAGGTTAGATGCTGTTGGATTTATAACTAATGAAGACGAAACCTTTCTAAATGTTGCCATTCAAATTTCGAAAAACTCATTAATATATCGATCCGATTTCGAAAGTAGATTTGCTGAAATTGATATAGATATCAGGATTGTAGATGAGAAAACTTCCTTAAGTCAAAATTATCAGGAGACAATTACCATTAGCGATCCCGCTGAAGATGTCATATCGGAGTTATATTATTTCTTTAATGAAGATTATGAAATATCACCTGGTTATCACCGGGTAGAAGTAACCGTTACAGATAAAACTTCTGAAAAGGAAAGCGTCAGAGAAGCCAGAACCTACATATTTGACCCTGAGAATCCTCAAACTGATGCCACATCTGTTCGATTGTATGGAAAGAATTCATCCGCCGAAAATAATGAATACACAGTAATAACAACGTATGATATTCCGGCCGCTAATGATAGTATTCTTTTTGAACTACTCATTTCCAATAAATATGAAAGTAAAGCATTAACAGTTGAAGCAAGGATGATTCAATATGAATCTGACAGAGAACCGGCAATGGCATTAAGTGACAGGATGCCACCTCCGGGTTCACTTAAGTATGTGGGCTTAAAACATAGAAATCCTACCGTAATTGATCAAAGTACACGAATTATTGAGCAATCAGGCAGTGTACAAATGCAATATTATTTTGAAACACTACCTATAGGAAATTATCGGTTTGAAGTAGAAATAGATACTTCAGGAGAGGAAAATGGGGAAAAGATTTACAAAGCAAGAGACTTTTCTGTTAAGAGTAAAAACTATCCCAACATTATGAGCGCACGTGAAATGGCCGAACCCTTGGTATATATTATGGGCAGAAAAGAACATCGTGAACTGTTGAAAATTGAAAATCCTGATTCTCTGAAAAAAGCAATTGATCGTTTTTGGCTTAGTCATCTTCAGCCAAACCAAGCCAAAGCGGTTATCAATATGTATTATGAACGTGTAGAAATGGCCAACAAGTTTTTTTCTACGTTTAAAGAAGGTTGGAAAACCGACATGGGACGAGTTTATATTATGTTTGGGCCTCCGCTTTCTGTTGAAAGATTTCATAACAGTATGGTCTGGGCATACACCTATAATTTATCGGACCCTTTGTATAATATCAGATTTAACAGAAATCGAGTACCTACAGAGTTCTTTCCTTTTGAACATTACCTCGTAGAGCGAAACAGTGAGTATTTTAGTTTAGAATATCAACAAGAACAACGCTGGCTAAATGGAATAATGCGTTAAACTTAGTTACGTGTCATGTCTTTTTAAGCACCTGACACGTCTTTACAGACAAAATATCGCCGTAATGTTGGTCTCTCAATTTTGGGTGTTAACTATTCTATTGTATTTAAATTATAATCAACTACTTAATAATATAATAATACCTTTTCGTGATTGATCCGGGTTGAGCAACATTCAATTTTTGATAAATCTACGTTTATAATTCACTTTACTACAATTATTACACTTTCGTGAATTATTCGAATTAAAGTCCTGTTAAATTTGGCATGAAACAAGCAGGAATTGTATGGTTCAAAAGAGATTTGCGTCTTACAGACCACAAACCACTAAAAGAAGCTATAGAATCAGGTTTACCGCTGATTCTATTATACATATTTGAACCGGAAACAGAAAATTCTGCTGATTTTTCAGATCGTCATTGGAGGTTTGTTAAGCAAAGTTTAGAAGCAATGAACAGGGTCCTTCAACCTGATAATAAAGTGACGTGTTTGTATTCAAATGCACAGGAAATTTTCGAGATACTATATTCTCAATTTCAAATAAAAACCATTTGGAGTTATCAGGAAACTGGAACTGAAGTTACGTATAAGCGGGATATTAAACTGGCAAAATGGTTTAATAACCACGGAATTGTTTGGAATGAATATCAATGTAATGGTGTGCAAAGAGCTATTAAAAATCGGGATGGTTGGACAAAAGCGTGGATTGCGCATCAAACTGCACCAACTGATGATCCCGATTTGGAAAAGATAGAGGGGCTTGATATCCCAATTGATTTGCAGAGTCTTCTTGCAGATAAACGGCTTTATCCTAAATTCACATCTTCCGAGCCATTTCAACAGGGAAGTGAAACGGAAGCAAGGCGCACACTTCGTAGTTTTTTGAATGAACGATCTCAACTGTATAATGCCCATATTTCCAAACCTTTAGAAAGCAGAACGAGCTGCAGCCGGCTTTCTCCCTATCTTGCCTGGGGGAATATCTCAATTCGCCAGGTATATCAAGCTGCAAAAAGAGCAAAAGAAGAATCGGCTCATAAAAAACCCTTGAATAGTTTTATGCAGCGGTTACAGTGGCATTGTCATTTTATACAAAAGTTTGAAACGCAACCCTCAATAGAATTTCAGAATGTAAATAGGGGCTATGATTCCATCCGAAATCAAGTAAACGAAGCATACTTAGAAGCCTGGAAAACGGGAAAAACGGGTATTCCATTAGTGGATGCATGCATGCGTTGCGTAAATGAAACAGGATATCTGAATTTCAGAATGAGAGCAATGGTTGTTTCTTTTTTAACCCATCATTTATGGCAGCCCTGGAGAGAGGGAGCAACATACCTTGCACAGCAGTTCTTAGACTTCGAACCCGGTATTCACTACAGTCAATTTCAGATGCAAGCAGGAACAATGGGAGTAAATACAATTCGAATTTATAATCCGGTCAAACAGTCTTTGGATCATGACCCAAATGGTGTGTTCATAAAAAAGTGGGTTCCTGAATTGCAACATATTCCGGCTTCACTTATCCATGAACCCTGGAATATCCCAAAATTAGAACAACAAATGTATAACTGTGTACTTGGGCATGATTATCCAAAACCAATTATTATCGATTTGAAGGCGAGTTATAAAGAAGCTTCAAGAAAGCTTTGGTCCATGAAGTCTGATGAAACTGTAAAAATAGAGAATCAACGTATTCTAAAAAAGCTTGTCAGGCGTGGACGTGGATAGATTAAATTGGAAAGGGAATAAACAAAGGTTACCTCAAAAAAAATGTGCCTGTTGTGATCGTCCGTTCACATGGAGAAAAAAATGGGCAATGAATTGGGATGAAATCAAATATTGTAGTGAAAAATGCAGGAAACAAAAACATATTAGATACAATGAAAAGATATAATAGATCAATGGTTTGGTTCAGGAATGATCTCAGAATTCATGACAATCAAGCCCTTTCTGAAATGGCTTTGGAATCCAGGGAAATGATTCCTGTGTATTGTTTTGATTCGCGACATTTTGAGAAATCATCTTTCGGATTTCCAAAAACAGGAAAAATCAGGCTGCGTTTTCTTGTTGAGTCAGTCCTTGATCTGAAGAAAAACCTGCAAGATAGAGGCTCTGACTTGTTAGTATTATTTGGGGATCCCGAAAATATCATTCCCGAAATTGCCAACAGCTATAACGTTGAAAATGTTATTTGGCAGGATGAAGTAGCCAGCGAAGAAACCGATGTAGATTTTAAATTAAGGGAGAATCTGGAACAAAAAGGAATAGATACAATGTGTACCTGGGGACTCACGCTTTACCATGTGGATGAAAGCCCATTCGACTATAATAGTGTTCCTGATGTTTTTACCGCCTTCAGAAAGAAAGTGGAGAAGTCAACCACTGTGAGCGATTTGTACATGGCACCAAAAAGATTTCCGGCTTTCCCAAATGAGGTTGAAGGATATGTGGAGATACCAACAGAGATAAAAAAGCTATTGGAAAAATCTCAATATCACCCGGATGCGGTTCTATCATTTAAAGGTGGCGAATCTGAAGCCCTTAAACGATTAGATGAGTATTTTTGGGAAGGTGATCATCTCAAACACTATAAAGAAACAAGAAACGGTTTACTGGGTGCAGATTATTCATCCAAATTTTCACCGTGGTTGGCAAATGGGTGTATCTCCCCAAGGTATATTTATCATCAGGTAAAGAAATACGAGGCTGCAAGAGTGGCCAATGATTCAACCTACTGGCTGGTGTTTGAATTGATTTGGCGCGATTATTTCAAATGTATTTTTTTAAAGTATGATGACAAACTTTTTATGAAAAATGGGATAAAGAATGAAACAACCCAGTGGAAAACAGATAATGCTGTATTTGAAAAGTGGGCAAACGGAAACACAGGGATTCCATTCATAGATGCCAACATGCGCGAACTAAATGCAACAGGATATATGAGCAATCGTGGACGTCAAAATGTAGCCAGTTTTTTTGCCAAAAACCTTGAACTCGACTGGCGAATGGGCGCCGAATACTTTGAGTCGATGTTGATCGATTACGATGTGTGTAGTAATTACGGAAATTGGGCGTATGTAAGTGGAGTTGGGAATGACCCGCGCGATCGCTACTTCAATATCGTTGGTCAGGCCAAGCGCTATGATAATAACGGTGAATACGTGCGAACTTGGCTCCCTGAGCTTCACGAATTGCCATCAGAATACATACACGAGCCTCATAAAATGCTAAAATCGATGCAGGAGATATATGGAGTTACTATTGGAAAGGATTATCCAGAGCCAATGATTGATTTGGAAAAGTCGTATGAGAGGATAAAGTCGGGTAGGTAGGGGTTGTTGTAAGAGATTTAGGCAGGTTTTTATTTAGAGGAGCTAATGATAAAGTAAATGCCATCATAATTGTTGTTTCCTGTACATAAACGCGTTGGTGAGTTCATATACAATAGGTAGCCAGCACCTCAAAATAGAAACTTACCGAAAAAATTTAGGATATAAACTAAGAAAGTAGTTTTATAAGTATAAGTTTAGCTTATAAACTAAATATTATGTATTTTTGGCATAAGCTTAGTTTATACACAAAACTTTCATAAATATGTTTCCGCGTCCAAAATATGATTTGAAGATCAGGCCTTTTGTCGGGAAGCCGATTATTAAGGTCTTGATTGGCCAAAGAAGGGTTGGCAAAAGCTATTTATTACGTCTGATACGGGATGAAATCATTAGCAAAGGGGATAGTAATGTGGATATTATTCATATCGACATGGAAAAAGATCAGTTCAGAGATATAAAAACTTCGGTTGAATTGTCTGATTACTTGAATGAAAAAACTTCGGATACATCAAAAAAATATGTACTCATCATTGATGAAATTCAGGAAATTGATGGCTTTGAGAAATCAATCAGATCTTTTGGATCAGAAAGTAATTTCGATATTTACATCACCGGAAGTAATTCCGATATACTTTCGGGGGAGTTGGCAACGCGTTTAAGTGGCAGATATATTGAAATACCCGTTTTTAGCCTCGATTTTAATGAATTCTGTGTTTTTCATGACAAAGCTGCAACAACTGAAACTCTTGAATTGTATCAGAAATTTGGTGGTTTGCCATTTTTGATTCATCTGCCAATGGAAGATGATATTATTTATGAATACCTGAAAAATATAATTTCAACAATAGTTTATAAAGATGTAATTGGCAGATACAATGTCCGGAATGTTCATTTTTTGGAGAGTCTGATACAGTTTACAGCCGATAACATCGGAAATATTCTAACAGCAAAAAAAATCAGTGATTATTTAAAGTCACAGAAAATAAACATTGCTGTAAGTACCGTTCTTGATTACTTGACCTTTTTGGAGAATAGTAAAATCATACATGCTGTAAAACGATATGATATAAAGGGCAAAAAGTTATTTGAAATTGGTGTGAAATATTATTTTCAGGATATTGGAATCAGAAATGCACTGACGGGCTATAAAGCGACTGATATTGGCAAAATAATGGAGAATATTGTATTTCATCACTTGGCGAGCCATGGTTATGACGTTTTAGTTGGAGTTAATCAGCAGCAGGAAATCGATTTTATTGGTAAGAAGAAAAATGAAATAACCTATATTCAGGTTGCCTATTTGTTGTCTGAGGAATCAACCATTAACCGGGAATTTGGTAACCTTACAGCTATTAATGATAATTACAAAAAAATGGTTGTGAGTATGGATCCACACAGCCAAAACACGGTATCTGGGATTGAGCACTGGAACTTATTGAATTTCCTCACATCTTTTAAATAAAAAATACAGAAAGCAAAGGTAGGAAAGAGTATGTTTGATGATGAAGATTACGAGTTCGAACCATTAAATGATCAGGCTTCAGGTGGGCTGTATGAGGCTGAATATAGTTGTGCTTTTTGTGGATCAGAAAATCATACGTTTGTAGATCCATCTCAGGGTGAGCAACAGGAATATACAGAGGATTGTCAAACGTGCTGCCGGCCAAATATTCTTTCCGTCTCTTATGATGAATGGGAGCAGAAATGGTTGATTTCTTCCGAGCTGGAATAAGGCTTTTATGAATATGAGCGTTTGATTATTTGGCGATCGGAAGAACCAGCTCAAATGTAGTTCCGTTTCCATCAGATGATGAAAATGTAATTGTGCCTTTATGCGCATCCATGATTTTTCGGCAAATAGCGAGTCCCAGTCCCGTACCGCTTGATTTGGTTGAAAAATTAGGCATAAAAATCCGGTCAGCATCTTGCACCTGAATACCACATCCATTATCGGTTATATAAATGTGGACATGGCGTTCTCTGATTTCAACGCGGAGTGATATCACGGCTACATCGGTGGAGGCTTCAATGGCATTTTTGATCAGATTAATGAAAACCCTGTTTATCTCTTCCGGTATCACATTCACATGAACCGGAGAGGGGGGCTCATGAAAAGTAAGTTGCACGTTTTCCTGATGATCGAATAACCGAATAGCAGAACCAATCAGTTTTTGAATATCCGTACGTTCAAAAACACCATTTAGTGGTTTGGCAAACTTGGAAAAATCAGATGAAATTTGATTGAGAGATTCTATTTGGGTTACAAGTAATTCTGTCAGTCGTTGGATATTTGGTCGCAGTTCTTCCATCGTTTTTTCGCCTGATAAAAGCTGTCGTTGCAGATGCTGAATGCTGAGCTTCATGGGAGTTAGTGGATTTTTAATTTCATGAGCAATCTGCCGAGCCATTTCGCTCCAGGCCGCTTCTCGTTCAGCAGTTGCCAGTTCCTGCCTGACATGTTTAAGATCTCTCACCATTTGATTATAAGCCACGGCCAGTTCACCTATTTCGTCTTCAGAACTAACGGGAATCATGGTATCCAGGTTTCCGGATGAGATTTGCTGAAGTCCTGACTGAAAAGCGGATAGTGGTTGTGTCAATCGACGCGATAACACCCAGGCTCCACCTGTAAAGAAAACAAAAATAATTATATAAAAAGCGATAAGGTAGGTTGTGGTTTGCAGAAATTCTTCTTCATAGGCCGCGGAACGCGTATAGGCTGGAATAGAAATAACTCTGCGAACCTGATTATCTTCAAAAAGTGCTCTGAAGCCCATTAAAACAGGCAAATTACCAATGCTGCTTTGCAAAAATACAGTAGATACATTTTGATTATAAATGCGATCAAAAGCTTGATACGGCATAAATTCTGACATCAATTGTAACCTGAAAATTTCGGGAGCGGTTGTGCCGGATAAACGGCCAAAGTCATACAATATGATATCAATATCCTGGTTGTCAAATGCGCCGATATCGGTTTCACCGGCATCTACCTGGTAAATGCGGTTCTCCAACAGAGTCAGGTTTCTGGAAAGCTCTTGCTCGGCAATGGTCAGATTTTGTCGGCTTACAATTAATTCAGTCACAAAAGCGAGAGCTACCAGGAAAAGTAAAGTAGCAAGAAGGTAGCTGTCTAATATTCTATCGTGTAATCGCTGCTTGTTTTTATCGGGTTGATATCCCGAACGTTTCCTGAAAAATATCCATATTTGGAACATTCCAAGAGAAAGAATCAAAATGGCTACAAAAAAACGAAAACCTGAAAAGATAAAATTTAATAGGGTTTGATCTCGAACAGTAGAAATGATAAATGTCCGGTTGTCGTGTTTATAGAGTAACTGCCGAACAGCAGCCGGTTCCTTAAGGTTTCTGAATCGAATTTTCTCATCCGATTCCAAAAAATCTGTATCGCTTAACGTATGGTGAACAGGATAAATCGGAGCTCTTGTAGCTGCCGTACTGCGTGTTTTTTGGCCATCCTGATATTCAGTAAGTATAATCTTGTTCCAATTATCTCTGTCCCGTTGGTGGAAGATAAGAGCGTCATGAATAGGCCGGCCAAAAGATGTGCCTTCCACAAGGACAAATGTCACCAACCATGAGGGTTGACTTGGAAAGTCAGATGGAATGCTTTGTAAACCCTTTACAAATACAGGAAACCCTTTAAATCGTGGGTCGGATTCAATGATTGGTAATCGTGCAAATGGTTTTTTTAATGATTGCCGGATAAATAACCGGACTTCTTCATAAAATGAGGATGAAAATCGATCAGAAAAAGCGGGTTGAGATCCATAGTCAGTTATCACATTTAAACGACCATCTAAAAGAAAAGCGAGAATAGTATAGGAGTTCCACTCCGGTTCTACCCATTTCATTACCCTGCTTCGAAACTGAGCGGCAGCGTGAATGGGAAAAGACGGATACGCATCTACTGTTTGAATTTGTTGAATACCCGGATCAACGGCTAGATTTTGTAGCAGTACTCGTGATATAGTTGAAGCTTGTTCTTCATTTGTTTCTGTATAATTCACGGACATCCGAACCATTTCCTGATTTTCTTTGAGTATTTCCGCATCAAAAAATGTAGGCAACAAAAGGGCGACAACCGCGAAAACAGTTAAGGCAATGAGTCGGGGGGCGGGCAATCTTCCAGCGCTGAACCATCCCGGTTTGTCTATTCCGGAAATGAATGCTATCAACAAGGCTGAAAGTAAAAACCGAAACCATAAACCGGTACTTACCGCCGATTCTGACCAAATTATCAAAGAAATAAAGCCCAAAACAAAACCGACAACAAAGATCAAAATCAGTACATAGGTTTTTGATTTTAAATTCAATAATTGTTTTCTGATCAAATTATACAACAAGCAAACAAATGGCCCGGCCATAGCTGAGGTGCTTAGATAAACAATCCAGGAATTCCAATCCGGGTTAACACTCAGGGAGAGTAATCCGGTCTCCGTAGCCATTATCACATTATGCGTTTCAAGGAGAATCCAGGCACCTGAAAGTCCGGTCAGCACACTGTTCACCCCAAAAGAAAGATAAGCGAATATGTTACCAGTTGGTATTTGAATCCGGATATGCTGAATAAAAATAAGTAACAGAATAGATGTAAAGACAGCATTCCTCGCGAAAATTGCGAGATAAATCAGCTCTAAACGATCATCCGGACTTAATAACCGGGGAAATGGGATTTCTATAAATATTAATGATAGCCAAAGCAGAGCTGTTAGGAGGCCAAATAGATAAGGCTGGTATTTTTGGGGCTGAATGCGAATAATGAGCACAAGCAAACCAGTAAGCAGTAATAAGCCGATAAAAAGCATGGTGTACCTGAATAGAATCATACTTCGATGCCATTCCCGTTCAAGTGCGGGGAAATCAGCGATACTAGCCGTTACATAGCCAACAGAATCTACACTAACCGTATTCAGGGCAATTCTTTGAGCGGGATCAGAAGCCTGTTCTACATCAAAAAAACGAAAATTTACCGGATAGACCTGATCTTTAATCCAATCCTGTGTAATATCAATTTGCTCGGTTAGTAAAACCGGCGATGCACCTGTTCTTCGAATCAATCGGGTTGTTACAATATCAAAACGGGTATCATTTTCATCAAAGAGTGTCCGCTGGCAAACATAGTAAATCACATATCCACTTCGGGATAGGGTTACATATAAAGAGTCGGAACTGGCATCGGGAACCATAGCTACCGGATTACCGGACCAAATGTAGGGTTCCATTTCTCTGAAAACTGTTATTCCCCAAAATTCAGTAACATTCGATATTCTGTTAAATATTCTGTCCGTTTCTGAATCGGAAAGGATTGGTTCTATAGCCGTTACAAGCCGCTGCGTATCATCAATAAGTTCTTTTTCCTTCGAAGAAAAAGTGTGCTGGGCATCTTTTAACGCTTTTTCTATTAGAGAACTCCGCTCTTGCTCATCCGGTTTAGCGAAAGTGAAATGAGCTTCACCGGCAATCCAGGCTAATAAACCAAAAGCTATTAGGACAAAAACAGCTTTGAAAGGTCCGGTATTAAATTGATGTATTCCCATAGCAGGAAATTAGGGAATTAGTTCATAAAAAAATGGAGCATCATTTTATCTGTTGACAAAATAGCATTTCATATCTTTTTGGCATAAAACGTTGAGTATAGCCCCGGCTGCCAGCATACCCATCGCTCTTCTCGTTGTATAAGTTGCACTTGTTATGTGGGGCAGTAAAACGGTGTTAGGCGCTGTAAGCAAATCAGGATGAACCTTTGGTTCATGCTCAAACACATCGAGCCCGGCTCCCCAGATGGATTGGTTGTGCAATGCCTTGGCCATTGCGGCTTCATCTACAACAGGGCCTCGAGCGGTATTAATCAATATGCTATCTTTTTTCATGAATGAAAGGGTTTGCTCATTCATTAAATGATATGTTTCGTCATTCAGAGGACAGTTCAGGCTTAATATATCACAAGCTGAAATAAAAGATTCAAGTTCTGGGAAATATTGAGCATTTAACTCCTCTTCTATGGTTGCTGATACCCGTTGTCTGTTGTGGTAAACTATCTTTAGGCCAAAAGCTTTAGATAATCGTGCAAGCTCTGTTCCAATACGACCCATACCCAAAATTCCGAGTGTTTTTCCGGTCAGGTCCATCCCAAGGAAACCGGTAGGATGCCAACCATCAAATTCGCCATTCCGCAATGCGTTCTCGGCAGTTGATAGGCGCCGGCATGTAGCTAATATCAGCGCAAATGTTCCCTCAGCTGTTGTTCTTGTGAGCACATCAGGTGTATTGGCTACCCAAATGCCTTTTTTAGTAGCGGTATCAACTTGAATATTATTATATCCAACCGCGTAATTTGAAATTATTTTCAGGTTTACACCCTGATTAATCACCTTGTCCGTAATTGGGTTTGATAACATAGTAAGGATGCCATCATACCGCTCAATTACATCACACAAAGCAGATTCAGAATTATATGTACCGCGTTCTCCAACGGTTAGATTTGTATGAAGCTTTAGCAACTCCATAACATCCGGAAAAACCGGCTCCGTTAACAGCACACTCGGTTTATCTGGCATTCAATCAATCTGAGTAATGGGTGATTTTTGCATCATTCCACATTTTTTCAAGCCCATAATGTTCACGTGTATCTTCTTTGAAAATATGGACTACAATATTCACATAATCCAAAACAATCCATCTGCGGGTGTCTAAACCTTCCTGTCTCCAGGGTTTTTCTGCATATTCTACCCGTGTTTTTTCTGCGACTTCATCCGCAAGAGATTTTAAATGTGTGTCTGATACGCCATTGCAAATGATAAAATAATCGGCCAGTGTCGTAATGCCTTTCAAATCAAGAATAACTATTTGCTCTGCTTTTTTATCCGATAACTTTTTGGCAATAAAAGGAACCAGTTCATCAGTAGGTGATGCTGTATTGTTATTTGAAGATGTAGTCTCGGAAGTATTGGTCATAAGGTTGGATTATTGGTTTAGGTCGTCAAAATCAGCACCGATTACTACCGATGCATCAAGGAAAAAATGAGGAGATACCTCTCTTATTATTCTAGTAAAGGGAATACCCAGAGCCCGGGCAACTCTGCGTGCGTTTTCAATATTACCGCTGCGGTCTATAACAAAGCTTTCATCAACGTCAAATGTTTCGAAATTTCCGGAATCAACTACATCAAAGCCTTTTTTGCGGAGTTCGTTCGTGAAATTAGTGGCAATACCCGGAATTCCACAGCCATTTAATACTTCAATTTGTATAACATTACTAATTAAATGTGTTTCTAAATCTGAACGTTCAGTCTGAATTCTTGGATAGAGAACTCTGGTAAACAGTGCTAATAATAGAAAACTAAGTAATAGGCTTAAAAACCCAAGAGAGGCATTTAGAAAGAAAGGTGAATCAAGCCATTTTTTCATAAAAGGAATGTAGTACTCAAGAAAATTACCATTCCGATGAACGTCTGTAATCTCGGAAAGGACTGTAGAAAGGATTGCCATAAAATGAATTTTGTAAGGTTGAATATGGCAATTGGCGATAGGAAACAGTTATGTTGGCATTATCAGAAATGTCGTAGCGAAGTTCAGCATTCCGTACAAAGAATTGAGCACCCTGATCAGAACCCATTATGGAATTTCCGAATGGTGAATGCGCGATTGATAAATCAACGCGGCCGGTTAGGCGGTCGCTAAAAGACAAGAGCATTGTATTGGTGTACATGTTTTGGTTGTAAGTGTTGCCTCCAAAACTTCCCATTGTCATTTCATAAGAGTGTGCCATCTTAAAATTTACTAATCCAAAAAGCTGATTAGGGTTGGTTTCAGCCTTGACAATAGAACCACTTCTATCCAGTGTGGATGGAATATCATCCTTAAATTGCGCTTGAGAATCAAGCACTTGGATTGATAATAGAATGCAAGCTGTTAGAAATCCTGTAAGAATTTGACGCATAGTGCTACTGTTTTTTTGTTTAATTTTCACTTCTTATAACCTATAAAAAAAAATACAATTATACCACTACAAACGACAATAATTTTGTATTGGTATGTCAATAATTCAGTCTAATTATTTTGGCTGATATAAAGTTGATTTTCAAAATATTTTAATTTAATCCCAGAGCCAGTGTCTAATGGTTGCAAGATACTTTAAAGAGGGGCAATAGAGATATTTTTTGTTTGATATAAGGCCAAAAGACTTTATATTTAAGACAAATTAGTCTTAATTAGAAACAACCCTATGTTATTCTCAAAATCGTGTGAATACGGCATCAGAGCCTTACTTTATTTAAGTTATTTTCCCGCTGAAACTAAAATTTCGATACGGGAAATAAGTGACAAATTAGATATATCCTTTCACTTTCTAACAAAAATTTTACAGGTTCTCACGCATAATGGTATCATTTACTCCTATAAAGGATCAAAAGGGGGAGTGTGTTTGGCAAAACCCTCTGCTGAAATTGTGATTTATGATGTAATTGTAGCCATTGACTCTGGAAAAATATTCAGTGAATGCGTGCTTGGACTACCCGGTTGTGGTCATGAAAAACCATGCCCGCTTCACCATGAATGGGTAGATACCCGAAATAAGCTTGAGGAAATATTGAAATCAACCAGTCTGCACGTTTTGGCTGATAAACTTCGCACGAATGAATATCGGCTGGCAGATGACTTGAACTTAAAGCCTGTATTTGAAATATAATTTTTTTAAATAAAATAGAGATAAAATACTCTTATAACTTATTATGAAACAGTTAATCTATTTTGGAATATTATTTTTGATTCTTTCGGCATGTAGCAACCCTGAAAACACATCGGATACAGATTCCTCAAATGAAAAACTTTCCTCCTTTGAATTTGAACATGGTATTGGACCGATAAGTGATACCGTTGAGCTGGATGTGTTTAATCCTGAGTTAGCACGGCAGGGGCGGCAATTATTCAGTGCAAAATGTCTCTCTTGCCATAGTAAAGATACTCGTTTACTTGGTCCTGCTTATGGTAGTTGGCTACAGGAACGTTCCGTGGAGTTTATAATGAATTTCACTATGAATCCGGTTGAGAATATCCGAAATCATCCAATAGGAAAAGCTTTGCATGTTGAATATATGATTGAAATGCCAAACCAGAATATCAGCAGAGATGAGGCCCGATCCATCATTGAGTATTTGCGGTCGTATCATCAATAAACAATTTACAGGAACATAACCCGAATTATTCACGACAGTTAGATAATCAAGACATAAACCATTGTATACTATGGATGTAGAGAAATGCTGTACTAACACTAAATTGGGTGTAGAAAAAATGCTTCTAAATTTCCCCGTTAACTGCGAGGAAGTTGAAAAATTATGCTCAGGGTACTCAGGCACCCTTCCGCTGATTTTTCCTCATCGCCTTGCTAACAAGAAAATTTATTGGTGAATAATCCGGGATAACAGACTGCAAATAACAGCAAACCATCTTACACAACAAAAACCCAATTGCTATAAACAGCAATTCACATTTAAACCGAATAATTATGAATAACGAACAAATCACAATCACTGATAAAACCATTGGCGAAATTGTAGCAGAAAACTACCATACAGCCGGAGTGTTCAGAAAACACGGCATCGACTTTTGCTGCGGTGGAGATGTTACCCTTAGGGATTCCTGCCTGAAAAACAAGATCGACCCTGAACAGCTAACGAATGAGCTCTTAAATCTCCGCACTGGACATGGCAGCATAGCGGAGAATTATAACCAATGGTCGATTGATTTTTTGATTGATTACATCATCAATACGCATCACAGTTATGTCCGCAATAAAACGGATGAGATTCTGGCCTATGCCAAAAAAGTCTCCAAAGTACACGGTAGAAATAACCCTGAAAACATTGAGATTTACAACCTCTATTCAGCACTGGTTCCCGAACTGTTGGAGCATCTTGAAGCCGAAGAAACCGTGGTGTTCCCGTTGATCAAATTTATCAATAAAATGAAACAGGAGGATGAGCCCATTGAGCCGCAGCTTTATGAAAGCCTGAAGCGCCACCTCGTCGAAATGCTGACGGACCACGATGGCGCAGGTGGTATAATGGCCAGCATTCGTGAATTGAGTCATGATTATATGCCACCCGGCTATGCCTGCACCACCTACCGGATATTGTACCAAAACCTGCATGATTTTGAGCAAGACCTGCATAAACATGTACACTTAGAAAACAACATCCTGTTCAAAAAAGCGGAAAAACTTCTGGTTTGATATCCTTGACCCAGGTCATACCTGCTCAAATAATGGGCGGGTATGGTTTTTCAGGTAAGGAATTACAGGCTTCTTGTATTGATTTTTATCATGTATTCCAGTCAGAATGAAAAAATGTTCCTTCAGGTTTGTCTGATCGTTCATAGGTATGAGCACCAAATAAATCCCGCTGAGCCTGAATCAGATTGGCCGGCAGATAGGTACAGCGAAGGCTGTCAAACTCCGCTAACGATGCTGACAGTGCCGGTACCGGAACGCCTGCTTCCGCTGAGATACGAATCGTATCCCGCATCCCTTGCTCAGATTGCTGAATTTTCAGAAAATATTCAGGTGAAGCCAATACATGCAAAGGTGGTGACTCTTTCGAAAATACCTCAATTACCGTATCCAGCAATGAAGACCGGATGATACAACCAGCCCGCCAAATTTTGGCCACCTCAGCCAAATTGATATCCCAATTTTGTTCATCAGACACCTGTCGAATCATGAAGAAGCCTTCCGCCAAAATCATCAACCGACCGGCAAGCATGGCGTGCGGGAGTTGCGTCAGCAAGTTTTTGGTTTCGCCGGATGAAAGAGAAGTGGCTATGTTTTGATGATCCGCAATCGCTTCCCTTAAAGCTTTCATTGCAGAAATACTCCGGCTGTAAACCGCTTCGGTAATTATTGGTAACGGGATTCCATGTTCCAGTGCCGAAATCACGGTCCAGCGGCCGGTGCCTTTTTGTCCGGCAGCATCTCTTATTTTTTCGACTAATGGTGTACCGTCATCATCATGCTTTTTGAAAATTTGAGTGGTGATGTCCATCAGGTAACTGCTCAAGTCACCGGAATTCCAAGAATCAAAATGCCGGGATATTTCTTCTGCTGATAATCCCGCAACTTGCTTCATCAGATGATACACTTCTGCAATCACCTGCATATCCGCGTACTCTATGCCGTTATGCACCATTTTTACGAAGTGACCCGCACCGCCTTTGCCCATCCATGCGCAGCAGGCTTCTCCGGTTTCCGTTTTCGCAGAGATAGATTGAAACAGCTCTTTAACCTCACTCCAGGCATCAGCATTACCACCGGGCATGAGCGATGGACCAAAGCGTGCGCCTTCTTCACCGCCGGAAACACCCATGCCAACAAATTTGAGTCCTCCGCCACTGAGTTCATCAACTCTGCGCTGTGTATCCTGATAATGCGAATTACCTCCATCAATCAGAATATCACCTGAATTCAATAAGGGCTTTAGCTGATCAATCACCGAATCTACCGCTTTGCCGGCACTGACCATAATCAGGATTTTACGTGGCGTTTCCAGCGATTGCACGAAATCCTCCAGCGAATAAGCCGCCGTCAGTTTTATACTGTCCGGCTGCTGTTCCATAAACGTTTTGGTGATGTGCGCTTCTCCGGCTTCAATGCGATTATACACCGAAACCTGAAATCCCTGATCCTCCAGATTCAAAGCCAGGTTTCGGCCCATCACACCCAGACCAAATACACCAATTTCTGATTTTTTCATGTTTGTTACCGAATCTGTTACGATGCGGGAAAGAACCATTTCGGTAATTTCCCGCGGAGAGTGAATAATTGAGATTGTCATTGCATCTTGCGGTTCCTCAAGGGTTTCAAACTGAGAATCCAATAAATCCGGGGGCATAAAATGTCCACTTCGTGATGTCAGACGCTGCCTGATTTCATCGCGGCTGCCCTTCAGATACACAAAGCGTGCATTGTTTTTCGGGTTGATGATTTTGCGATAGCTTTCTTTCAATGCCGAACATGCCAACACACAACCTTTCTGCTGAACTACTTTATCGAGTAAATCCGACAGTGTTTTCAGCCAGGGTTCGCGGTCTGTATCATTCAAAGGAATTCCGGATTGCATTTTAGCTACATTTTCGGGGGGATGAAAATCATCACCATCATAAAAAGGAATTCCCAGTACTTCCGCCAGTAAAGTGCCTACGGTCGTTTTGCCACAACCGGAGACTCCCATCACAATGATATTAACCGGCGGAATGTTTTTTATACTCATAACTGCATTATACACATTTGCTAATTCTATTTTTAATCAGAAGGCTTCTTTTAAACCTGAGTTCGATTCTTAAGTCTGATTTTGTATCCACCCTCTTTTTTAACCTCAGAGTTTCCCCAAACTCCGTGTAACTCTGTGCATAACACTGCGCAACACTGCGGTTAAAACAAAGGTTGAACCACAGAGGATCACAGAGTACGCCACAGAGTTTCACAGAGTGATATCATCATTAACTACATATAACTTCTTGGCTCAGATGAGTTAATCTCTTAAAAGAGAGATTTCATATAAAGTTTTTTAAGAAAATGTGAATTATATCCACTCCGTCACTTTAATTTAAACATTCTCAAAGGTTCTTAACTTATTTAAGAATCGAACTCAGGTTTTAAAGAAAAATACCGATTACAAACACTATCATGACGCCCACCACGCCAATCAGTGTTTCCATGACCGTCCATGATTTAAGGGTTTCTTTTTCGGTTAATCCCATAAACTCACTGACCAGCCAGAAGCCTGAATCATTTACGTGTGAGAGCACGGTGGCACCGCAGGCAATGGCGATCGTGATACAGCCGAGCATCGGTGCTGAATAGGAACTTGCCTCCACAATGGGCGCTACCAGACCGGCTGCCGTAACCATAGCGACCGTAGCGGAACCCTGCGAAACGCGAACCACCGTAGCAACCAAAAATGCAAAAATAATAATCGGCAGGTTTGTGGTACTCATTAATTCCACCAAAGCATTTCCCACTCCGGTTGAAATCAACATAAACCCAAAAACACCACCGGCGCCGGTTACCAGAATGATCATTCCCACGGGTTCCATGGATTTTTTAGCCACCTGACGGATTTCATCCGCCGTAAAACCCAACCGGGTACCCAGTAAATGAAAGGAAAACAAAGTGGCTATAATCAGCGCCGAAAACGGATGGCCAATAAAGGAAGCCCACTCTCTGATGGTATGCCCATCTTCGAATAAAACCGATGCTGCTGTATTTCCAAGAATCAAAATCAACGGCAGGGCAATAATGGAAATGACCAAGCCAAAGGACGGCGTTTTGCGCTCTGTGCCATCTTTGGATTCCGGTACGGATTTGTTCATATACTCCGGAACGCCTTTATGAATTCGTTTCGCAATAAACTTTCCGAAATACACGCCTGCTATGATGGTGGCCGGAATACCGGATATAAGTCCGATGAGTATAACCCAACCCAAATCTGCTCCTATTAAAGAGGCGACGGCAACCGGGCCCGGCGTTGGTGGAATAAAGGAATGGGCAACGGCAATCCCTGCAACCAACGGAATCCCGTAATACAATATGGATTTTCCGGACCGGCGGGTGAGATCATACACCAGCGGGATAAATAAAATCAGGGCTACTTCAAAAAACACGGGGATGGCTACAATCAGGCCGATCACGCCCAAAGCCCACTGTGATTTTTTCTCCCCGAAGGATGCCAGGACCGAATCCGCAATTTTCCTGGCCCCGCCGGATACGTGAATAATTTCACCCAGCATAGTGCCTAAACCAATCACTACCGCGATATAACCCAGTGTATTTCCCATACCGGTTCGCATCGAGTCTGCGATTTCGCCCAACGGAACCCCGCCAAAAACAGCCACCAGCATACTGACGACCATCAACGACAGAAAGGCCTGGATTTTAAATTTCATTACCATGACCAGCAGCAGCGCAATGGCGGTAACGGTCAGTAAAATCAAATATGTTGCAGACATTATCAGATCACATTATTTCATTAAAGGTTACTCTTTGGTGCATGAAATCAGAAGATTTCCATCAACGCACCTGAACTTTTCTGAATGCTCCATTTTGTTGCAGGATTCATTGTGTTTTTGCCTTAGCAGGAATGGTTTCATCATCATCGCCCAAGGACGCAGTTATCGACCAGAATAAAATCTTATTTTTTTTCACAATCCCCGAAATTACGACACCTGTTCGCTGCGATTCTTGATTTTAATCAATTTGTTGGAAAAAATAATTCTTTGCAAATAGAATTATCAGGCTATTTTAGAGCAATCTCTTTAGTTAATTAATCCGATAACTATGAAACGCAACATCCTCCTTCTAACAGGAATAACAATGCTGTTATCCTTTTGCCAGACAAGCCAACAACCTTCACCCGAAGAATTAATACGAATCAGTTACCAAAGCGAAGCCACCGGTGAGGAAAGGGATTATTTTCTTTATTTGCCCAAAGGGTATCATTCCGAACCAGATAAAGAATGGCCGGTCATTTTGTTTTTACATGGTAATGGAGAACGAGGAAATGCAAAAGACGAACTGGACTATGTAATCTCACACGGCCCCATGTATGAAGCCTGGATTCAAAAACGGGACCTGCCATTTATCATCATTCATCCCCAACTGCCCATGTACGACCGGGATGAGTATGACGAATACCTGAGGGACAGACAACCTGAGAATATCCCTGTGCGGCTGGATGAAGGAACTCCGGATCGCATGCAGGATTTTGAAACACCTCAGCCCATGAGCGGTTATGTCGAAAACCCTGAAATACCATTACCACCAGAGGGTCCGCCCAACGGCTGGTACCGACTGGAGCAGGATCTGCTGGATATACTTGATCATACCAGTGCCACATTACAAACCGATCCCGCCAAAGTTTACCTCACCGGGTTAAGTTACGGCGGATTTGGCACATGGTATATCGCCTCAAAACATCCGGATAGGTTTGCCGCCATTGTTCCAGTTGTGGGTTTTGGTCACCCGGATTTAATGGAACCCATTGCAGAATCACAAATGGGCGTTTGGTGCTTTTCAGGTGGGCGGGATTATATCGTTCATCCGCAATATTTTTACACCGGCCTCAACAAACTGGAAGAGCTGGGCCATAAAAATGTGATGTACACGATCCATGCAGATATGGGGCACGATGCCTGGACGCGGGTGTACAAAAGCGAGGAATTATATCAGTGGATGCTGAAACATTGACAGATTGGAATTGCGATTAGGAAACAAAATATTAAAGCCGCACATCACATGATGCACGGCTTTGATTTAGAATTAGTTAATCATTATGCTAAGCTTTAGCCGATCCTTTTTTTCTCACGGCAACAATGGCAATCACAAATCCAAGCAGACCGAATAATAAGGCTATTATGCTCAGTCCATTTGCACCAAATGAAGATGCAACCTGTGTTGCTTCACTTACTCTGACCATTCCTTTCATGTAAGGGTGTGGAGTGCATATATAATTGTATTCACCGACATCCGAAAAAGTATAGGAGTATTTTTCACCATGTGAAAGTAAAGGTGAGGCATAAGAAACAGGCCCTTTGATGGCTACCACATTATGTATTCCGGAAAATTCACCTTCCATGTAGGAAAACACATCTTCATTTACCCATGTTACTTTCGTTCCGGGTTTGATATCTATCACTTTTGGATAAAATGAATTTCCGATAATCTTCACAATTACTTCTTCTGTTCCATCAGCATACACTTGTGGTACGTCAATTTCCGGTGAGCCAATCCCTGATGAGTTGATGGTACGCACTGATCTTTCCTTGTAATCAGCGAGTTCTTCGTCGGTATAAATCGGTCCTTGTTGGTCAACAAAACGACTTCGTTCAGCACCTTCCTTAGCCATGATTAACCCAATCGCACCACGAGAAGCGGAGCCGACCGCGTGTGTCAGCATGGTATAAGCGCCTTCATCGGGTGGGATACGAAACTCCACAGTCCATGAGTCAGATGGTCCGGCAGTAATGGATTGTCCGCCGACCAGCACGTTTTCCGGATTTCCCTGCCAGTAGGCATAATCCCAGATAATTCCAACTATATGAAAAGTTGATAACAAGTTGGGGCCAACATTCAGGAAGTTAAGCCGAACATAATCACCGGGACGCGCCATAATCGGTTCTTCCACATACCGGAATAGTTTTCCATTGAAAGTTGTGTAAATCGGGTTTCCCTGTCCGGTCACAGCATCTTTTCCTGAAGCATAATATTCATGCTGTGTGATGTTGAGTTCGATGTCGGGTTTACGCCCCAGTTCTTCCTCAAGCTTAAATTTTTTCTTTGGCTCAACAATCATCATTCCATATTGACCCATAATTACGTGCATGGGTATGGCGTGTCCACCGGGTGCACAATGGTACATATAGACACCTGGTTGATTGGCTCTGAAGACCACAGTAGAACTGTCTCTCGGAGCGATTTTACCAAGATATTTTGACGTTTGAGTATAAGCAGAATGAATAGACGCTCCATGATAAATATTACCGGCATTCACAATGGTAAACTCAACCACATCGCCTTCCTGAACGGTGATGGTTGGTCCCGGTATTCCGCCATCTATAGTGAACCCTTCATACATAACGCCATTTCCAATATACACCTCGCCTTCAGCGAGGGTTATTGAAATACGAACATCCGGTTTAGTATCCTGTGGAACATAACCTGTTGGGCGTGTTTTCAGGCGGTTATCCCGACGAATAATGTCAATAAAATCATCGGTAGCATCCGATCTGGCACTGATTTGCGCAGCTGCGTTGTTAGCGAAATTATTAGCTTCGGCTGCCAGTGCATCAAAGTCATGCTGTGCCCTGATTGATTTGAGAAGTTCTTCAGAAACAATGCTTCCACTTCGGGAGGAGTTTAGTTCGCCAAAGAATTTATTATTACACCAGTCGCAGGCATCAGCTGTTGTTATGGAGAAAAAGAACAATAATAATGCTGAAAGTATGCCTGTTCGATTTAAGAGTGTGCTTGTTTGAGTTTTCATAATAATATTTACTTTAAAGAGGAGGTTGGTTTGGGAAAATTTAAGTTTAATAATGTGGAAAGAGTTTTAATTACGCGTTCAGTTTTTTAATACAAGGATGAGTGAAGCAAGAATTATTCATATATAAGAGTATTTTATCTTAATTTAAATAAAATTAAATTAAGAAACAAAATTGAGTCCACTCCAAGAAGTTTTTATTGACCACGAAGGCACGATGGCACAAAGGTTAACGAAGATAAAGTATTGTTTTTACTTTTATCGAAAAGATACGTTTGATGAATCATTTTAAGAATTATAGTTTTCGGAATGGGCTCAATATTATAATTTGAGTTTGTCGAAAGGTTTAGTTTGAGATGCAGGGAATTCGGGCTGATCCAATTGTATATGTGTAAACTTTGGAAACAATATAACCCATCACTTCCGAATAAAAACCACTCAACTTGTGAGAAGAACTGTTTGAGAAAGGGGGTGGCTGACTAAGAATTGAGCTTGATAAATGCAAATATTTATTGTATATTACCAAACTTTTTTATAAAAAAATCCCGATAAAATTTTCCCTTTTAACGTTATTCAATGAAACTCACCGATTTTAAGTACGAGTTTGAGAAACTTAAAGTACCATCTCATCCAGTTGAACCCCGAGATGCATCCAAGTTAATGGTTATTAATCGTGCGGAAAAAACCATCACGCATGAAACATTTGCAGACATTCATAAATATTTTAATGAAGGCGATTGTTTAGTTTATAATAATACCAAAGTATTTCCGGCTCGTTTAAAAGGAAAGAAGGAGAAGACCGAAGCGAACATAGAGGTTTTTTTACTTCGTGAATTGCAGCCTGAAAATATGCTTTGGGATGTTTTGGTAGAACCTGCCCGAAAAATCAGAATTGGAAATAAACTCTATTTTGGGGAAGAATTGGTTGCCGAAGTAGTAGATAACACCACATCAAGAGGTCGTACCATTCGCTTTCTTTTCAGTGGATCTAATGAAGAGCTTTACGAAAAGCTTGATATAGTTGGTGAAATGCCCTTGCCTCCCTATATAAAAAGAAAACCCGAAGATTATGACAAGGAGCGGTACCAAACCATTTTTGCACAAGAGCGGGGAGCGGTTGCCGCCCCAACGGCAGGAATGCACTTCACACCCGAACTGGTAGATAAAATCACTGCCAAAGGTGTTGATTTAGTTCCGGTTACGCTTCATATAGGCTGGGGAACTTACCGTTCAGTTGAAGTTGAAGACCTTACCAAGCATAGAATGGACTCTGAATATTATTTTATTTCAGAGGTCAGTGCAGAAAAAATTAATAAAGTACGCACCACCAAAAAGAATAAAGTTGTTGTATGTGGAACTACATCCACGCGGGCTATTGAAAGCAGTATAACTGCTGCCGGACTATTGAAACCTGCTATTGGATGGACAGATAAATTCATTTATCCCCCTTACGATTTTAAATTAACAGAAGCAATTATCACCAACTTCCATCGTCCTGAATCCACGCTGCTAATGTTAACAGCAGCCTTTTGTGACTATGACTTACTCATGAAAGCGTATGCCGAAGCGGTTGAGAAAAAATACCGGTTCTATTCCTTCGGCGATGCTATGCTCATTATCTGATTAAATCGATGACGTATTCGGTATCAGTTATCATTCCGGCAGCCGGTAGTGGTGTTCGTATGGGAATGGGAATACCGAAAGCTTTTATTCAATTAGATAAAAGACCCATATTAGCACATACCATAGAGCAGTTTCTGTCTTTTCAAGAGGTTAAACAGATAATAATTGCTGTTCCAGAAGATATTTTAAAAAATACTGACGCTTATGGTGTTCTTCCTAAGGATTCACGAATTTTGTTTGTGAAAGGAGGAGCTGAACGGTTGTATTCCATTCATCATGCACTATCATTTGTGCAAAATGTCAATCTTATAGCTGTTCATGATGCCGTAAGGCCATTTGTTCCAAAATCAGATATAAAGAATGTATTTGATTGTGCCTTTACACAACAAGCGGCAATTCTGGCTATTCCAACTGCTAATACTCTGAAAAGAATTCGTGAGGATGAAACCATAAGTGAAACCATTTCTCGTGATCAGATATGGCAAGCATTAACACCGCAGGTATTTGACGCTTCACTGCTTAAGCAAGGTTATGAAAAAGCCATTCGTGAAAATCATTTTGGTACTGATGATGCATCCCTGGTTGAAGCCGCCGGTTTTCCTGTTCACATTGTGAAAGGTGATGCTCAAAATATTAAAATTACGTATCCGTCTGATCTTGATAACGCACGCTTAAAATTGGAAAGAAAGAATATTATGTACAGAACCGGAATCGGATTTGATGTTCATCAACTCAAGCAAGGTCGAAAGTTGATTCTGGGTGGAGTTGAAGTACCTTTTGAAAAAGGACTTTTGGGACATTCTGATGCTGATGTACTTATTCATGCAATTATTGACGCCATAACCGGTGCACTTGCTCTCGGAGATATTGGAAGTCATTTTCCTGATACTGATGCTTCATTCAAAAATATTGACAGCAGAATATTATTGAGAAAGACATCCGAACTTTTAAAACAAAAAGGCTATAGTATTGAAAATATTGATAGTACTATTGTTGCTCAACGTCCAAAATTACGAAATTATATTGATCAAATGCGGGTTAATATTGCAGTTGATTTGGAAATTGATCGGGAAAATGTTTCTGTGAAAGCAACAACTTCAGAAAAAATTGGTTTTGTTGGACGTGAAGAAGGGATGTGTGCTACAGCTGTGGTGCTGCTCAAATCTGAGTGAAAATAATGAATCAACTTCATCCACCTGTTACATGTTGCATGTTAGAAAGCATTACAATAATCAAAATTATATTCATTAATAAAAATGATTGAAGAATATACGTTAGGCCTCACCGATTGGATTATTGAGACACCAATATGGGTTGTTTATGTTTTCTTTTTTTTTATTGCCTATATCGAAAATGTTTTTCCACCGGTTCCGGGAGATTTACTTGTTGTATTCGGAGGATATATAGCGGTTGAGCAACTGGTTAGTATGTCAATGGTTCTGGGCGTTGCTTCATTTGGTTCTGTATTGGGATTTATGACCTATTACTATATTGGATACAAAGTTGGGGATGAAATCAGAACGAAATCGAATCGGTTGCCTTTTCTGAAATATCTGGATAGTAAATACATCGATAAGGTAGAGCTTTGGATGTACCGTTGGGGAATGGGAGTAATATTTGCAAATCGCTTTTTGGCGGGTACACGTTCCATTATCTCAATTGTAGCAGGAATAAGTAGAATGCATGTTTGGAAAACCATAATCTATGCCTCACTAAGCGCTCTGATTTGGAATTTTTTACTGCTGACTCTCGGCTGGTACATCGGTGAAAACTGGAAAATTATCCAATCTTATCTGAATTATTACGGCACTTCAATATTAATTGTAGTTGGAATCTATATTCTATACAAAATAGGGCGGTATTTTTACTCCAAAGACAAAGATGATAAGAAAAAAACGTATCCTGAAATATAGTGCAAATATTAGTTGACAAAAAAATAATCTTTGGCTAACTTAAAAGTCTTTCCAAATGCTGGTGTAGCTCAGTTGGTAGAGCAGCGGTTTTGTAAACCGCCGGTCGTAGGTTCGAGTCCTATCACCAGCTCAGTTCTTTGAATTTATTGATGAAACGGGGAGATACCAAAGCGGCCAACTGGGGCAGACTGTAAATCTGTTGTCTTTCGACTTCGCAGGTTCGAATCCTGCTCTCCCCACATCCATGCGGGTGTAACTCAATTGGTAGAGTATCAGCCTTCCAAGCTGAATGTTGCGGGTTCGAGTCCCGTCGCCCGCTCTCATAGCGCCGCTATAGCTCAGGGGTAGAGCACTTCCATGGTAAGGAAGGGGTCCTCGGTTCAAATCCGAGTAGCGGCTCACCGATTTTTATCAGTAATCAATTTTTTTTCAATTACATTTATAATATTAACCAGGGAAATGACCAATGGCAAAAGAAACGTTTGACCGGAAAAAGCCGCACGTAAACATAGGAACGATCGGGCATGTGGATCATGGCAAGACCACCTTAACCGCTGCGATTACAAAAGTACTATCTACAAAATTTGGTGGATCAGCGAAAGCTTTTGATGAAATTGATAACGCTCCGGAAGAGCGCGAGCGTGGAATCACTATCGCTACGGCACACGTAGAGTATGAAA